>Ga0123353_10006388_pt1 | contig 15680 bp, 14 predicted proteins | sample TergutLab28metaG_3_FD_92763 | JGI IMG/M metagenome (GOLD analysis project Ga0123353, IMG submission 92763) | Labiotermes labralis P3 segment gut microbial communities from Petit-Saut dam, French Guiana - Lab288 P3 | ecosystem: Host-associated > Arthropoda: Insects > Digestive system > Gut ... | reverse complement strand
CGGGCCCAGCGGCACCCACCAGCCGCCCACCCCACCGACGACCAGCCCCACCCGAACCACGACGCCCCCTCGCCCCGGCCAACCAGAGCATCAAGACGACGGCCTTGTTCAGCAGTCTCCTAGAGGTTGGCAGGCGGGGCAGAAGTAGACGTTGCCGCCGAGGAAGGCTTTGCGGGTGATAGAGCCGCCGCAGCTGCGGCAGGGGAGGTCGCGGGTTTTGGCGGACAAGATCGTGGGGTAGCCGCCGGGCTTTCCGAAAAGGTCTGTCTCGGTGTCTCGGCCGCCTGCGTCCGTCATTTCTTGCAGGGTTGCGACGAGAGCTCGGTGCAGCTCGACGAGATCGTCGTCGTCGAGGGTCTTGGTCTGCCGTTGGGGGTGGATACCTGCGGTGAACAAGATGTCTTGCAGGCACCCGTTGCCCAGGCCGGGGATACGCTGCTCGGTGGCGAGCAGGCCCTTGGCGCTGAGGGTGGGTTTGGCATCAGCTGCCAACGCCCGCAGGTGGTCGACGGTGAAGGCCCCGGTCAGCGGCGACGGCGCGTCACGGGCGACCTGGTAGTAGAAGTCGGTGTCGTCGTCGTCGTCGATCAAAGCGATCCCGGCGTACATCTGGACGGTGCACACCAGGGCGCTGCCGTCGTCGAGCTCGAGCAACAGCTGGTGCTTGGCGGGCCTGGGAGCCCCGGGAGCGAGCCACCGAGGCCGGGCTCCGTCGCTGAACGCCAGCCGCTGGTCACCCAGGTCCAGCTCGACATACCTGGCCAGTGCCCTGGCCCCGACGACCGTCTGGTCAGCCAGCGCCGACGCGTACCGTTCCGGGTCGCCCTTGTACCAGGTGAACTTGTGGGGGGTGTGACCAGCCTGCGCCGTGACGACGCGCCGCCCGGTCAACGTCTCGCCAGCCTGCCGTGCGATCGTCGTCGCCTCAGGGATCTCGATCATGTCTTGGCACCTTACACAGGTCACGCCCAGGCGGCCGGCAGCCTGACAGCATCGGCGCCGTGGGCGCGTCTTCACAGTGAACGCCTCAGGGCGCGCAGACGTGGGCGTGGACCGCGTCGACGATCCCAGCGTCACGTGTGGGACAAGATGAGCAGCCAGTCTTCGCCGTCGTCGGCGTTGCCACCTGGGGTGGTCAGGGTTCGGGTGTCCCGCCAGGACGGGTCGACGAGGTGTTCGTCACCCGTGCTCGGGTCGACCCAGCGGGCGTCGGTGAAGTCGCCCTCGACGCTCACGGTCATGGCAGCAGGCAGGTAGGCCACGGCCAGGGCGCCGTCGTCGGTGACCGCGACGGTCGGGTGGTCGTCTTCGAGGACGTCACGGTTCGGGTCGTCGCCAGCAGGTGGCCCCCCGAGCAGGATCTCTTGGTCGTCAGCGGGGCGCAGGGTCCACCAGGGAAGCCGTTCGAACACGTCCCGGATCGTGTTGACCTGCGCCTGCCCCGGGCGGTCGATGCGGTCTTGCCAGCCGGGGCGGAACTCCCAGTCTTGCGAACCGTAGAAGTCCCCGGCAGCACCGGAGGTCAACGCCCAAGCGACCTGGCGGCGCAGCGACTCGTTCGTCGTGGGCGGCGAGTCTGGTTGCAGGTTCAGACCCTCGTAGTTCGACTCTCCCAGCAGCACAGGTCTGGGCGGTTCGGTCGCCCAGGCCTCGCGGACCCCCTGGAAGGTCGGGGCGTAGGAGTAGACAAAGTTCCAGTCCACCCGCGAGCTCCAGTACTCGTTCTGGGTGGACCAGGTCAACGGCGACATGAACTGGATAGACACCGGACGGGTGTCGCCCTCAGCGCGCAGGCCCACCCGCACCGCGTCGAAACAGCGGTCGGTGTCGGTGGGCGGGTCTTGGGACACGTAGTCCCCGCCGAACCCCCAGACGATATTGGGCAGGTCCGCGAAAGTCTGCGCGACGACACGCCCCCAACCAGCGCACTCGTCGGTGCTCTCAGGGCGGAAAGCGTGCCCGACCACCCAGCCGTCCACGGGGTACAAGAACACGGTGATACCGAACTCGCCGGCAGACTCGACCAGGTCGTGAGCCCGGGCCAGGTAGTCCGGGTTCGGCGTCGAGACCCGCCCAGGATCGCCACCCAAGAACGGCAGGATCCCGTCGGCGGTCGCCCCGTCCCAGGTCCCGCCGTTACCCCCGTCGCCGATGAGCGACACGATCGCCGCGTTGAACCCCCGGGCGGCCCGGTCGCCCCAGTAGCCGTCGAACTCCTCGGGCCTGAGGTCGGCGAGCATGGACCACGGCGAGTCCCCCCGCACCAAGAACGGGTCGCCGTTCTGGTCGACGAAGTACCGACCGTTGTCCGAGATTCCCGCCACATACGGCGCATCGATGGACCCAGGCGTGAACGGCGGACCAGTCGGCAGCTCAGGTACCTCTCCGGGAATCGCCACCTGCGACGGGTCACGGTGTGAGCGCACATGGTCGACAACCAACACCGCCACCACGGCGACGACGACACCGACGACCAACCACGTCAGTCGGCGCACGAGCCCCTTCACAGCCCGACCACAGCCCAGTCGACCCAGGCCACCTCGCCGTGGCCGGGTTTGGCGAACAACCCGTCAGACATACCCACCTCCAGACCTCTAACCCAATTCTTCCCCACGAGGTTCCACAGAACTTACCCGCCTCACCAAGGTGCGAGGCAGATCATCTCGCCGTACCGCGGTTCACCTGGGACGCGCTCGCACTTCGAGAGGGAGTCACGCACGCAGAAATCCACCTTCCTGGGACGTCTTCGGGAAACACTGACCAAGCACCATAACGTGTCGGCCGCCCCGCCGACGAGCCCGGCCGGCAAGTCCTCGAACGCGTCCTCGGCGCTGGAGGTGACCTGAGCAGGCCGTCGTCATCGGTGTCCGCGGATCCTCCATCGCTTCTCCACGACCTGACAAGGAACAAACCCTCCAGCGGCACCTTCTGACCTGTGAAGACCGGCGCCCAGCGGCAACCTAGGCACAGCACCTGGGATGTCGTTGGTGCCGGGACGACCTGACCGCCGAGGGGGCACGACTGAGCGAGGGAACTATGCCTTCTGACACCCCCGGGCCTTCTGGCACGCCCGAGACACAGCAGCACCAGTCCAAACCGACGATCGTGAGCCTGTGCGTAGGCGCGCTGGGCCTGGCAGGTGTCGCGTTCATGTTCCTGCCGTACTACGAGTACCTGGTAGGTGTTGACGGCCGCCCACTCAGCTTCGTCGTGACTGGGTGGGACTCGCCGCTCGGCGTCGTGGACATCACGGCGCTCATGGTGGGGGCACTGGCTGTGGCCACGGCGCCCTGGCTTGTCCGTCCCCGCCTTGTGGAGGTCGTCGGGGCTGTGATGAGCACGGTTGCGGTCGGCGCCATCGTAGCCTCCAGGTTCGTCTGGCTTCCCGACGACGAGATCTGGTGGAATGTCCGGGAACTTCCACTTGACGCAGGCCAGACCCGTAGCGCCGGGTTCTTCCTCGTCCTGGGCGTCGCGGTGGTGGTTGCCGTGCTGTCGTGGTGTGTGGTGGGCAACTGGTCCCCTGGGCCCCCTGCCTGGTTCGTGGCGATCCCGGCGAGCACCATGGGCCTGGTGGCGGCCGCGACGAGCCTGGTACTCCTGACGGTCTCATTCATGCCGAACCGGCTGGGGATGGGACACTTCCTGCACTTCGACGTGACCGCCTGGCGCTCGTGGCTGAGCATGGTGGGCATCATCGCGGTGGTGCTCGGCACGCTGGGCATGGCCGTGGCGGCCTCGGGGGTGCTGAACCGGCCCGGATCCGGCATCGCCGCACTGGTGAGTCTCGCCCTGGTGTTGTTGGTGGTTTTGGCTCCGTGCTGGCCGACCCGCCGCACGGTTTTTGGTTTGTGGCCCTGGACGGACATGTGTTTCTTCCTCGTCGTGGTCCTCGTCGTTGTCGTCGCGGGTCTGTCGTGGCGCACCTGGGTGCTGGGCCACCAGTCGAACCAGGTGCCGCCTGTGGTCAACCGCGTGAGCACCACTGACGTGGTGCTTGGCATCAGCGCACTGGTCGTGGTGCTGTCGGGCGTCCCGTTCTACGGGGCCGAAAGCACCGAATTCCACTCGCGGGGGCAGGCGAACGCCTGGAGCTCGTGGTTGAGCGTCGCTGGAATCCTCGCCCTGGCCATCGGCGCGGCTCTGGTCGCCGGAGTTCCGGGCCTGCGCACCCACCTGGAGCGGAGGCGTTCTCTTGTCTGCCTCGTCGGCGCGGCGCTGACGACCGTGGCACTGGGGTTGTTCGTCACCTCGGGGTTCCACTGGTCCCATGCCTCCGCCTCCTGGTACTCACAGACCCACCCCGCCGGGTTCTACCTCGTCATTGCGTTGACGCTCATCGCTGCGGGACTGTCCTGGTACGCCTACGTGCGTAGCCTCCGAGCATCCAAGGCCCCCGTGCATGCACCCACACCAGAGCCCAGCACCGAGGTGGCGTGACCCGGTCTGGGGGATCCTTGTCCGTGATGCGACCTGATGGAAAATGGCGCAGGAAATATGCTTGCGATGCAGGAGAGACCGCGGGTAGCGTGCCTAGTGCCAGCCGCGCCCCGTCGCGGAAAAAATTCGACAGGCTCACCCAGGTCCGCGAAAGCGGGCCGAGGCGAAGCGGAGAGGAGGTCAGCCATGCGTGTCGGTGCCAACAGTGGCGTCGCGCTTGGGAGTTGTCCTCTTGACGGCTTCTGGCCTGCGCGAACACCTCGTCTTTGAGGCTGTTGCCGCGACCTGAAGCCGCCGTGGGCTCTCGGTCTCCACGACCGTCGTCCCGGTGCAGCGCTGGCCTGTGCCCGCGCGGAGAGGGGCTGTTCCTGGTATCCAGGGACAGCCCCTCTCACCATTCATGACAATGCCACGACAAACACACCTCTGGCTCGTGCTCGCGAGACAACCACCGTCACAGGTGCAGGGCTGCGGGGCGGCATGCGGTCCCGGCTCCGACGGTGACCATCCGTGCCACTTGTTCACCCCGATCGCCTTCTTGGAACGCTGGCGTGGCAGGCTAGAGCCATGGCGGAGGTGGTCCGGGCACGGGTGGACGCCTGGTGCTGGGCGGTGCGGTTGTTCTCGACGCGGTCGGCGGCGGGCAAGGCGTGCCGGGCCGGGCATGTGCGGGTCAACGGGGAACGGGCCAAACCGGCGACGTTGGTCGTACCAGGCGACGAGGTCGTGGTGCGCGGCGGGGCGTGGGACCGGACCGTCATCGTGCAACGGCTTATCGTCAAACGTGTCGGGGCACCCGTCGCGGTGACGTGCTACCTGGACCGCACTCCCCCGCCGCCACCGAAAGAGCAGGTCACCGTGGTCGCCCAACGTGACCGGGGCTCGGGGCGTCCGACCAAGCGCGAGCGACGGCTCACCGAACGCCTGCGAGGCCACACCAACCGCTGAGGCAGCCGGATGGTTGTACTCTCGGTGGTACCATGGCGGTATGACGACTGTGGTCAAGCGCACGATCTCGGTGCCGGCCGAGGTGTTCTCAGCAGTCGCTGCGCAGGTCGGCCCTGGTGAGTCGCTGTCAGAGCTGTTCTCCGAAGGAGCGCGGCTGCTGCTGCGCCAGCGCGCGGCTCTACGGGGTATCGCAGCGTACGAGGCCGAGCACGGGCAGATCAGCGCGCAGGCTCTTGCCGCGGCCGACGCTGAGCTTGACGCCGCAGGCGTGGTCGACAACTCACCAGCGGGTGCGCCCTGACCGCCGGACGCACCAGGTACATGGTCTATGACACTGGTGCTCTTATCGCTGCCGAGCGCGGCGTCGACTCCATGTGGGCACGGCACAAGCGGCTGGTAGAACGCGGCGGTGAGGCGATCGTCCCGGCGGTCGTGGTCACCGAGGCTTGGCGGGGAACACCGAGGCAGCACCGGCTGGGATGGTTCCTCGACGGCTGCACCATCATCCCCGTCACCGAAGACGCGGCAAGAGCAGCTGGCGTGCTGCTGAGGACTGCTTCGCACGGAGCGGTCGACGCACTCGTCACGCAGGCTGCACTGCAGTACGGATGTCCATGCGTGACGAGCAACCGTGCTCACATAGAAGCGCTGGCCGGATCCGCCCAGCTCACCATCATCGACGTGTGACTCAGCCGACGAGATGGGCGTCGGCCCACGCGGGAACTCCAGCTCATCAGTGAGGTCATAGGGGAAATCGAAGCAACGCCCGTCATTCTTGTCGGATGGATAAGAGAACGGCTCACCGGTCGCCCCGAGCAGAGTCGCTGGCGGATAGGTCAGACTGTCTCCATGACCCAACGTATGAACGTCGAGTCCTTCAACCTCGACCACCGGACGGTGGCCGCACCCTACATCCGCCTGGCCGACCGCAAGAGGCTGCCCCACGGGGATGTGATCTCCAAGTACGACCTGCGGTTCACACAGCCGAACGTCGCCCACCTGGAGATGGACACTGTGCACTCCCTCGAGCACCTGTTCGCTGAGCACTCGCGCGACCACGCCGAGACGGTCCTGGACTTCTCCCCCATGGGCTGCCAGACGGGGTTCTACCTCGTGCTTGCCGGGGAACCGTCGGACGACGACGTCCGCGCGCTGGTCGAAGCCACGCTGGGCGACATCCTGGGGGCCGACGAGGTCCCCGCAGCCAACGAGGTGCAGTGCGGGTGGGGCGCGCACCACACGCTGGCCGGGGCCAAGGCTGCCGCACAGCAGTTCCTGGCCCGTCGTGACGAGTGGGCGCAGGTGACCAAGTGATCGGGGTCGACGCGTTGGTGGTCGTGGCCATGGCCGACGAGGCCGAACCTTTTATGGCGCACGCCCAGGTCAACGGGCCAGCCACACAGGTCGGCGGGTCGGTGCGCCGCCTGCTGACCCTCGCCGACCGTACGGTGCTGCTGGTGCGCTCAGGTATCGGGCTGGTCAACGCTGCGTGCGCGGCGTCGTCAGCCCTGGCCATGTTCCGGCCCTCGGTGCTGGTCAGCGCCGGGAGCGCAGGAGGGCTGGGCGACAAGATCCGGGTGGGCGACGTGGTGGTCGCCGACCAGACGGTGTACTCGTGCGCTGACACCACCGGTTTCGGCTACGCGCTCGGCCAGGTACCAGGGATGCCCGAGCGGTACACCTGCGACCCGCGCCTGTCCGCTGCCGCCGCTGCGGCTGGCACCCGTGACATCCCGACCCGGACCGGCCTGTCGGTGTCGTCCGACTCGTTCGTCACCGCCACTATCGCCGAGCACGTACGCACGCACTTCCCCAACGCCCTGTCGGCCGACATGGAGACCACTGCGCTGGCCCAGGTCGCGCACCTGTTCGACGTCCCGTTCGTGTCGGTCCGCGGGATCTCGGACCTGTGCGGACCCGCCGCCGGTTACGACCACGCCACCCATGTCGACGACGCGTCCGAACGCGCCGCTGCCATCGTCGTGGAGATGCTCACCCAGCTGACCGACGACTGACCGGAGGGTCCGGTTCAGCTCGTCGCCCGTCCTGGGAACATGGGATGCTGGAACTACCCGCAGGCGGCACACGCTCGGCGAGATGGGCTGATGATGCAACGGATCGTGCCGAACATCTGGTTCGACCACACGGCGCTCGAAGCAGCGGAGTTCTACGTGTCGGTGTTCCCTGACGGACGGGTGGTCGAGGTCCAGCACTACCCGACGCAAGGGTTGCCGGACTTCCAGGCTGCGATGGCTGGGCAGCCGCTCATGGTCGAGCTCGAGCTGGCCGGGTACCGGCTCATGGGGATCAACGCTGGGCCAGAGTTCCCGCTGAACCCGTCAGTGTCTTTTATTCTGAACTTCGACCCGTCGGTCGACCCTCAGGCCCGTGAGCACCTGGACCAGATGTGGGCGGCGCTGGCCGACGGCGGGAAGGCCCTCATGCCGTTGCAGGAGTACCCCTTCAGCCCGCACTACGGGTGGGTCCAGGACAGGTACGGCGTGAGCTGGCAGCTGATGGAGACCAACCCTGCTGGTGAACCGCGCCCGTTCATCACCCCAGCGCTGATGTTCGGCCACACCGCCCAGGGCCGGGCCGCCGAAGCCGTCGAGGCGTACACCTCGTTGTTCGCCGGACGGGTCGGCACGATGGTGCGCTACCCCGACCAAGCCGGCCCGGTCGCCGGGCAGGTCATGTTTTCCGACTTCCAGGTGCTCGACCAGTGGTTCGCCGCCACCGACGCCGCCGGGCAGGACTTCACCTTCACCTGCGGGGTGTCGCTCATGGTCTCGTGCGCCGACCAAGCCGAGATCGACCACTACTGGCAGCACCTGAGCGCCGTACCCGAAGCCGAACGGTGCGGTTGGTGCACCGACCAGTTCGGCGTGAGCTGGCAGGTCGTCCCCGCCAACCTCGCCGACCTCATGACCAGCCCTGACTCCTACGCCCGCCTCATGTCCATGACGAAGATCGACATCGCCGCCTTCGGCTGACCCAACACCGACGTCATCGTCCTGGCTGGCGCGGGACGACAGCCAGAACGCTCGGGTCGTCGGCGTCGCCGTACGGGTCGACGAGCCGGGGCGCCAGGTAAGCGGCCAGGTGCTGCGGTGCGGTGATCGCCGCCAGCCGGTGCTTGCGCAACAGGTCGACGTCGATGCTGGTCCAGTCGATCTGGTGCCCAGCGCGCACGGCCAACCGGTCGAAATACGCGGCTTGCGAACGGGTGTTGCCGTCGCGGAACGGGTGGACCTGGGTGAGGTAGCCCCACTTGTCGGCCAGCTCGACAGCGAACGTCTCGCGCGGCAGACCTCGCAGGTAGTCAGCCTGGGCAAGCCGACCGAAGACGTCGTCGAGGCCGCTGCGGAAGAACTCCGACATGGCGTAAACGATGCCAGTCCCGCCCGCGACCACCTCGTCACCAGGAAGCCGCAACTGGCCAGCCCACTCCAGCACCGGCGAGAAGAACCGCTTGTGGATGGACTGGAGGTAGGCAAGGTCGAGCCGGTCCGGGATCGGCTCGACGACCAACTGCGCCCACCCGACGCTGGCGAAGTCATTGAGGGCTTCGTCGAGCTGTTCGTGTGTCGTCAGATCCAGGCGGTTCTTGAGCACGCCATCACTGCCGGGGATGGTGTACCGGTCCATGGTCGTGTGGTCTAGCTGCGAGGCGACCCGTACTTGTCTTCAAGCTCGCGGTAGGCATCCTCGGCGCTCGTCGTCCCGTCGACCACACGGCGGGCACGGTCCAACGCCTGCGGGTCCGGGAAGTGCCCAGCGAGCTGTTGGCCCTTTTCGATGCACGCCATCGCGTTGTCGACGGCGGCGGCCCGACGCTGGTCGGGACGTTGACGTTCGGTTTGGGTGCTCAACAGACTCCCCCTTCGAATAGGCCTGCCCAGTCTAGCAAACAGCCAGCCCACGCGGCCCGGGGCCGTCTTCCAAACAGAAGTGCAACACCTCCCTAGGCTGGGGTCTGCCAAGGATCCGAGCAGGAATGTGTTGCTGTGCCAGGCTATCGGCACCTGTCGCTGGCCGACCGAGGACGGGCCTCTCCCGTCGCCCGCCTGCGGTGCGGCACTTATCATGGCGGGTGTGGGAGCGCTGGACCGGATCACGCGGCAGCCTGGGGTGATGGGCGGGAGGGCGTGCGTGCAGGGGACGGGTGTGACCGTCGGGACGATCGTGTCGCAGATCGGGGCGGGACGCAGTATCGACGACGTGCTCAGCGACTATCCGTATCTCGAACGTGAGGACGTGCTGCAGGCGCTGCGGTACGCCGCGTGGCTCGCCGAAGAGGGCGACGCCACCGCGTAGCTTGCCGCCCTGCGGCACCGCTCGTTGCTCGCACGGCCGTTGAGAAGGAGGAACAACGGCGGTGTGCGAGACGAGCGGTGCCGTGGGGCGGACGGTCAGCGTCCCAGCAGGCGGGCGAGCCAGCCCGGGCGCTGGGTGGGCACCTGGGTGAGGGCGCGCTCTGCCCGGCGTTCGTGCCAGCCGGCGACCTCGGCGTCGATGTCGCGCAGAGGTGTCACGACGGGAGGGCCACCAGCAAGCTGACGACGCGCCTCGACGACGCGCCGGTTGAACTCGGCCAGGGTGTCGCGGACGCGGTACTCGTTGCGCAGGGTGTCCAGGTGCTCGTGCATACGTTCGTCCTCGACGCGCAGCTGCAGCGCCTCGGGGATCATGCCTTCGCCGCTGAGCCCTTCACGACGGACCATGCCTTTGACCCACCAGTCGGGGTCGTTGAAGTCCAGGTCGGGCAGGGGCCTACCAGCCAGCGGCAGGTTGTCGAAGTCGCCACGGCGCACAGCCTGGTCGACGAGGATCTCCACCCATGTACCACGCGACTCCATCTGCCCGACAGCCTGGGGCGGACCCGCAGGGGTCGGTGCCAGGTTCTCGTCCAGGATGTCGTCGGCGGTGTCGGCGACCTCGCGCTCGAACCAGTACGAGGCCGCGATGCGGCGTGCGTCTGATGCGTTCATGCCGTCCACGGTAGCCTGCGTCCGCAACGAGATGAAGTCCAATAGGTGAACGTTTCTCTCCCACTAGATGGAGGTTCCGTGTCAGCCGACCTCACGTTTGCCGGATCTACCAGGCACATCACCACGACGCTGGCGAACGTCGCCGCCAGCCGAAGTCTGCCCGACACGCCGAACGAAACCCACGTGCCGGCCCCTGGGGAAGCCCGGTGCGACAAGGTTGGTCACCCAGTTAGGTCGGATCTCACCACCCCGCGGGCCGCGTGGTTGGCGTAGATTTGTGCGTAAGGGCGTGTGATCCTGATACGCCCAGGCTGACCGCAACCCGCGACAAGCAGGAGACCGTATGAGCGCGCCCTTGCGGCTTGGGCTCGACATCGGGTCGACCACGCTCAAGGCCGTCGTGCTCGACGGCGAGCAGATCCGCTGCGAGGAGTACCGGCGTCACAACGCCGACGTGCACGCCGAGCTGACCCGGCTCGTCCACGACCTGGCACAGCAGTTCCCCGGGGCCGAGGTCGTGCCCGCGATCACCGGGTCGGGCGGGCTGGGTATCGCCGACGCCCTGGACGTGGGTTTCGTGCAGGAAGTCATCGCCGGGACCACCGCTGTGCAGCGCTACCAGCCGGACGCGGACGTGATCATCGAGCTCGGCGGCGAGGACGCCAAGCTCACCTATCTCAAACCGACCCCTGAGCAGCGTATGAACGGTACCTGCGCAGGCGGGACCGGTGCGTTCATCGACCAGATGGCCACCTTGCTCAAGACCGACGCTGCGGGCCTGGACGCCCTGGCCGCCGGGCACCTGCACCTGTACCGGATCGCCTCACGTTGCGGGGTGTTCGCCAAGTCCGACCTGCAGCCCCTGGTCAACGACGGCGCCCGGCACGAAGACCTCGCCGCGTCCATCTTCGCAGCGGTGGCCACCCAGACCATCTCCGGGCTGGCCCAGGGACGGCCCGTGCGCGGCACGATCGTCCTGCTCGGTGGGCCGCTGTACTTCTTGCCGCAGCTGCGGGTCGCGTTCGAACGAGCCCTGGGCGAAGCGGCGACGCAGTTTGTGTGCCCTGACCGCGCCCAGCTGTACGTGGCGCTAGGGGCGGCGCTGGCTGCCACCGGGGAACCGGTGGCCCTGGCAGAGCTGGCTGACCGGCTGCTCAAGCGGCGCCACCTGGTGCCCGCGTCGGAGCGGATGGCGCCGTTGTTCGCCGACGAGGACGCCCGGGCCCAGTTCACCGCCCGTCACGGCGCCCAGACGATCCCCCGCGCCGAGCTCGCCGAGGCCCGCGGAGCCTGTTTCCTGGGGGTGGACGCCGGGTCCACGACGATCAAAGCGGTCCTCACAGACTCTGACGACCGTGTGCTGTGGTCGTGGTACGGGTCCAACGGGGGCGACCCGGTGAGCGCGGCGGTGCAGATCGTCACACAGGTGCGCCGTGCCATGCCGGGGCCGTCGGTCATCGCCCGCACGTGCGTCACCGGGTACGGCGAAGGCCTGGTCAAGGCGGCGCTGCACATCGACTGCGGCGAGGTCGAGACGATCGCGCACTACCGGGCGGCGAACGCTATCGCCCCTGGGGTCAGCGCGGTGATCGACATCGGCGGGCAGGACATGAAGTACCTGCGGCTGCACGACGGTGTCATCGACTCCATCGCGGTCAACGAGGCGTGCTCGTCGGGCTGCGGGTCGTTCTTGCAGACCTTCGCCGAGTCGTTGGGGCTGACGATCGAAGAGTTCACGGCGGCGGCACTGGCGTCCGACTCCCCCGTCGACCTGGGCTCTCGGTGCACAGTGTTCATGAACTCCTCGGTCAAACAGGCGCAGAAAGAGGGCGCGTCGGTCGGGGACATCGCCGCGGGACTGTCGTACGCGGTGGTACGTAACGCCTTGTACAAAGTGGTGCGGCTGCGTGACGCCAACCAGCTGGGCAGCACGGTGGTCGTCCAGGGCGGGACGTTCTTGAACGACGCTGTGCTGCGCGCGTTCGAGCTGTTGACCGGCCGGGACGTGGTACGGCCCGATATTGCCGGGCTCATGGGCGCCTACGGTGCGGCGCTGACCGCCAGAGCCCAGTTCGTCCCTGGCCAGCCGTCCGCGATGCTCACCGTCCCACAGCTGCGCAACGTCACGGTGGACACCCAGATGAGCCAGTGCCAGCTGTGCCACAACCACTGCCAGTGCACCATTTCGGTGTTCGGCAACTCCGAGCGGTACGTGTCAGGCAACCGTTGCGACCGCGGCGCCGACCCGTCCCGGCCAAAATCAGACCTGCCGAACCTGTACGACGACACCTACAAACGTCTGTTCGGCTACCGCCGGCTCACCGCAGCGAAAGCCACCCGTGGCGACATAGGGATCCCCCGGGTGCTGAACATGTACGAGAACTACCCGTTCTGGTTCACGGTGCTCACGGCGCTGAAGTTCCGCGTGATCATCTCCCCACGCTCCAGCCACGAGCTGTTCGAGCAAGGGATGGACTCGATCGCCTCAGAAAATGTCTGCTACCCGGCCAAGCTCGTCCACGGGCATATCGAGGCGCTGCTCGCCAAAGGGGTACGGACCATCTTCTACCCGGCGGTGATGTTCGAGCAGCACCTGGTGACTGGGTCCGACAAGAACTACAACTGCCCTGTCGTCGCCTACTACCCGCAGGTGGTCGCGACGAACATGGAAAACGTCCGCGGCGACGGGGTGCGCTTTTTGTACCCGTACCTCAACCTCGCCGACCCCACGACGCTGACGCGGCGCCTGACCGAAGTCTTCGCCGACTGGGACGTCAGCGCCGAAGAGGCCGCCGCCGCGGTGGCCGCCGGGTACGCCGAGGACGCCCAGTGCCGCGCCGACATCCGCCAGCGCGCCCGGGAAGCCCTCGAAGAGTGCAAAGCCCGGCAGGTGCGCGGGATCGTCCTGGCCGGTCGCCCCTACCACGTCGACCCCGAGGTCAACCACGGTATCCCCGAGCTGGTCAACACGCTGGGCATGGCTGTGTTCACCGAGGACTCGGTGATCGACGAATCCGCGTCGGTGCTGGACCGGCCGCTGCGGGTGCGCGACCAGTGGGCCTACCACACCCGTCTGTACGAGGCGGCGGCCGTCGTGGCCGACGACCCCACCCTGGAGCTGGTTCAGCTCAACAGCTTCGGCTGCGGGCTGGACGCTGTGACCTCCGACCAGGTCGCAGAGATCTTGGCGGCGAAGAACGGGGTGCACACCCTGCTGAAGATCGACGAGATCTCGTCGTTGGGCGCCGCGAGGATCCGCCTGCGGTCCTTGGCCGCTGCCGCCGACGAACGCACCACGTTCCTCGGGATGCCGGCCATGGCGGCCAAGCACGAGCCGGGCCACGGTTTTGAGCGCATGCTGTTCACCGAGGAGATGAAGAAGACACACACCATCATCGTCCCGCAGATGGCGCCGGTGCAGTTCTCTGTCGTCGAACCTGTGCTGCACAAGTACGGGTACAAGGCCAAGATCTTGCGTCACGCTGACGGCGACGACGTCGAAGCCGGGCTGACGACGGTGAACAACGACGCCTGCTACCCGGCGATCATGGTCGTCGGCCAGCTGGTCAACGCTTTTACCTCCGGCCGGGAAGACCCTGACACCACCGCTGTGCTCATCTCTCAGACCGGCGGGATGTGCAGGGCGACGAACTACACCGGCATGTTGCGCCGGGCGTTGCGCGACGCAGGTTTCGGCCAGGTCCCGGTGGTGGCGATCTCGACGTCGAACATCGAGTCCAACCCGGGCTTCGCCCTGACCCCCTTGCTGCTGCGCGAGGCGTTGCGGGCAGTCGTCCTGGGCGACCTGCTCCAGGCGTTGCTGCTGCGGGTGCGCCCCTACGAGGCCGAACCGGGCAGCGCGGGGCGTCTGTACGAACGTTGGGACCGGTTGTGCCGCCAGTGGGTGCTCACCGGGAAGTCCGACAACGGCCGTACACGCTATTCCACGCTGGTGCGCACGATGGTCGCCGAGTTCGACGCGCTGGAGCTGGCCGACGTGCCGCGCCGTCCGCGGGTGGGAATCGTCGGGGAGATCCTCGTCAAGTTCCACCCCGACGCGAACAACAACGTCGTCGACGTCATCGAGACCGAGGGGTGCGAAGCGGTGCTGCCAGGCCTGTTCGACTTCCTCGTCACTGACCTGTACCAGGCTGGCTGGAACCGCGACAACCTCGGTATCGGTGGCGCTCTGCGGACCAAGAAGGTCCTCGCCCGGTACCTGGAGCACCTGCGCACCCCTGTGCGCCGCGCTCTGGCCCGCGCCAACGACCGGCACGCCGAACCCAAGTTCGACATCCCCGCCCACCCCGGCCACCTGGCCGAACGCGCCCAGTCGGTCACGTCTTTGGGATGCCAGGCCGGCGAAGGCTGGCTCCTGGCCGCCGAGGTCCTCGAGCTGATCGACCTGGGTGTCCCCAACGTGGCCTGCGTCCAGCCGTTCGCGTGCCTGCCCAACCACGTCGTCGGCAAAGGCCTTTTCGCCGAGATCCGCCGCCAGCACCCCGGCGCAAACCTCGTCGCCATCGACTACGACCCTGGTGCCTCCCAGGTCAACCAGCTCAACCGCATCAAGCTCATGATCTCCACCGCCCACCTCGTCGCCGACGCCCCCACCCCCGCCGACGAACCCACCGCCCCCCTCGCAGCCCAGCACTAGGGCGTCATCGATATGCCTAACACCTGCGGCACCGGGCGGGCGCTGCGCGGCGTTGTCGATCGTCGGCCGCAGCGCTGCTGGGCGGGACGGTGGGGCACTGGGCCACCAACCCGGATCCAGCCCAGAAGGCCCAACCGGCCTATACAGGCATGAGACTGGGGCAGGACGGTGGGGACGGTTCCGACTGTCTTGCGCCTGCGCCGCCAACGACGGTGCTGGCGCAACGACTGCGGAACCGTCCCCACCGTCCTGCCCCCACCCACCTGGGGTGACACTCCGGTCGGTCTGGTCTGGGGGGCTGTGCTCGCCGACTCTCCTGTCTCGGGGGCCGAGACTGTGGGGACGGTTCCACAGTCGTCGCTGGACCACCGCCGTTGGCGGCGGATCCGGCGAGACAGCTGGAACCGTCCCCACCGTCTCGGCCGTGGTCCCTACCGTCTCGGCCGGTACAAGGACCGCACCGTCTTGGATGCAGCGCCCGCCCGGTGCCGCAGGTGTTAAGGCATATCGATGACGCCCCACTAGTGTCCTGTCCGGTGAGTTCGCTGCATAAGAAGGCGGCGTCAGACGTGGTGCATCGCAAGGCGGAGGAGGGCGCGATAGCAGCGCTATCGCAACTGACGACAACGCCGCGAGGTGCCGCG
>Ga0123353_10006386_pt1 | contig 15684 bp, 11 predicted proteins | sample TergutLab28metaG_3_FD_92763 | JGI IMG/M metagenome (GOLD analysis project Ga0123353, IMG submission 92763) | Labiotermes labralis P3 segment gut microbial communities from Petit-Saut dam, French Guiana - Lab288 P3 | ecosystem: Host-associated > Arthropoda: Insects > Digestive system > Gut ... | reverse complement strand
TTATTCATGAGTTGGCCTGGCGCTTTCGCATGCTGCTCGTGTTATGTATTCACTCGAAAACCCTTGCAATTTGACCGAAAATATGATATAATTATAAGCAAGAAAGCTTTATTGCTTTAAAGTAAAAGAGAAAGGTTCATAACATGTCTTTCATCAAGTTCTACAGCGGCGACGCGGTACCCCTGGAGATGCACAAAACCCGTATCGTGCAAAAGCTCAACCTTCCCCCGGTGGAGGAGCGGGTACGGGCGATCAACGAAGCAGGCAACAACACCTTTTTGCTGCAAAACAAGGACATTTTTTTGGATATGCTCACGGACAGCGGCGTGAACGCCATGAGCGACCGCCAGCTGAGCGCCATGATGGCGGCCGACGACAGCTACGCTGGCAGCGCGACCTTTGCCAGGCTGGAGCAGGCGATCCGGGACATTTTCGGAATGCAGTACCTCCTGCCCGCACACCAGGGCCGCGCTTGTGAACACCTGCTGGCCAAGGCGTATATCCAGCCGGGCGACGTCTTGCCCATGAACTACCACTTCACCACAACAAAGGCGCATATCAGCCTGGCGGGCGGCACGGTGCTTGAGCTGCATGAGCCGCAAGCCCTGGAGGTGGAGAGCGAAAACCTCTTCAAAGGCAACTTGTCACCAGAGCTCCTGCTGGAAACAATCGCCGAATACGGCACGGAGAAAATCCCCTTTGTGCGCATGGAGGCCGGAACGAACCTCATCGGCGGGCAGCCGTTCTCCCTAGCGAACCTGAAGGAGATATACCGGATCTGCCGGGCGCACGGCATCCTCCTCGTGCTCGACGCAAGCCTGCTGGCCGACAACCTCTACTTCATCAAAGTACGCGAGGCGGCATACAGGGACGCCGAGATCAAGGACATCACGCGCGAAATAGCGGATCACTGCGACATCCTCTATTTTTCGGCCCGGAAGCTGGGTCATGCCCGGGGCGGCGGCATCTGTACGAATAACCGTGCGCACTACATGAAAATACGTGAATTGGTGCCGCTTTACGAGGGCTTTTTGACCTACGGCGGCATGAGCGTGCGCGAAATCGAGGCCATCGCCATCGGCCTGGAAGAGACCATGGATTACAGCATGATCAATCAAGGGCCGCAGTTCATCGAATACATGTCAAAAGAGCTCAAACAGCGGGGCGTGCCGGTGGTGACTCCGGCGGGCGGCCTGGGCTGCCACCTGAACGCTATGAAATTCGTCGGGCATCTTCCGCAGTCGGAGTACCCGGCGGGTGCCTTGGGCGTTGCCGTATATATCGCCGGCGGCATCCGGGGCATGGAGCGCGGCACGCTCTCGGAGCAGCGCAACGAGGACGGCACCGAGCATTTCTCCAATATGGAGCTGCTGCGCCTGGCCATGCCACGGCGGGTGTTTACGCTCTCCCAGGTGAAATACGCGGTGGACCGCATCAGCTGGCTGTATGAGAACCGCGCGCTTATCGGCGGCCTGAAATATGTTGAGGAGCCGAAGGTGCTGCGTTTCTTCATGGGCAGGCTCGTGCCGGTATCCGCCTGGCAAGAGGAGCTGGCGGCGAAATTTAAAGCGGATTTCGGGGACAGCCTGTAGACTCCCCCGGCATCTTCTCAGCGCGCCATTACCCGCGAAATCCTTGTGCATCATAGGGTTTCGCGGTTTTTAATACCCTCGCGAAACGCCCTTTGCTCTGTTCCCAGGAGGATTCCCATGCGGTCGGCCATGTTTTGCCGGAATTACCTTAATGTCCCAATCCGTCACAGAATCCTTTCCTCCAATTGCGATTTGCGCCAAAAAAATACTGAAAAGTTACTGAAAAGCTGCGAAAAAGACTAGACGAAAGGGAAAACATAATTTATAATGATGAAGCGCTGAACTGCGGATAAAGAAAGCAGAGGTTGTAAAACAAAAGGACACAAAAAGCAAAAGAAGGTTGAAAAATGAAAAGCATCAATATAAGCCGGCGCGGCAACAAAAAGCTGACCGCCATGCTGTCCCTGACGCTTGCCATCATGTTGGCGGGCGGTGTTTTGATTTCACAAATAGGGGCCACGGTAGCCGCGCCTCCGGCAATTTTCAACCATCCCTACACCGAGCCCTTCCCTCCGGCCGCGGCGGTGGTGTTCGGGCCGGATCTGGTTGCCTGGAGCCGGTACAAGGACCACCCCGGCTATGACACGGCCTATACCCAGGCGCGCTCGCAGGCCTACGCGGGCATCGCCTCGCCCAACCATATCCACACGGGCGGCAGCGCCCTGACCTTCTTCGGCTACAACAACGCCGCGAACCTGGACTACATCCTCTCGGAGGAGTACGGTCAATTCAGCGGCGTTTCCTACGAGCTGCGGCCCGCGGAGCTAAATTTCAGCGCGCTGAGCCAGAGCGGCTTTTTGTTCAACGGCAGCGTAACGGATGTTGGCGGGGACCTGTTCTACAGCGGCTATATGATCGCCCTGGAGGCAAACGGCACCGGCACAAGCGCCGACCTGCGGCTGTATTACGTGACCGCCGCGCCCCTGAGCGATACGGCGGCCGCCTTTGAAAACCCCGTCTATCGCACGCCAATCAGCGCCTACGCCATGGGCATTACGCCGGGCGCGGGGCAGCCGGTTTTTGTGCAGGTGGAGGCCAATCCCGCCACGCAGCAGTTCCAGGTGTATATCAACGGCGAGCTGCGCACACAGGACCTGCCGCCCATCGGCACGGGCAAAAGCTTCGGCTTTTTCGCGGCCTCCGCCGCCAGGGCCACGACGAACCTGACCAAGGTCACCTACTCGAACCTGCGCGTGCAGGCGCCCTGGGTGAGCAAAACGGCCACCGCCACGGTGTATTTCAAGCTGGCCGGCACCTCCACCGACCTCGCCGCGTCCCAGTCCGAAACCGGGTACGCCGCGGGCGGCTACGGCGGGCAGAACGGCCAGAACCATTACATCGTGCCGCCGGCGATCCCGGGCTACACCTGGGTCAATGACCCCACCGTGGCCCTGGACTACATCCCTTATTTCGCGCGCAATGAATATAACGAGACCACGCTGTATTATGTCAAGGACACGGCCAAAAGCACCAAGGACGCCTGGACCTGGGTGAACGGGGTGCGAACGAAGGACCGCGGCACCGCCGCCAACCCCGTGCTGGTGGCAAAGAACGATATCATCGACTACGAAATCTACGCGGCGGGGGACGGCAGCAACTCCTACGTCGGCACCCTGCAGTCTGCTCCATCGAGTACGGATTATATCTCCATGGCTACGCACGGCAAGCCGAATCCATGGAGTGTTGTCAATAGCAGCGTCGGCGGCAACAGCAGCACGGACATCGTGATCGGTACACACGATGTGGCCAGCAACGGAGCGACGACCGTGGACTCCAACGTTTCGATGACGGTGGGCTTCACATCCGGCAACTCAAACCAAACACCCTCCTCCGACAGGGTGTTGGTCGGGTTTACTTCCCTATCACCCGCTCCCAACGGCAGGCAATTCAGAAACGCCTCCGGCGGCAATCCTCCGGCAGGCATAGGTGGCGAACAGCTTCCATATGCCGTCCCCTGCACCGGGCACCTGGCCAAGCCGGTGACCAACCTTGCCGCGAACGACGCCGCGGTGGCGGCCTGCCCGGCCTGCAACGGCAGCAATGGCACCAAGGACCGCTATATCAAGCTTACCTATAACAACCTGAACAACGACTCGGCCTATGCGGTCAGATTGTTCCTCTGCCAATGGACCTACTCGAACCATGACGACTATTGGTTTGTCGTCGAAGGTCTGGACGCCTTGGAGAACCCCGTGCTGGATCCTATCACAGGCCAGCCGGGCCTGCGGATCTACCGCCCCAACGGCCTTATTGCCGGCAACAACCCCGGCGGCCATGGATTTGACGGCCGTTACACGTCCGAATTGCTTCCCTGCGCGGCTGACGGCTACAAGGACCCCTATACCAATGACCCGACGATCTTTCCCGAAAACGGCTCGATCAGCATCACGATCAGGCGCATACACAACGCCAACCACGACTACAACTTCGCCGTCGGCGCAGGCACGCTGACCCCGCGCAAGCTCAATCCGGTCATGCGCGTGGTGGACGTGCTGCCCCTGGGCGTGCAGTATGTCCCCGGCAGCGCCGCCTACGAGGATAATCTGACCATCACCACCCTGCCTGACGGCCGCCAGCAGCTCGTGTGGAGTTTCAGCAGGATGCCCCCCGAGGGCTACACCATCCCCTTCCAGGCGAAGGTGGTGGCCGACGGCACGTTCATCAACCACGCCGATGTGGAATACATCGACAAGGCGGCCTCCCTGCCCAACGAGCGCACCAACAATACCTACCACTGGACCGGCAACGCCACCGTGATAGAGCACTTCCTGGACGCCAATAACCTGACGGCCCCGCCGCTGCGGCTGGACAATATCGTGCGGATGTACCTGGGCGCCAGCTACACCACCTCCCAGAGCTCCCTGAACACGATCCTCATGCCCAACGGGGATACCTACCGTTATGTGGGCTACCGGCTCCCGGGGGGAAGCGGCGCTGTCATTCCGGGACAGCCCCCCACGATCACCGGCGTGACCGGCACGAGGGACATCGACCTATGCTTTGTGAAGAACCCCAAGATTATCGTGGAGTTCCGCTATATCGAGGACGAAACCGAGCTGAAGGACCCCGTGGCCTTCCCCGTTAACTATGGCGACCCCTTCTACCTGCCCGACAGCGCCCGCAGCCAGATCCTCTTCCCGGATCCCGGCGGCGACGTATACACCTACTGCGCCTACGCCAAAACGGACACCCTCTCGACCGTTATCAACGGCATACCCGACAAGCCGATCTACACCGGCGTGACGCAGGACCAGACCATCATCGTATATTTTACGAAGAAGCCGGCCGTCACCGTGCGCTACGTGGAGAAGGGCAACACGGCCAACGTGCTGAAGAACAACGACTACTTCCCCGTGGAGCCCGGCGAGGATTTCGAGATCACCTCCGGCATGATGTCGGTTATCTACGACCCGGTGACGAAGAAATATTACCGATACGAGGGCTATTCCTATCCCGGCGAGCCGGTCGGAACCTGCCACACGGGCCCGCCGCCCGATTTTGAGGACATAAAGTCCAACAAGGAGATCATCCTCCAGTTCAAGGAGGCGACCACCGCCTCCATCCTGGAGCAATTCCGCGACCTGGACAACCGCAATACGATATATATGCGCACGGACAACCCCGTCACCATCACCTTCGGCGCGGACTATATCCGGGGCGGAACACCCCCTGCCTCATATACCATCGGCAGCCGGACCTACTACTACGCGGGCTACGACCTCAACGGGGGGGATGGCGTCGTCTATTCCACCGAGGCGGCAACCCCGGCCCGTCCCTTCGTCAACATCATTGAGGACGGCAAAATCATCACCTACCTCTACGCCTCCTACGAGGTGACGGAGGAGTTCCGCCGCCTGAGCAATACCGGCACAATCCTCAGCGCGGACAGGCAGATATACGTTGGCTACAACGGGACCTACAACCGGGGCGCGCAGCCCCCCGCGACAGTTACCTCCGGCGGGCGGGTCTACGGCTATGTGGGCTATTCCATCGACGGCGACGATTATATCGAAAGCGCCGTGGCGGCTACCCCGGCCAGCCCCATCACGGGCATCACCGCTGACGGCAGAAAAATCACCTACCTCTATGAGGCCTACTGGGTGACGGAGGAATTCCGCCTCTGGACGAACCACAGCGGCAAGCTCGTCGAGGACAACGACGTCAGCGTCCCCTACGGCGGGGACTACGAGCGCGGCGGCACGCCCCCGGGCACGCTGGTGTACGACGAAGACGGAAAGACCTACCACTACGTGGGCTATCTAATCAACGGCGAGGAGCCCGTTCTGGGCGAGGCGCCGCCGAAGCCCTTTGAGGATGTGCGCGCCGAGGGCAAGGTGATCACCTACCTCTACGGCATTCCCGCCTCTGTAACGGAGCGATTCCGCCTTTGGGACGATTATGACGCGATAGTTGACGGCGACAACATCGCGCCAATCCCCTTTGGCGAGGATTATGAGCGCGGCGAAATGCCCCCGGAGGAGATCACTACCATCAGTGGCCAAACCTATATCTACAAGGGCTATGACCTCCACGACGGGAACGGCCCCGTTCTGAGCGACGCGCCGGACAAGCCCTTCACCCACGTGACGGGCGACGAGCGCGTGATCACTTACCTTTACGAGCTCCAGGTCCCCCAGGCACAGGCCTTGCTTCTGCACATCCGCCAGATCGTCGTCGACCCGGCCAGCGGGCTTACGCTGCCGGTAATGGGCTACTACATCCTGAAAAACGAAGGCAGCGTACTGCCGCTGACCAGCGACAGCGTGAGCCCGGGCTACCTCTTTACCGACTACTTTCTCCTCCCCGGCGACGAGCCGCTGTATCTGCTGACCGACCTGGTGCCGCAGTATTACGAGTTCCTGGGCCACTTCCAGAACGACGGGGACGAGAAGGCCGCCGGGCACGACACCCCCACAATTTGGCCTTCCCCGGCCAACGGGAGCATTGAGCTGAATTACGGCGATACGGACGAAATCTGGGTCACGCTGTACATCACCCCAAACGGCAAGCCAGGCAACCAGCAGACCGCCGTGGCGACGAACAAATTCGGCACGGTGTACGAGGGCGAGCCGCCGATCACACCTACATATCTTTCCAGCATCACGGCGATAGAGCACAGCGACCAGCTGTGCCACGCGAACATCGTGCTGTGTATGGATATGTCCTCGAGCATGAAGACCGGCGGGATGGTGGAGGCGGCCATCGCCTCGTTAAAGGACCTGGTGACCAAGCTGTACAGCAACCTTCCGGTGGACATAACCGTCGACTTCATCATCTACAACTATATGCCGCACGAAGTGATGCGGGTGAGTGACGCCACGCACACGAGCCTGCTCAGCTGGCTGGACGGGATGACGGCGGACGATGCGCAGCAGGGTACTAATCTGCATGGCGCTTTGGTCAAGGCCAACGAAAAAAATGTCGAATTGGCGACGCTGCACCCCAACCGGAAGAACTATGTTATTTTCATCACAGATGGCGGTGTATCGAATTCCAACCCGGTTCACCAGCATATTGATCCATCCAACACGTGCCCGTGGAATGATTGCAACAACCCGGACCATGAGGGTCCGAAATACAGTCCGTTCAATTACACGCCAAATACCTCCAATACGTTCCAGCAGGGCATTTATGACGCGGCGGACCTGATCAAGCAGACCGCGAAGCTGTACACGATCTTCTGGCCGGACCCGAGCGATTCACATGGCATCCCCGCTGATTGCGGGCCCAGAGTGATAAAGCTTTCCAGCAACACGCCGGGCGATACGAGCTACTTCTTCGAGGTCCCCAAAAACAACAATGCACAGCTAGCCGCCGAGCTTACGAACATGTTGCTGAGTATGACCCATCCGGTGGAAAAAAGCGTGACGATGGCGGCCAGCATCGCGGCCATCGACCTGCTGCACCCGCTGGATCCCACTAAGCCCTTGATCATCACAGTGGACGGCGGTACGCCTGTGAGCCATAGCTTCGGCGCTTTCCCGTCCAACCTGGCCTACGACGAACCAAACAAACGCTTGACATTTGACGTGACTGGCTACCCGTCAACGGCGAAAATAGCGCTGGAGTATTGGATAGCCAAAAAACCATAATGGTATAAGCAGCAAGAGGGACACACTTTGCTATCTCAGTTCGCCTCGAGCCACCGTTCAAACTCCTCTGAACAGCCCTCACCATTACATAATTTTAAGCTGCATATTCCAGAGCCTTCCACGGCTCGGATCATGTAGCAAACGCCGTGAAGTTTTCGCCCCCAGGCGGCGCTGTGCGCCTGCGCCTGAAGCGGCAGGGGAACGCCGGGAAAAAATCCAAAGCTTCGAATCCTACGAAAAACCCCTGGAAGGCCAAAGAGCAGCTTGGCCAGTGAGCATCTGCGGCAGATAGCGATTGCGATAATTGTTTCATGCGCTCAGCAAGAAAAAGGACTCCGCTGCAGGGGCTCTTTTTCTTATTATCCTATGGCAGGGTGCAATTGGAGAAACATCCTAGCAAATGAAAAGAAGGGAGAACAGGCATGTGAGAAATCATCCAACATATGCGTTTGGCAAAATAAATGAATGATAATTAATCACAAAGACATTCTTTGTTAATGTTCAATTAACTTTTCTCCTGTATCCTTGTCCAATTAGCGCCGTGAGACGACATTCCTCGGCTTGTGATGCGAAAGGAGCACAGCGATGAGCAAAGAATTCGGGAAAAATGTACGCGGGGGCCCGCCGGCAACAGAAAAATTTGACATGAACCTCCCGCCGATCCAGCAGAAGCTACACTTGATGCTGCTGGTATGGGCGGGTTCGTCTGTTATGAAGTGGCTGCACCTTGGGCGGCTGAAAAAAGTTGACATGAAGGGCGTGAAGCCGCCGTTCCTTCTCATCTGCAACCACAACGCCTACTATGATTTCTATATCATGAGTACAGCGCTTTTCCCGTACCGGGGATATTTCCCGGCGGCTGTGGATGACTTCATTGGCCGGGAAAGCGTATTGCGCCAGCTTGGCGGGATTCCCAAACGCAAATTTACGGCGGATATCGGCCTGGTCAGGCAATGTAAAAAGCTTCTCGGCGAAGGGAAATTCGTCGGGCTATACGCGGAGGCGCGCTATTCGCTGTGCGGCCTGACAGAATTAATTCCCGACGCCGTGGGACAGCTGGCCAAGCGCATGAACGTGCCAGTCGTGACGCTGAAGGTCTGCGGCCATCACCTATACCATCCATTTTGGAATCAAAAACACAGGCGCTGGGTTGTGCCGGTTGAGGCCTGTATGACGCGGATTTTTACGCCGGAACAAATCAAAGCAGCCACGCCGGATGAGATCAACGCAAAAATCCGGGAATATCTGCACAACGACGATTTCCGCTGGCAGAGCGAAAACCGGGTCCGTGTGAGCTATAAAAAGCGCGCGGAGGGGCTGCACAAGGTACTTTATCAATGCCCGAACTGCATGAAGGAATACATGATGGATTCCCAGGGCGCGCGGATATTTTGCAGATCCTGCCTGAAATCCTGGGTGCTAAGCGAATACGGCGAGCTTTCGGCGGAAAGCGGGGAAACGGAATTCAAATTCCCCACGGACTGGTACTTGTGGGAGCGCGAGCAGGTGGCTTTTGAAGTCTGCGACGGCAGTTACCGCTTTGATTGCGCGGTGGATGTGAATGACCTGCCAAACTCCAAAGGCTTTGTGCACATGGGACGCGGCAGGCTGATTCATGACTTGGAGGGCTTCCGGCTGACCGGCGTCCGCGATTACGATGGGGAGCCGTTCAGCATGACACTGCCAGCCGCGGGCCAAATCGCCGTGCACGTGGAATACAATTACCGCTTTGGCAACAAGCGCGACTGCATCGACCTGAACACGATGGACAACACCTGGTATGTCTTCCCCGAGGGGCGGGAGTTTTCCGTCACAAAAATATCGCTTGCCACGGAAGAGATTTTTAAATACCTCCAAGAAAAAAGGAGCGCGGGTTGAGTAAGCATATTGAAATTCGATTGCGATCAGACGCTGTACCGGAGCTGAATACGCTCAAAGAGATGATTCGTTTTGTGGCCGACCGCTACGAGGATGAAACCGCTTTCGTGATTCCCCGCAAAGGCGGCGCGGAGGACGAAAAATCGTTCCGGATACTTTCGAATGACATTGACGCGCTGGGCACGGTTTTATTCAAGCGGGGGCTTCATGATTGCCGCATCGCCGTTCTTGGCGGCAACAGCTATGAATGGATTATTTCCTACTTCGCAATTGCCAACGGCGGCAATACCGTTGTACCTTTGGATAAAGATCTGCTGGCCGGGGAGCTTTTGTTTTTCATAGAGAACAGCGGCTGCGCAGCCTTGATTTACGCGCCGGATTATGCGGATATGATTCCTGAGCTCCAGAACGGGACAAGCCTGCGCTGCTATATCCGCATGGACGAAATCGAAAAAATGCTTTCGGAAGGCAGTGGATTAATTGAGGCGGGCGATCATGATTACGTTGATTATTCGCTTCCACCGGACCACATGGCCGCGATCGTTTATACATCCGGCACCACGAGCAAAAGCAAGGGCGTAATGCTCTCGCACCGGAACATTGCCTCCAACGCGGCGGGAGTATGCAGGAGGGTCGACGGCGCGGGGCGCGTCGTGCTGGCCCTGCCGCTGCATCATACATTTGGGCTGCTGGCAGGCGTCATCGTCCCGCTGATGTACTGCGGCCGCACGTATATCAGTGGCAGCGTGCGCCACGTGCAGAAGGACATGGTGAAACTGCGGGCTACTGTCGCCATCCTCGTGCCGGCGATTATTGAAATTGTTCACAAGAAGATATGGGAATCCGCCGAAAAAAATGGCCGCGCAAAGAAAATGCGCATGGGGCTGAAGCTCAGCCGCTTTTTGATGGGGTTCGGCATCGACGTGCGCCGCGAGCTCTTCAAAGAAGTGCATGAGGCCCTGGGCGGGGAACTCTATTTGATCATCTGCGGCGGCGCGCCCTTGAATGAAAAAATCATCAAAGATTTCTACGCCATGGGGATTGAGCTGCTCAACGGCTATGGAATCACCGAGTGCTCGCCGGTGGTTTCTGTCAATCCGAATCGCGCGAATAAAATCGGCAGTGTTGGGTTACCGCTCGGCTGCTGCCAGGTAAGAATCGCCGAGCCGGATAAAAACGGCGTCGGTGAGATTCAGGTCAAAGGCAGCAATGTGATGCTGGGCTATTATGGCGACGCGCAAGAGACGCGGGCCGCGTTCACGGAAGATGGCTGGCTGAAAACCGGCGACCTGGGCTACCAGGACCGGAACAAGTATTTATATGTCACAGGCCGCATCAAGCATCTCATCATCCTGAGCAACGGCAAGAATGTATCGCCGGAGGAGCTGGAGGAGAAAATCAAGCTGATCCCTGGTGTGGTTGAAACAGCGGTGCACGCTGAAAATGATAAAATCATCGCGGAGATATTTTCTGATAACGGGGCTGGGCCGGAGACAGAAGAAAATATCCGTAAAGCCATTGCCGAAATGAACCGCGGCCTTCCAAGATATAAGCAGATTGGATTGGTCAAGTTCCGGGATGCGGAATTCCCGAAAACCACAACGATGAAAATCAAAAAACATTCATAGGAGGAATGAATCACCATGCTTGAAACACTGAAGGAGATTCTGAAGGATTATTGGCAGGGCGATCTATCAAACATTGCGCTTGATTCCGTACTGACGTCTGACCTTGGTATGGATTCCATGCAGCTGTATGATTTGGTCTGTGCGGTTGAGGAGCGCTTCGAAATCGAAATTCCTGACAGGGTGCTGCCGAAATTCGTGACGGTGCGCGATGTGGTGAAGTATCTGGAGGAGGCGGCCTGAGAGCTGATCAGCCGTTTTCTCTGCGCAACGCGGCGAATAAACGCTATGCCTGGTCCAGCAGCGATGCTGCCGTTGCGACAGTAGACGCCAACGGCCTGGTGCGAGGCTTGACGCCCGGCACCGTGACCATCACCGCCACCACGGAAGACGGCGGCTTCAAGGCCCAATGCGCGGTGAAAATTCTGCCAATCATGGTGAGCAATATTGCGCTGGCCCCAGCGGCCAAAGAACTTGATATCAACGAAATGCTTGCGCTGACGGCAACCGTGGCTCCCGCCAACACCACGAACAAGAACATGAAATGGTCCAGCGATAAGCCTTCCGTCGCGGAGGTATCAGCTTCCGGCGTTGTTAGAGGAATCGGCAGCGGCACAGCGACTATTACAGTAGAAGCCATAGATGGAAGCAAGCTAAAAGCCGCTTGTAAGATCACGGTGAAGTCCATTTTGGTCGGCAGCGTGGCGGTGAGTCCTGCCAGCCTGGAGATTATCGCGGGCAATGCGGCGACGCTCAGCGCCGGCGTGACACCCGGCAACGCGGCCAACATGAAACCGCAAATTCCCGCGAATTGATGTCGAAGCGTTTTTCAGGGCGTATGCGACTATGCTACCTCAATATCCACACAACCGATTTGTCTATTTTTAGAAAGGATCTATGTACTATGAAAAAACTTGCTACAGCACTGGCATGCACGCTCATTCTCGCAATGGCAGCTTCTGTTTTTGGCGCAGCAATCTCAGGAACAGGAAGTGGTAAAGTGAACACAAAACCGGGCGAAATAAGTGATGAAGAATTGCGCACGTTTTTTAATGAAAACCGCGAGTTATTGCAAAACGTTGCAACACAATTGATTCAGTTACGTGAAGAACTCGAGCTAAAGGCCAGCATTAGAATTAGTTCAAATATTTCAGCAATCGATGGAACTACTAAACCAGTAGCTTTGTCTGCGCCATTAATGCTACTTCTTGAGCAATATTATAATGCCATTGGAGCTGCGAATGAGGCAACTATTGAAGTGTATGAAGGTAACATCGTTAGTTTCACCTTCAGTCTGGCCGTTGACCATTACAAAGGCGTTGAGTATTCGACTGATCCTGAATGGCAGAAGAATTGGGAAGAAAGTGAGCGCTTAGACACCGATTGGGCGATTTTTGAGAATTACATGACCCCACCAATAAAGAACTGTTGGCACACCCGACTGCCCGCTTGGCTACACTGGATTCTTCGTTATATCCTTTTCGGCTGGGCTTGGATGTAAGATGGCAACGCTACCGAAGAGAGCTTTTCCATCCCAGCCTATGTGGGCTTGGAATTCGAGCTTGCCGCAAAGGTACTGCCGAAAGAAGCTGCGAATAAGAAGGTGGTTTATTCCAGCAGCAATGAAAGTATCGCCACGGTGAGCCAAACCGGCGCGGTGGAGGTTGTTGGTGAGGGCACTGCGTTTATTCGGGCTGCGAGCGCGGAGAATCCTCAGTTGTTTGTAATGAGTGTGGTTACGTCAAAAAAGCTTGCTTATCCATATGATGCTGAAGCAGGTGGCAGTTCATCGGGTGGCCTTTTTGGTTTCTTGTATGATATACCCTATCTAGGGCCTGTCATTAAGGTGTTTGTGACCATCGCAAGGCTGGGCGTGCGCTTTTTGGAATGGTTGAATAGCTTATCTGGATATAAATTCACACTAGAATATAAGCTTTTAACCGATTCAGTGTCTACCAATTATGAGGCGCTCCTGCTTTTAAATAAAGTAAGGCCAGTTTTTCAAAACAAGTTTTCTGTTGATTTGGTGCAGAGGGAAAATCAAACATCTGGATTAGATCCGAGGCCGGGTTGTAAGAAGCTTAACCCACGATCTTCTAGTTGCGATGAGAGCTGTGGAGCACTCGCACAATGCGCAAAACTTCATCACAGGTCAGCAGACCACTTGTACTATTCTGGATATACAGAGGGAGTGAATACTTTCAGATTTGTTGACTATAGGATGTGTATGATTTTTAGCAATGGAACGCATGGTTCACCTGAAGGTCTAGCATGGCCATGGGGTGATGGAACGGGAGAAATACTTGTAACAACAGCAACAACTGAAAACAAATACCAAGTTACAGCGCATGAAGTATCACATTTATTTGGTGCAGATGATGGTGTTTGTGACGCTGGGGAGCGATGTGTAATGACACCGGGATCTAATACGCATGATAAATGGTGCGATAGCTGCGCGGCTACTATCAAGACGGAAATTAGTCGATTATCATAGCCTCGTAAGAATACTTGTAATTTTTGTGATAATAGAAAGGTGAATATCAATGAAACGTTTACTTGTTGTCTGTCTCACAACCCTCTTGCTCTTTGCCTTTGCATTGACAGGACACGCTCTGAGCATAGCTGTAGACACGCTCGAGTTTTCCTCCTTGGAGGAATTTCTGGAGGCTTACAATGCTGTATGTGAGGGAACCGCCACCGGCGAATTGGCTGAACTGGCTGGAAATGATCGCGGCCAGTACAGCATAAAATTCGCAGAACTTGACGAGCTTTATCTTCCGACAGGGGTTCCTGAGGATTATAAGCTCCATAAGATTGGCATAAACTATTTGAGAGTGTTTTATATTTATTTATATAAAAACGACTTAATTTCAGAAGAAGCTATTCAGCGCGCAATACTTGAACAGAAAGAGTTTCATTTTAGTGTTTTTCGATGGAAGCTTGACTATCCAATGGAGGGAACGCTTAGACAGTCTGGAGTCACCGAAAAAGACCTAATTGGAGGTGTTTATTTATTTGAAAAGCCAAACAGTTTAACTTGGGGAGTAGAAAAAACCATTATGCATGTATACATGCCGCTTTCGCTGAGCAACGCCAAGGGCAAAGACTTGGTAAAGTATGCCACTGTGGATGCTGTGGATATTGAAACAGGTGAGCGGACGCCATATTCGCCGCCAGTGTTGCACGACTGCACAAATAAATGGTACAACCGCGTGCCGAATTGGCTACACTGGATTCTTCGTTATATCCTTTTCGGCTGGGCTTGGATGTGCTGTTAACGCATCGCAAAGGTGAGCCAAACCGGTGTGGTAGAGGTTGTTGGTGAGGGTATGGCGGTGATTAAAGCGGCGAGCGCGGAGAATTCGCTCATATATGTGGAGTGCGGGAGGTGCTGGCAAGCCAGATTGAGCTTGCCTCCTGCAAGGAAAGCCTGAAGAACGTGAACGAGCTACCGGCGGACCGTGGCTTCTTCACCTATCTTGCTATTCGACATAGCTTGTGCTAAAATTACTTTATAGCAATTCCACTAGCAATTAACGGCATGCCAACAATGAGCAAACCATGCAAACAAATCTGATTGTGTGAAGGAATCCAGGGCGATTGTTGTGTATATTTCTAAGTCTTCGTCTGTTCGGGGTTTCAATTCTCGCAGCTTTGACTTCATTTTCGACCAACTTGGCTCAATTGGATTGAAATCAGGACTATACGCAGGCAGAAATTCATACGAACATTCTATTTCGAGCAGGGGTTTTAGTGCATCAAGTGTGTGTGCTGAACAATTATCTAAAACAAGCACATCACCGGGATGCATCGTGGGAATCAAAATGCTGATTACGTACTCCGCAAAGCGAGCGCCATTGAGTGTTCCCTTGAAGGAATGTGTCGCTCTTTCGCCATTGAGTCGAAGGGGTGAGATGATGGAAGTCCGCTTAAAACGCACATCCGGCACATATTCATTGATGCGTTTTTTGCCTTTTGCGCGACCGTAAAGCCTTGTCATTGCGCAATTTTTGCTTGTCTCGTCCAGAAAAACGAGCTTAGAGGGATCCATCGTCTTTTGTTTTTCACGCCAGGCGGCGCGGGCTTCCACAACATCTGGCCTCAATTGTTCTTTTGGGTGAAGTGTCTTTTTTTGAAGTTGTAATCCATCTTGATCAAAATCACAGAAAGACGCGATTTCTTGATCGGAAGTCGCAGCTCTTCGATGATTTCGTCCAAAGTTTTGTCAGGATTCGCCTCCACAAAAGCGTCCAAAGCCTTAAGTTGCTCTTCACTCATTCCAGGCTTTTTTCCGGGGTAAGGAATTGGCAGAATATCGCCGGTATCTCGATACAATTTCCATATTGTTTGCACAGAACCCTTGCTGACATTGAACCATTCCGCGATGTTTTTCTCTTTTTCTCCACGCTTTTTCGCTGCTACTATTAGTTCTCTAATTTCGTTCGGTATAGGCTTCATATTCTCGCCCTCCTGTGCTTATATTATATCACAGAATGA
>Ga0123353_10006385_pt1 | contig 15684 bp, 14 predicted proteins | sample TergutLab28metaG_3_FD_92763 | JGI IMG/M metagenome (GOLD analysis project Ga0123353, IMG submission 92763) | Labiotermes labralis P3 segment gut microbial communities from Petit-Saut dam, French Guiana - Lab288 P3 | ecosystem: Host-associated > Arthropoda: Insects > Digestive system > Gut ... | reverse complement strand
GCGATCCGCAGAATGGAAGAACCTGAGGATGTAGTGGGCGGCGTAGCGTTTCTGCTCAGCGATGAAAGCGCTTTCGTTACCGGTCAAAACCTGAATATTGACGGCGGATGTATTAACTATTAATAACGGAAAGGAATATTATCATGACCAATACTGACAAATCTTCACCGTGGCCCGAACTGATCAGCACTCCAGATTCTCTCGGCCAGAGGCTAAAGGGTAAGCGCGTTCTTATCACAGGCACGGCAAGAGGCGTAGGCGAAGTGGCGCAGGAATTGTTCGCCCGTCATGGCGCCTATGTGATAGGCTGTGCCCGTACACCCGGGGCGGCCGCCGCAAGTGCGGAGAGAGTCGCCGCACTTGGATTTATGGCAGAGGGCTACGACGTAGACCTTGTGGATTTCGACGCCGTTAAAGCCTGGGTCGATATGGCGGCTGAGCGCATGGGCGGCATAGACATTGTCGTAAACAACGCCTCAAGACCGGAGTTTGCTCCGTTTGGCGAGATGACATATTCAGCCTGGAAGAAGTCTATAGAGAATGAGCTCGACCTTGTTTTTACCGTTATGACCGCGGCATGGCCGCACCTTAAAGAGTCACGCGGCGGCAGTGTGATCATCGTGTCGTCCAACGCCGGGATAGCAGGTATAGGCGGATCTCCTCAAGCCGCTCACTCGGCGGGCAAGGCAGCAGTTACAGGCCTGGCAAAGCAGCTTGCAGCCGAGGGCGCCCCGTACGGTATCCGAGTCAACGCGCTTTCCCCGGGTCTTATTGATACCCCGGCAACGGATTACATACCTCCTGATATGCTCAACTACATCGTCCACGAAATGCAGCTCACCGGACAGCCGGTTAATCCGCTGGATATCGCTTACGGCATGCTCTTCCTGGCCTCTGACGAAAGCCGGTTTATCACCGCCATAGACATGCCTGTAGACGGCGGCCAAAGCGGCGCCTGGCCCGGTCCAAAACAAAAATAACTCTGTTGATTGAAAATAGCCTCTTGCAATAAGCTATATGTTTATATAGTATATTTTAAAATATCATCGTTTTACTTATACGGTTGTCAAGGAGGTACTTGTGATAAATACAGATAGTTCCACGAAACCAAAAACAAGAGACCTGATAAAAACCGAATTTTTAAAATTATACAATGATAAGCCTTTGAGCAAAATCACTGTGAGCGATATTATCAGAGACTGCAATATATCCAGAGGTACCTTCTATTTCCACTTTGAAGATACGCATGCTCTGTATAGGGAGTGCGAACGGGATATGATCGATTTTATGGAAGGCGGGCTTCATGAAATAATTTTATCTACTGTCAGGAAGGATACAAAAAAACATTTGGACGCTTTATGCGATTATATGAAAAACACGTATCTTGGGCACATAAACACATTTAAGTCGTTCTTAAGCGGTTCGGAAAATGATTCGTTCAGGCAAGCATGGTTTGATTCCATAAAACATGATTTTGCAAGAGCTATTGAGTTTGCTGCAGGAGAAATGCCTGAGGCAAAACGGGAGAACCTTGCGTCATTCTACGCGGGCGGATACGTGGCAGTCATCGGGAAATGGATACTGGAGGATTGCAGCGAACCGGTGGAAGAGGTTGCCGATCTGCAGGTCAGGATCGTATTTCAGGGTATCATCTCTCAAAAATAAACACGATACTAAGGATTGTATTCATAACAAACTGACAAATCTATAGGATTTGTTCATATTAATTATCCACATTTTTTGAATAAGTCAGATAAGTCTGTAATATCGTTTGTCATTGATTATAGACACGAAAATACCTCTTGGTTGAAAATATAAACATACTGGCAATAGTGTAATTGACGTCATTTCCTAAGCAAAATTGGTAGGAGGTTCCCATATGGAAAGAGTAGAAAAAATCGTGATTGATGCGGAAAAATGCATTGGATGCAAAAAGTGTATCAGGGCGTGTGCCACTGACGTATTAAGGTTTGACGAAGAAACGAAGAAAGCGGTTGCCGCGTATCCGCAGGAGTGTGAATGGTGCTTGATCTGCGAAGAGCAATGCCCGGTGGATTGCATATACGTTGTGCCAAAAATCCCTGCTCCAATCTACAAAATGGTGTAAATCCATAGCCGACGATATGAAAATGATGAGGTGAAATATGAACAATATAGAAGAATCAAGCAAGGTCCTGACCACGGATGTTTTGGTTATCGGCGGGGGCATAGCAGGCATACCGGCAGCGATCAAGGCCAGGGAAGAAGGCGTGGAGGTTCTTATAGTAGACAAAGCGCACGTCGGTTTTGGCGGCATGGCTCCTCGCGGAGGAAACGGGATACTCGGGTTTCCTAAAGATACGGATCTGAATAGATACATCGAATTCCTGTCGAGGTATGTAGGTAAGTATTTGAATGATCAAAATGCCGCTGAGAAATTCGCAAAAATGGTATATCCCTCTCTGGAAATGATCAAAGAATGGGGCGTAATGCTTTCTACAGACAAAAACGGCGATCTGGCATTTTTCCCGTTTGGCGACGGCCTGCTTCAAAATACAGGGATAAACCTCAATGCAACCGATAATATGAGGAAGACTGCCGAAATGAAGGGAGTCAAGATTCAGAACCATGTAGCTGTTACTTCACTCATTAGAGTCGGAGACAAAGTAATCGGCGCTGTGGGTTTTGATATATACGACGGGACATTCTATATCTTTAAAGCCAAAACAATAATTGTGGCTTGCGGAGCGTGCGAATTTAAGGCGACGCGCATGTTTACGAACAGCGGAGAAGGCATCAAGCTCGCATGGGACGTAGGCGCACAGATGCGGAGCGCCGAGTTCGCGTTTATTGAGATCGCAGATTTAAATACCGCTGAGACAATTCACGGGGGACATAAATATGTATTTAACCAGGATGGTGAAAATATCTGGGACAAATACGCGAGGGAGAATGCAGTAGACGTATGCGCGGAAATGATCATCGGGATGGTAAAGGAAATGCGCGAAGGGCGCGGGCCGCTCTACATCGACCTCGATATCATGCACAATAATCCGGCATGGATAGCTGAAACATTAGGAAGCAAAGAAGAAGATGGTCCCAAGAAATTATTCCCTGACAAGATCAGCTGGACCCAACGTACGATGGCGAGAGACAAGGAATACTTCCATGGAGAACACGATAAACCTGAAGTTACTTTCACCGTTCATTGCAATAACGGCTTTGTTCGAGTAGATGAAAATATGAAAACGACTGTCGAGGGTTTGTATGTGGCAGGCATCGATAATGGCAACGGTAGTGCCATCAATGGCTCTGCTCCTCAACCGGCTGACCAGCGCGGCGGTTGCTTCATGTATTGCATCATCACCGGTGCAATAGCTGGGGAGAATGCGGCATTGGATGCAAAGGGAATGGCCGCTTCTAATGGAATTCCTGACGACCTGATATCCGAGCTAAAAGAAAAAACTTTTTTCAACCTTGACAATAAGGGAGGGCTGCATCCCCGCGAGATGCTTGGCAGGATACAGGACGCTATTTGTCCAATCGAGTATTTTCTGTTGAGAAGCGAAAAATCGATAAACGAAGCGCTCGGTTTGGTTGAAAAAATCAAAGAAGATCTTCCAAAGATGACCGCGGCGGATTTGCACGAGCTTAAACTTTGCAGCGAGATGGAAGCTATGGCGTTGAACGTTGAAATAATGCTAAGGTCGGCGCTTGAGAGGACTGAAAGCCGCGACTTCCATTTCCGTGAGGACTATCCCGAAAGGGATGATGAGAACTGGCTGAAATGGGTTCTCGCCGACAATGTGGACGGCGAAATAGTGATTTCGACAGAAGATGTTCCTATCAATGAATACCCGTACAAGCCGACCGACGCAAATTAGCGAACATGATTTACAGGTTATCGTAACAAAGAAAGGGGATAAATATGGCGACTACAAAGAATAAGAGCGTTTCGGCGAAAGCCTTGACTGAAGAACAAAAGGCTTTTGAAATAGTCAAGAAAATAAGAAAGTACGGAGATGTGGAAAAAGAAGTTACTTTCCGTAAGCTTCCGCCTCGCCCTGAAATGGGGAAGTGGGCAAAAAATGCAAAGGAAGAGGGCAGATTACCATGTTTTTTGCGTGACGGTTTCGGTGACTGGCCGGAATTGAACCCAAGAACTTATGATGTAAACGAAGATATCATTTGTGAGCAGGACGTCGAGATCGTCATGCGGGACGGGACCAAAACTTACGGCGACGTATTCCGTCCCAAGAATCAGACCAATGTACCTTGCATCATTTCATGGAGCTGGTTCGGTAAGAGAAATTGCAACGACGATCCTGATGCCGATGATATTGCCGCGTACCAAACATTCGGCGTACCGGATCACTCATACTCCAGGAATACAAAGTTTGAATGCGCCGACCCCGAATACTGGTGCTACAAAGGATACGCGATATGTAACTACGACCCCCGTGGCACGAATAACTCGGAAGGCGATATCGAACATTCAACGCATCAGGAAGGCCTTGATGCTTATGACCTTATCGAGTTCCTCGCGGCTCAGCCGTGGTGCAACGGAAAGATCGGCATGTCCGGAAGTTCGGGGCCTGCCGTCGCTCAATGGAAAGCCGGTTCACAAAAACCGCCGCATCTTGCCGCGATCGCTCCCTGGGAGGGAGTAGTTGATCAGTACGGAGAGCTAAGCTGTATCGGAGGTATCCCGGAGTGCGGTTTCCTGCCATATTTGGTCTATTCATTCTATGGGAAGAATTACATGGAAGATTTCTACCTGATGTCAAAAGAAAGCCCATGCAAAGACGAGTACTGGTGCGACAAGGATCCCGTACTGGAGAATATTGAAGTACCGGCATATATCACAGCCGGCTGGACACACTTCCATCTTCGCGGCTCCGTTAACGGTTTCCGGCATATCAGTTCAAAACAGAAGTGGATACGCATCCACCGTGACTTTGAATGGGCCGACTATTATGCCCGTGAAAATATAGCGGATCTTACTATGTTCTTCGATCGCTATCTTAAGGGTATCAGAAACGGCTGGGAATCCACACCAAGAGTGCGCCTTGATGTAATGGACGCTTACGATTTCGATTATCAACTCAAGCGAGCCGAAGATGACTTCCCTCTTGAAAGGACCGTCTACAAGAAGTACTACCTGGATGCTGATAACCGCTCGTTAAAGACTAAGATGCCAAAAAAAGCTACAAAGGCCAGTTATGACTCGAAGAAGGGGAAGACTACCTTCGATATAAAGTTTGACGAGGACACGGAGTTTACAGGCTATATGAAGCTGCGCCTGTGGGTCGAAGCCGATGGTAACGATGATATGGATATTTTCTGTGCTATCCAAAAACTTGACGCGGACGGTAAGTTCCTGCCAACCAATATCATCGGCGCGCCGCATCCGGGCACGACAGGCAGACTGCGCGTATCGCTCAGAGGCTTGGACGAGAAGAAGTCGACGGATTTCAATCCCGTTCATACTTATGCAAAATCCAACAAAATCAAGCCGGGCGAGATCCTTCCGGTAGATATCGAGATCTGGCCTATCAGCAGGATCTGGCATAAAGGAGAGCAGCTAAGAGTCGAAATATCCGGGCATTATTTCAGGGAAGACTGGATGGAACCTTTTGACTATGAGTACATAAATGAAGGGAAGCATATCATCCACACCGGCGGTGAATACGATTCATTCCTGCAAGTACCGTATATTCCTCCAAAGTATATCGCAGGAGATTTTACGTACCGCTAGGTGCTAAAAGGATAGGAGGTTGGGTCAGTAACCATGAGCAATCGTACTATTTCAGATAATAGTGAAATGCGTCGGCGTTGGGACGTTCTCATTGGGGATATGGAGCAGGCAGGCATTGACTGCCTGCTCATGTATTCCACCGACCGTATATATAGCGCGTATTTGCGTTACGTCACAGACTGCCCGACCTCCCTTTATCCTTTATCCGGTCTTTTCTCAAAGCAGGGCATATCGCTTGTCAGCCACGGAGTAAAAGGCGTGCCGCTATACCCTCTGCCTCCTGATAAACAGGAAAAAGGGCAGTATCAATTCCATTCCGGCGGTATACGCCAGCACGATTTTATAAAGGATCTGGTCGGAATCCCGGCGAGTCCTACGACTATCTATGCTCCTGATACCTGGCCTGAAGCCCTTGGAGAGCTGATCAGGAAATATGAGTACAAACGTATCGGTCTGGTAGGCACAAATATCATTCCTGCAGGATTTGTGAGTTATTTCATGAAAAACATGCCGGAGCTCAAATTGCTGGACGCAACGCCTCTTGTCGACAGCAGGAAGAGCGTCAAATCACCATATGAGATCAGGCAGGCTGAAGAATGTGTGTGGACGATCGATGAACTGATGGCAGCTGCGCCAAGCGTGATGAAAATAGGGCAGGACTTGCGCGAAGCAGGGCGCAAATTGCGAGCACTGGCTGACGGGCTAGACTGTATGGATCTGAATATCATGATCGGCAAGCACCCCACGATGCCTATGTTCAGTGAATGGCCGTATACCGATGAAGAAGTCATTATGCCTGAAGACTGTATCGAGCTAATGGTCGAAGTATCCAGCAATGCCGGCTTTTGGGGTGAATGCGCCCGTGTATATAGTATGGGTGAGCCCCCCGAGGAACTGATAAAGGCTGTCGATCTTGCTTTCGAAACGCAGGACTATCTGGCCAGCCTTATCGTCCCCGGCGCTATCCCGAGCGAGATATATGAGAAATACTGCGCATGGCTCGTTATAAAAGGTTTCCCGCCCGAAAGGCGGTTTTGCTGCCACGGGCAGGGGTTTGATGTGGTCGAAACGCCGTTCATCAGGCCGGAAAGCCATGTACCTATCAAAGAAAACGCTTTCATCGCGGCGCATCCTTCCATGTATGACCCCGCGAAAGGTGTAGGGTGTTTCGTTTGCGACAACTACCTTGTCACGAAAGACGGAGCAAAGCTAATGAACAAAACGCCAAGAGAGATAATCAAGGTCTTTAATTCGAAAAGGGAGAAACCATTATGAAAATCACAAGTGTAGAAATCATACCTATCGACCAGTCACATAAAGGCAGGCTGATCTTTTCTTCCGGGCCATACCCGGCCCCTAAGGATTTTATCGTTGTAAAAATAAAAACAGATGAAGGATTCGAGGGCGTCGGAAGCGGATGCAGTTTTACTCCTCCACCTATGTTAGCCTCAGGTTGTACGCGAGAAAGCGCTATGTACATCATGCGTGACATTGCGACGATCCTTATCGGCAAAGACCCGATGCGGCTATCGTTCATTCTCGAATCGATTGAAAAAGCGATAGGCGGGTTTTTCACTGAAAACTGGTTTATACTCTCACATTTTGATGCTGCGTTGTATGACCTGAAAGGAAAGATTTTGGGTCTTCCTGTATATGAATTGCTGGGTGGCCTGCAAAGGGAACAGATCCCTATGGAATGGATACAGAGCTTTCTTCCCACACCGGAAGAAGGTGCTGAAGAAGCAAAAAAGTATATAGACGCTGGATTTAAATCCGTAAAAGTACATGTGAACCGCCATGACCCAAATACCGAAGCTCGTGTACGAGAGGTGCGAAAAGCCATAGGCGACGATGTGCCGCTTGCAATAGATATGGGCATGTCATATGACGCCATGGAGGCAGCCCGGACTATTAAGCATCTTGACAAAGAGTACAAGCTAAATTTTGCCGAGCAACCGATAAATGCTTATGACTTTAATGGTATGGAAAGGCTTAGAGCGCAAACGGATGTCGCTCTGACGGCAGATCATTCTGGAATGTCTTTAAGAGAAGGATTTGAGTATATAAAGCTCAATGTGTTCGACAGTTTTCACTTCAATATGACCCGTGTAGGTGGTATCAACAGAACTGTCAAGTATTGCGACTTGATGGAAACGGCGAAGCTGAACTATCAGATTTGTAATCAGGGCGGAACGATTGCAGGCGTTGTGGGAGCACATATGGCTGTATCGAGAAAAGAACGCCCAAGGTTTTACGATGAATTGGGTCTTTATCTATACATGCACGGAACGACCGATACTAAATCCATTACTGACGACATCGTAAAAGAGCAGCCAGTAAAAATCGAAAACGGCATCCTATTCGCTCCGAAGGGCCCGGGCCTTGGGTTTGAATTGGATGAAGATATGATGAAACGCTATGCGGCTCCCGGACTGGAAACAATAGTGGTGAAATAAAATGATTAATAAACATTATAAGAAACTATTTGAGCGCGGCAAGATCGGTAGTCTCGAACTTGAGAACAGGATCGTAAGAGCATCTACCGGAACTTATTTATCCAATCCTGATGGGTCGGTTACCGATCGGCTGATAAAAGCATACGAAGAATCGGCCAAAGGCGGAGTGGGCCTTGTCTTTATTGATAATGCGGCGACTTTAAAAGAATACCATATGGGTGTTTGCGCCGCTTCAGATGAATACATCCCCGGTCTTTCACTGCTAGCGGCTGCAGTTGCTGAAAACGGAGCCAAGTCCGGGATGCAGCTCGCCCATCCCGGTAGAGACGGAGTATTCGTAGGTGCTGCCGGAGCGAAAGCTGCTTCGAGAATGCAGTGGGAAGACTGGTATCAATGGGGGTTTGCGGTACCGCAGGAACTCACAATAGAAGAAATTCACGAAATCGTTAACGCTTTCGGCGACGCTGCTTTACGGGTAAAGATCGCAGGGTTTGATATCGTAGAAGTGCTTGCCGGTTCCGGAAATCTCGCTACTAACTTTCTCTCGCCAGGGCAGAACAAGCGAAATGATATGTATGGCGGATCGCTGAATAACAGGATGAGATTTTTGATTGAGAGTATAAGGGATGTGAGAAAAAAGATAGGCCCGGACTATCCGCTGAGCGTTAGGCTGACATTGGATGACTTTGAACCCGACGGAGTCAGGCTTGAGGAAAGTATTGAAGTGGGTAAAGCGCTCGAAAAGGAAGGTGTTGACGTTTTCCATGTTATATGTGGCAGTCATGCAGAAGCAGCGCGTGTTGCAGGTTGCACTATTATGCCTCTGGCGCTTCACCTTCCTGCGTTTGCCGCTTTCAAAAAAGAAATGAAAACTCCTGTAATGGGATGCGGCTCGATAACTTATCCGGAACTTGCAGAGGAAATACTTGAGAGCGGCAAGTTGGATTTCATAGCGATGGGAAGGCCATTGATTGCTGATCCCGACTGGCCTGTTAAGGCGAAAGAAGGAAGGGCAGAAGATATCAAACCGTGTATTCGCTGCAACGACGGCTGCCACGACAAGGGGATGCTAAGCCATAAACCAGGTGTGTGTACAGTAAATCCGACCTTATTCAAATCTGAAAAACTTGCTGTCACTAAGGCAGAACAGAAAAAGAAAGTGGCTGTCATAGGAGCCGGCCCCGCGGGTATGGAAGCCGCCAGAATATGCACCCTGCGCGGGCATGATGTGACAATTTATGAAAAGCGCGAGTTAGGTGGCGTATTGATCGAAGCTTCTGCGCCTGATTTTAAAGCCGACATCAGGAGGCTTATAGAATACTACAAGAATCAGGCAGAAAAGCTCGGAATCAGTGTTGTGAAAAAAGAAGCAACTTCTAAGGAAATCATAAGCGAAAAATATGATACTGCGATCGTTGCAATTGGAGCACAACTAAGGAAACTGGACGTAAAAGGAATTGACAACCCAATTGTCATCAATGCTTTAGATGTGCTAAATGGAAAAGCTAAAGTCGGTAAAAAAGTAGTTGTTATTGGCGGAGGCGTTACAGGGGTCGAAGTCGGCCTTTTTCTTGCCGAGCAAGGTAAAGAAATCTCTTTTGTCGAGATGCTGGACATGTTTATGTCAGGTATCGGGCACAATCGCAACGCTTATAACGAAAGACTGGCAGCGCAAAAAATATCTATACATACAGGTAATCTGCTATATGAAGTGCTCGATAATGCAGCCGTGATCATGGACAGGTTTGGCAGGAAGACAGAACTTGATGCAGACACCATAGTGCTTGCTTCAGGGTTTGCGCCTCAAACCGAGCTAAAGGAACAGCTTGAAAAAGATCCCGACATTGAGGTCTTTGCTGTAGGTGATTGTGTGGGCGCCCGGATGATTTTTGAAGCCATACATGAAGGTTTTCTGAAAGCTAGAAGGGTATAAGGAGGACGAAATGAAATTTATTAGGATAGCCTGCCACACAGATGAGTTTTACAAATCGCCGCCTGAAAATTTCGGGGTTCTTTTGGAAGAACATAAAGTTTGGCTAGAGAAACAGAAGAAATCAGGGAAACTTATAGACGCTTTTCTGTTGGCCGGAAATAAAGACGGTGATCGCAATATCTTTATTTGGGAATTTGAATCAACCGACGAGATCGACAAATGTATTTGGGAGGACCCAATTGGCTTTACTTTTAATTGGGAAATATACCCTGCCATAGATGTGTTTGAACACATTCAGAACGTATTGCCGAAGTTTACTAGATAAAACTATCTGAACATTCGGAGAAAGTTAACAGTTTGAAATAGTTATTTGAAAAAGGAGGATGAAAAGATGAAAAAAACGATATCACTGATTATTATGGTTATTTTTGCAATAGCGCTTCTCGCAGGTTGTGGCGGCGGCTCGACGCCAGCGGCTTCCGGCGGAGGCGGAGATGCTTCACAGCCGGCTCAAAGCGGTTCCGGAGGAGGTGACGAGGTTTATTCACTGAATTTTAGTTTTTACGGTCCTGAGGTCGTTCCGCCATCGCAGTTCATAATGGATACCGCAAAAGTGCTGGAAGAGAAATCGAACGGGCGCCTGACGATGGATTACTATTTTAACGGCACTCTGCTCGGGCCTCCGGATACTATATCAGGGTGCATAAACGGGACTGCAGATATCGTTTTAGCCGGCGGTACAGACATCGGCGAAGTATTCCCGTTGAACAGCGTTTATTCAATGCCGTACATGACAACGCCTCCGGGCAAGTCGGCGATAGATAACGCATACGGGCAATTGCAGGTCGACTGCCCCGAACTTGGTGAAGAGCTGGCGGCGAAAGGGCTCATGTGGCTTACAGTAGCATCGGCAAACGGTTATCATCTGCATGGGGCAACCGATCTTTATGATGAGCCTTCAAAAGTAAAAGGGAGAACAATTAACGGCCAGGGAGAAGGCGGTAACATTATTACGGCACTGGGCGGAAATGGAGTAAGTCTGCCTGTTACCGACATCTATCTTTCACTAAGCACAGGTATGCTTGACGGCGCACTCGATCACTTTGGCATGCTTGAGGGGTTCAGTTTGAAAGAACTGCTATTCACTCATACTGTATTCTCAAATAGCAAAGATCTAAATGACGGAGAAGCAATGATCGGCGGTGGTTTGTATAGCTCTCCGATTGGATGCCTTATGAATATAAACTCATTTAACAATCTTCCGGCGGATCTGCAGCAGCTTCTGCTGGATGAGTTCAGCGGCTTCCCGCAGTTCATTACGGCTGCAGACGCGTCATATATGGCGCCTGCTGCTATTCAGACCTGTGTTGAGCGCGGAGACGATTTTGTATTTGTCACCGACGCTGAGCGCGGTCCCTGGGTAGATCCGCTTACTCCCATCATTGACGCATGGGCAGCTCGCTGCGAAGCTGCAGGATATGACGGAATGAGTGTATATAACCACCTGCTGGATTTATTTGCGAAAGCTCAATAAAACTAATAACAGATACAGATAATCGGTTCGGGTCGGCTTAAACCGGCCCGGACAGATTACTGTAAAAGGAGATGATTGATTCCAATGAAGATTATTCGGGGCATTGAAAAGTTCTTTGATGTGGTCAGCGTGATCAATGGAATAATTATCGTCGCACTTGTCGTAATGGTATGCATTGACGTAGTAATGCGCAGCATGGGCTCAGGCATCACAGGCAGTGTCGAGATCACAATTTCAAGCGTTCCTGTAGTCGGCGCATTAAGCATCGGGTTTTGCATGATGAAGGAACAGCATATTCGCGTGGACGTAATACGAATATGGCCGCATATGGACAGAGTTACAAATATTCTATGTATTGTGTTCATTTTAATTATCGCTTACTACAGCCTTGACTATATGTCGCAGGTTCAAATGCTTGGGACATCAAGCCAAATACTTCGCATTCCAAGATGGCCGCTCCTGGTGATCACTAGTTTCGGTCTGTTTTCAACGGTGCTTGCGCTGATTGTAAATGAAATAAAAGCATATATGAAAATTCTCAACAAACGTAAAAACAAGGAAGACAGCGATAGTAAAAAGGAAATGGAGGGCATATCATGACTGATAATATCGTAATATGCCTTGTGGGAATCGTAGTTCTACTTGTGCTGATATTCGCCCGCATGTGGGTCGGGCCTGCGTTGATAGTTGTCAGTATAGTCGGTATCGCGATAATGAAAGATTGGAAATTCGCGGTGACTGCTTTGAGCCCAATTCCTTATTCATCGATAGCTAGCTATACATTTGCTTGTATACCGCTGTTCGTCATGATGGGCTGTGCTATAGCGAATACAGGTATAGGAGCGGATCTTTACAGATTCGCGCGAAATATGTTGGGCAAAATAAAAGGCGGACTGGCTATGGCCACGGTTGCTGCGTGCGGCATTTTTGCCGCTATCTGCAGTGACAGCGTCACAAGCGCTGTTGTCATGAGTAAGGTCGCCTACCCAGAAATGAGGCGCAATAATTATAGCGAAGGACTTGCTGCGGCATCAATTACGGCAGGCGGCACAATAGGAATAATGATACCTCCCAGTGTCATGTTCATTTTATACGGGATGCTGACTGAGTCGTCTATAGGCGCACTGTTTGCAGCGGGGATGATCCCAGGGCTTACTCAGATACTGATATATATAGTTACAGTCTATATCGTATGTAAAATTGATCCCAAAAAGAGTGGTGAAGTAATTCACATTACACGCGAAGAAAAACGGAAAAGCATACTGCCGGTTTGGCCGATCATCGTGATTTTTGCTGTGATGATGGGAGGTATTTATGGAGGATTCTTTACTCCGGTAGAAGCAGGCGCTTTTGGCACGATGAGTGTCTTTGTCATTGCATTATCTCTTAAAAGGATGAATAAAAAAGTCACTTCAAATATAGTGAGAGACACGGTACAAACCGCCGGTATGGTAGTCCTGCTTATTATCGGCGCCTATTTCTTCACAACTTTCATGGCTGTATCCGGTTTTACATCATATCTTTCTGATGCGCTGATAGGCTGGCAGACAGCAAATGATATACCCAGGCTGACAGTAATAATTGTAATACTGGCTTTCTTTTTGATCACAGGACTGTTCCTCGACTGTCTGGCAGTATTACTGCTAACGCTTGGTATCGTATTTCCGATTGTTGTGGCACTTGGATATCATCCGATATGGTGGGGCGTTATAATGGTTCGCATGCTTGAGATCAGCATGGTCACACCGCCGTACGGCTTGAATCTGTTCGTTGTCGCGCGATCTTGTAACGTCCCGATCGGAAAAATATATCGAGGTGTGCTTCCTTTTTGTGCTGCCGACCTTGGGCACCTCGTCCTTTTGGTTGCGGTTCCAGAATTGTCACTGTGGATGCCGAGGTTGATGGGTATAATACAATAACGGTGTACTTTAAGAATAATGAAAAGAGGATAAACAGAATGACAATTACATCACAAGAAAAAATATACAGAGTGTTTGACTGCGTGCTTCCAAACGACAGGAGCGAAATACCGGTTTACCCATTTATGATCACATTCCCTGTGCGTTTTGCTGGGATGTCACAGTCGGAAGTTCTTTTCGATCCGATAAAACTCACCCAATGTTATGATTATTTTATCGAAAAGATAGGTAAGCCTGATGCCGCCAATATGGTGTGTCTCGGCGATATTGCCTTGACATACCCTATGAAAGCCAGTCTTCCGGGTCGTGATCTTCCCGACGATGAACCTTATCAAATGCTCGAAACCGAAAACATGACGATAGAGGATTACAAAATAATCATCAAGGACGGATGGGATCCCTGGTACTTTGGGCTACTGATGTCTCTACATAAGCCGCCAATGACCGACGTCAATCAATTGTTCGGGTTTTTTGGCGAAATGGGACAGCGAATGGGTCCCCTCGTCGAGTATTGCATGAAGAAAGATATCCTTCCGTTTGTAGGCGCCGTAGTTTTTCCTGCATACGACATGCTTTCAATGATACGTTCGTTCGATAAGTTTATCTTCGATTTGTACGACGAACCGGATCTGGTAAAAAAAGCTCTGGAAGTCGTAACTGACACGCAAATAGCTGCTACTCTTGATCAAACCGCAAATTCACCCAATAAACGCGCAGGTTTGTTTGCAATGCGATCCGACTGTGACGTGTCTTCTCCCGAGATTTTCGATGAATTCTCATTTCCGTATTTGAAGAAGGAGATACTTGCTTTCCACGAGGCGGGTCTGCAATGCGTGCTTCATTGCGACAGCAACTGGCTTCCGATCCTCGACAGATTTCTAACGTTGCCAAAACATAGCGTACATTTTGAATTTGACGGGGTCACAGATATCTTCAAAGCTGCTCAACTTCTTGACGGCTGGCATTCGTTCAGAGGAGATGTCCCTGCAACGATGTTTGCATACGGAACAGCTGACGACGTAAGCGACTACTGCGAAAAGCTGATTACTGAGATCGGGATGAAAACTCCAGGATTTATGCTCTCAAGTGGCTGTGAAGTACCGATCAATGCGAAGCCTGAAAATGTTAAAGCAATGATGGATTCGGTTAAGAAATAAGAACTCCAGAGATGAAAAACAGAACAATATGAGTAAAAAAATCCTTACAGTAACCGCGAACGGTGTAGATTTTTATTGTGAGCTAAGGGGCAATGGACCGCCGTTCGTGTTGATACCGGATGGATGCAACGACTGCGGGGAATACAGCAAGGTAGGCGATATGCTTGCCGATGAGTTTACCGTGTTGTCGTTTGATTCGCGTGGCGGTACCCGGTCGATGCCCAAAGAGCATATGAAGGTCACACCAAAAATTATGGCATCAGACACGGTGGAGATCATTAAGGCTCTGGACGTGGCGCCTGCCTCTATATACGGATGCAGCGCGGGAGGCCAGGCTGTGCTCGCGATAGGAAAATACTTTCCGGAGGCAGCGACGAATCTTATCATCCACGAAGCAGCTTTGCAAAACGATGTGCCGATACCTGGCACAGGTTTTGATTTCTTTAAGAATCTTTTCAGTACTTTCGGGCCCCTATGCAACGGGTTTTCTCCCAGAGACGTGTCATTTTTATGCAATTGGGACAATTGGAAAGATTTCGGCGACGATTTTCTCGAAAGAGTAGAAGCAAACGACAAGTATTGGGGTCAGTATTATTTGGGCTCTATAGATGTTGATACATATACTAATGAAGAGCTGGAGGCTATGCCGAATCTTGAGTTCAGCGTCGGCGCGTGGAGCCCATACTGGATGGTATATGCAAATATGTCCACGGCGGAAAGGGGCGGCAAGCCATGCACGCTGCTTCCCTGCGGGCACTGCCCTCAGGTAGTCTGCCTTGAAGAGTTTGTCGAGTTTATAAGAACGACCTGTAAAAAATATATATAAGAGGAGGGCTGATATGCCGTTTTCAATAAAAGTCACGCTCGTTGAGTTCAGAGGCGATACAGAACGCTACCCTTGCCACGCGACTATGAATGTCGGGGATGAATTGATCTTCGACGGCCTGG
>Ga0123353_10006384_pt1 | contig 15685 bp, 8 predicted proteins | sample TergutLab28metaG_3_FD_92763 | JGI IMG/M metagenome (GOLD analysis project Ga0123353, IMG submission 92763) | Labiotermes labralis P3 segment gut microbial communities from Petit-Saut dam, French Guiana - Lab288 P3 | ecosystem: Host-associated > Arthropoda: Insects > Digestive system > Gut ... | reverse complement strand
TACCGCGGTTGTCACAGGCGTCATAGAAAACTTTATACAACACCTCGTCTACATGGCTCCGGAAGTCTATACAGAAACATTCGGAGGAACCCCATATCCGAACAGCGTGTTTATTTTCAGCGATAATAGCCGGGAGTATGCAACGCCGCTGCTCGAAAGCGGCGACGTAAGGGCGATCATACATAATGAAGATTTGATGGAACAGGTGGACGATTCGACCGACGCAATGGGCATTGTGACCATCGTCCTGATCGTCCTCGCCTGTGCGCTGGCGTTCGTAGTGTTGTTCAACCTCACGAACATCAACATCTCGGAGCGTATCCGCGAACTGGCGACCATCAAGGTACTTGGCTTCTTCGACGCCGAACTTGCGCTGTACATTTACAGGGAAAACGCGATAGTCACCGCCTTCGGCATCATCCTGGGGCTTCTGGGCGGTTTTCTGCTGCACGGCTTCGTCATCGAAACCGTCGAAGTCGACGTCCTGAAATTCCCGCGCTTCATCCGTCTGCAAAGCTACATCTTCGCAGTAGCGCTGTCGATCGCCTTCGCAGTATTCGTCAACCTCGTAATGCACATAAAACTTGCGCGCATAAACATGGTGGAATCACTGAAGAACGTTGAATGAGATGACACGCTCAATATACTCGCGGACCAACATCGTTTCAGGGTGCTCGCTGCCCAACACCCTCTCACGCGCTGCCAACGCTTTGTGCAGCCATTCAAGCGCACTTGAGTAATCGCGCAGTGCATGATGGACTTCCGCGATGCTGATGTATGTGTAAACGGTTTTCGGGTGATCGCTGCCCAGAACATCCTCTCGAATACCCAAGGCTTTCAAATACCAACTCAATGCTTCGGTAAAATCCCTCAAATGCTCGCATACTTCACCGATGTTGATCATTACGTTTGACCCTTCCACTCGGTAGCGGTATGAAGAGTTCGCATATATCTTCAGAGCCTTGAGGTAACACTTGAGCGCTTCGGGGTACTCGCCCCGGCCAGAATGTGTAAACCCAATATTATTGTACGTTTTTGCGAGTGCAGGGTCATCCGGGCCCGGCGCTTTTTCTTGTATGCCGACTGTTTTATTGTACCAGGCCAGTGCAAGCTCATAATCGCCCTGACTGGAGTAAGCGTAGGCAATGTTGTTACAGGAGTTTGCATACTCCGGGTGCTCGTCGCCCAGGACAGCTTCCCGGATGGACATGGCTCTCGTGAGCCACGCAAGCGATTCTTCATACTCGCCTGTGTGGCTGTATACAACGCCAATGTCATTAAGCGTTCTGGCGGTGATCTGCTGCTGTTCGCCGTAGATCTCTATCTCTAACTCCAGCGCTTGCTTATACCATTCCAAAGCTTGCCAATACCAGGTCAGTTCAGTACCTCCGTAACCCAGCAAATAGTACGCCCACGCCGCCTTCTCTCTTATATCAGCATCATCACGGCGCTCTACGCAAATGTGCCCGGCTGCTGAGGAGGCGTGAGCGGCTATCCGCTCGAACTTATCCCTGTTTGCACGGCTTCCGTAGTCACTCTCTTTCGGAAGATCGCTGATTATCGCGTCTATACAGAGGTTCGGCCAGTCTGTTCCGTCGTTACAAGCCTGTTCGCGGCAAACTTCTTGCAAAAAACGGTGCATGCTCAAGTAGTCCCCGTCACGTTTAACCAGCGAGTAGTTGAGTAGCTCCATGATGATCTCATCCTGTGAAAAATCATCGGAGAGTCCCTCTTTCAGGGGCATAGGCAGCGACTCGATTTGCCGTGTGAACAGCGCTAACGGGATCCCGTCCGGGTACATATAGGCGCAGAGGTTGAGCAGTTGCCTGGCGCTGCCGCTCAGTTTTTCATAAGAAAGTGACAGCGTCTCGTTTACGGCGAGTAGATAATTGCTTGGCCTGCTCATTTTTGCGGAAAGCGTTTTCAAAGCACCGTGTTTTTCCAGTAAGGCGATGTAGTCTGAGCAGCTCCTGTTCGCGCGCGCCATATACGCGGCCGCCTGTTCCAAAGCCAGCGGAAAATTATTCATTCTCATGACGAGCTGAACCAATGCGGCTTCGTCGTCAACCAGCTCGATACAATCGTACAAACGGTCCCGCATGAACCGGGCAGCCTCTGCGTGGGTGAAGCTCTCTACGCCGACAAGCTTCCCTTGTTTCAGCTCGCGTTCACGAGTTGTAAACAGAATATGCCCGGTCTGAACATTTGACAGGTAGGGCGATATGACTTCACGCCGCTCGACATTGTCGAAAATAAAGAGCCACGAATTATGCGCCGCGAACCAGGCTTTCAGCAGGCTGGCAAGTTTATCCGGAGTCGGCTCGCCTGCCCCGTCCGGTTGTTCCGGCGCAACTCCGGCTGCTTTGGCAAAACCGAGGCAGTCGCTGAACGCCGATAACTCAGTCTCGGCGTTGACAAACCACACCGTGTCTTTGTAGTCGTGTATGGACCGCCAGGCGTACTCAATCGCTGTTTGCGTTTTGCCAATGCCGCCGAGCCCGGTGATCGTCTGTTTTACGCAACCTGCGCCGCCTGATCGGAACTGCAACCGTATCGCTCCCAGTTGCTCCTCCCGTCCCGTGAAATGGGGGTTGCGCTCCTGCAGATTATTCAAAGGCAGAGCGCCGGGAAACGATGCGCGCGGAGTCGTGTGCGGGGTTGCGGTCTGTGCTGTGGGCGGGGTTGCCGTCGCTGTCGGGAAACCGGGTTTATCCCGCGATGCTTCGTCCGAAATGACTCCTTCGATGAGTTTTTTCTCCGCCGCCTTTTCGTCGTGAGCGAGTATTTCGTCGTATAAGTCGACATAGACGGTCGCATAAAATAGCCCGTCAGGGTTTACATCCGAAACCCTGACAGGAATCATCCGTTTTTCCTTCTCTTTTACAACGACCGCAAAGATGTTTGTCCACTCCGCCGTGCAATAAGCGGACTCCAGATATGCCTGAGAAAGAACAGGGATGCAGACATCGCACTTTCTAATGAACTCGTTCATTTTCGAAACGAAGTTGTCGCCTGCGCGAATGTCCCATTCCGGATTCAACACGGTCTGCCCCTGCTCCTCCAGAACAGCCGCGATCCAGTTCGCCCATTCTTTATCCTGACCCGTATAACTGATGAAGTAAGTTTTTGCCAATACCCCCGTCCCCTTCTCATCTAAATCGAGTATACATGCACGCCCAGTTGCCTTAGCATTGGGAAAATGTTGCGCACGGCGTCGCGGTCATAGTCCTTGATGTTTTCGGGCAATGCCTTATATGGGATAAGATACGGGCTTTGTTTCTTCTCCGCGTCCCGCTCCCCGTGTGTCCAGCCGTTGCTCAGCCGCTCCGCGACCCAATCGTCGTGTTCCTCGCGCGCAAGCAGCTCTATCTGCTCCGGCGTGAAGTCCGTGACGGCGGAAAGCTCTTCTACCGGCTCAGAGTGAACGCTGAAGCCGCACAGGGCAAGCTTCGCATAAACGCTTCGCGCCTGTCTGATGTTCGAGTACCTCAGCGTGTCAGGCAGTACAGCCCAGTTCTGATACTCGACTGCCTCACCGTCGCCCTTGCGCTTTTTTACATAGTTGGAGTGGATTATTTTAGCCATTGCTTCGAGATTTGACAGCAGCGGACGCGCTATCAGTTCGTCCGTTTCCATTATACTTCGCAGATAGAGTTCTGAGTCTGTGGTCTGTGATAGTTGGATATCGTCAGTGAATATTTCACGAATGTTAAGCACGTTACGCAGGAACTCCCCTTTTTCCATGCCGAAACTCTCAGGCATAGTCCCCCTCGACGTCAGAAAGTGGACCTTCAGCGTATCGTCGCCGATCTCAATGTCGCTTGCCTCGGCAAGAACGCGCTGTTTGTCCTTGATCCCATAAGCCTTGCGGTTCCATTCCTGGAGCTCATCGCACAAGATCAACAGATAACCGACGGGGTGAGCATTTACTGAGAGGGCGCCGAGCGAGAACGGACGTTTCATAAGCCCGTTCCGATAGTAATTATGCAGAAAAATGGCGCTTGCCGAGTCGAGGACAGGATGGTACAGGACGTCCGCGGGCAACCCGCTCCTCTGGATCAGATACCCGTACCACTTTAGCAATATGAGCGCGCTGTAGTATCCGTGATCGACAAACCCGTTTTTTTGCATTGTTTTTAGAAAATCCTCGGTAATGTCTCGTATAGGTTCAAACGGGACGCCGAGCGCTTTGTGCAAGTTGCAGGCTATGAGGTGCGTGGGCCTCAACGGGTCAAACTGAACGTCGGCGGAAAGCGACTCCGTGAATTTTTTCGTAAAAACAGACTTGTATAATATCTCGCTTATGCTGTCCAGGGCGGGAAAGTTGAAGTAATCCAGAAAAGGGTCCGCATTCGATTTTCCGTCCGCCTCGCCTATGAACGAAACGAACTTCCTGAACTGGTTGTGTATGATCTCGATAGGATACCCGATGTCATGCAATAACGAAGCGATGCCCCACCTGTACAGAAACTCCACGGCGGCAGAGTTGAACGAGCCTTCGTACGGGTCTCCTTCCACCCTTGCAGCGGAGAAGGCGTTACGGTAATTTGTGTTCTCGTTATATATTGCAAGGCCCAGAATAAACACATTTACAGAGTGGATCAAATGGTCACGCTGTTTGTCGAGCAAAACCGAGGACTGCTCCTCATACGAATGCAGCGCATCCAGCAGATCGACAAAGCTGCCTCCTTCAAGCTTTATACGGAAACAGTCAAAGAAACTCGTATAGACCGCGAAAGCCCTTTCCTTTGTTTCGTTCTCTAGAAACACGTCCAATGACACATGAAGATACGGCGCCCCCTCAATGCCGCAGCCAACAAGGGCGCCCTCAAAGAACCCCTCCACATAATCGCGCGTTTTTTTCATAGTAAGAAACCCGCCTCCCCTTTGTCAGTCCTGCCAGTATTATAGTCGAATCGGGATTGAAATACAAGGGTGGGCGGATGCAGTTCACGGTCGGCTGGGATTTACTCTGACGCAGCGTCAGAGTAAATCCCAGCCGACCGTGAACTGCATCCTCCCTTGACTTCCGCAGCCGATTCTAATATTATGCTGGTAGCTGTGCGCCATCGTGCGGCAGGCACTTGAAGCGTCGGCAATGCATTACAGCGGGGTACTCAATGGTATTTTCAAGCCTTACCTTTCTTGTGCTGTTTTTGCCCTTTTTCCTGTTGTCCTATTATGCGATACCGGGGAAGTATGTCAGGGCAAAGAACCTTGCGCTATTGGTCTGTTCGCTGCTCTTTTACGCGTCGGGCGAGCCTGTATGGGTGACGATCCTTGTTTTTTCGGGACTGTGCGATTATGTCATCGGGCTGCATATAACAAGGTACCGCGGGATGTGGCAGTCCAAAGCGCTGCTGCTCTTGTCGATGTGCGGCAATCTCGGGCTGCTTGTGCTCTTCAAGTACGGCGCTTTTTTTCTCGGACTGGCGGGCTTCACGGTCAGCTTCGCGCCGACGCTGCCTATCGGGATATCGTTCTATACGTTCCAGACTATGTCGTATACCCTAGACCTTTACAGAGGCGAGGTAAAACCGCAGCGCGACCCGATAGCGTTCCTGTCGTACGTTGCAATGTTTCCGCAGCTTGTGGCAGGTCCGATAGTAAGATATGCAGACGTCGAAAGCAGGCTCACCGCGAGAAGGGTCACGCTGAAGTCATTCAGCGACGGGATCACGCGATTCGCGTTCGGGCTCTGCAAGAAGGTCATACTCGCAAACCATGCCGGGAAAATCGCCGCCGAACTGCTGGGCGTCAACGAGGCTTTTGCCTCCACCACCGGAGTATGGCTTGGGACGCTGATGTTTATGTTTCAGATATACTTTGACTTCTCAGGCTACTCGGACATGGCAATCGGGCTCGGTAAAATGATAGGGTTTGATTTTAAGGAGAACTTCGACCACCCGTATGTATCAAAGTCGATCACCGAGTTCTGGCGTCGATGGCACATTTCGCTCGGCTCGTTTTTCAGGGACTATCTGTATATCCCTATGGGCGGGAACCGAAAACGTGCAGTGCTGAACATTCTTGTCGTCTGGTTTCTGACCGGGCTTTGGCACGGAGCGTCCTTGAATTTCGTCCTTTGGGGGATGTACTTCGGGGTGATCCTGCTTATTGAGAAGTATGTACTGCGCTCTGTGCTGAAGATTGCTCCCGCGTTTATAGCGCATCTTTACACCCTCATCGTCGTACTGTTCGGATGGTTGATTTTCTATTTCACAGACCTGGGGCAGCTCGCTGCGTTCGCCTCGCGATTTTGGGGCGCCGCCGGGTCCATGACGGATCTCCGCACGACGGAGTTGTTTTTTGCAAATCTTTGGATACTTCCAATCTTCGCGGTCTTCTCAACAAGGATACCGGCGCGAATCGCCGAGCGGCTGAGATACATCCTACCAATCTCTGAGCACATTATTAACCTGGCGCTGCTGTGCTCAAGTTTCGCACTATTAATAGGCCAATCATTCAACCCGTTCATCTACTTCCGGTTTTAGTATTAACCCCCAACCCCAGGTATGGCGGGCGGCTCGCCTCCGCCTCCCGCCGCAGCGTACATATTACATCCGTAACAAAATCATGCACAAACCGTTAACACAGGGTGCGGCCGACATTCAACGATGGCAGGAGCAAGCCCCTGCCCTACGGGGCGCTGATCGGTTCACACTTCCAACTCGATAATGGACGCAGTCTTTTGCACTGGACTTTGATTTTCCCCAACCCCAGTAGGGCGGGCGGCTTGCTCCCGCCTCCCGCCGCAGCGTTCACCCGGTACTTCAGCAACACCCGGTGTAATGACTGCAAGCAGACGCGAGTCGTAAAGGAAGGCTTGTCACTTATGAAAGAAAAACTTAACATCATAATTTTTCTAGCGGCGCTTGTGCTGTTGCTTGTTGTTGTGCTTATACTGCCGCATGATGAGAATGCTCAGGACTTTGAGAACCGTTCCATGGCGCCCATGCCGGAGCTGAATGCAGCTGCGATTCTGGACGGCAGTTTTTTCCAAGGTATCGAGTCATACTTGAGCGACTCGGTTGCTTACAGAACAGGTATGCTTCAATTTGCCGCGGGAATGGAGCAGAGCTATGGGATTAGGATCTCCGGGAGCGCCATGATGGTGGATACTGCAGGCGAGGACCTGGGGTTCGGGCTACTCCCCGAGGTTGACGACGGCGATCTTAGCATAGACATAGCGACGCCCGCACCCGATGGCACGGATGCGGCGCCAGCACCCGGCAGCACGGAGGCGACGCCAGCACCCGATGGCACGGATGCGCCGCCAGCACCCGGCAGTACACCGCAATCAAATCCGCCGCCGACAGAAGCGCCCGGACAAACAAACAGCGAACACGAAGAGGAGAAGCCTACAGTCAACCGCGTGGACCCCTCAAAACCATTCAGCATCGACGTCAACTATCACGAAGATGCTATCTTCTACGAGCGCTATAGGGAAAACGCCGGGACGACCCGGCGATACGCAGAAATACTAAACTCATATCTTGACCGCACGCCTGATAACGTTAGGGTGTTTTCCATGCTCGCCCCTATCCGCGTAGAGTTCATGGGAGAGAGGTATGCCGCGTCAAACGATTCTCAGCGAGCGACTATCGACAAGATCAACGACCTGCTTGACAAGAGGATAATAAGGACAGCTACCTATGAGTGGCTGGCGGCGAACTCCGGCGAGTATATCTACTTCAGGACAGACCACCACTGGACTGCATTAGGCGCCTATTACGCGTACATATCCTTCGCACAGGCGGCAGGATTCAACCCGCTCAGCCTGACAGACTACATCGAGCATTCGATTCCGAGCTTTCTCGGCTCATACGCGATAGGGACGAGCAACAGGACCGTCAGGGACCATCCCGACACGCTCTACTACTACGAACTGGATAACGGAACGGCGTTTTCCCGGACGCTATTCGTCCCCCCGCAGGAAAACGCCAGGCTGACCTATCGCGTCTTCATGGGCGGCGACTACGCAAAGCTCGACTTTACATCGTCAAATATAAACGGTAAAACTCTTGTCATAATAAAGGACTCCTTCGCAAACGCCCTGATCCCCTGGCTTGCGCCGCATTACGAGAGGATCATCGTCATCGACCCCCGCCAACACAACGGCAGCGTAACGCGGCTGCTCTCAGAACTCGACAGCGCAGACCTCCTGTTCATGAACTATGTAGCCGCAACCGCAATGGCGGATTTTATCGAGACGATATACAACGTGAGATGACTTAACCTGCTCTTCTCACTTCGGACAGGCCGTCTTTGTGTCTGCTATCGGTTATTGATACTCTCTTCTTGCTCTGCTCCTGCTGCTTGAACATTATGAAGCTGGACAGTATGTTACTCGCTTCTGCCGCAATATCAATTAGCATGACTCCGTATGTATTGCCTTTTCCGAATGCTTCCTGCTCATATCTTGTGACTTTCACAATGAGGTCAAGCTGCTCGACCATTATTCCGGGCATTGTCAGGAATAATCGCAAATACAGCCTCTCCCCTTCCCGGTAGTTACTCTGAGTATGTATCAGCGCTCCGCCCATGCTCAGATTTAATAATGTTGCACGATCGGTGTGCTCAGGTTCATAACTCTGGTCTGCAGGGAAAGCGCCGTTCCCGACCCTTCTGAGCAACGCGCCGCAATCGACGCTGACACGAAAGTTACGCCTGCGTTGCGCGCTTGTTGGTTCGGAAAGCGGTTCAAGTATGACGAGTTTCTCACTTTCAACGAAAGCGACGTCGTCGACCTCGGCGATAATACTGTGGCGCTCGCCTTCCCTGGCAAAGTAGCATTTCAGTTTTTGTCCCTTAACCGACTCGAAGGTTTCGCCTTTCCGCATGAGAGGGAAGATATGTATCTTTCCATCTTCCGTGACTCTCCTGACAAGAGTCTTGCATGGAATTTCCGAGTCGTAATAGACAAAGACTTTTGTCCCTGCGGTAAAAGCTTTTACGCCGCTCGCCTGGCTGCCGTTCGGTTTCTTGATATACTGCCTGAAAAGCGTCTCGCGAAGCAGATTGAACTCCCGCGCCAACTGGCCCAGCTCATTGTTCGACTGATACTCCAGAACTGTTTGAAAATCGCCGTCAGCCAGATGGTGCAAGGCAATCGACAGTGCCTCGACCGGCTTCACTACCCTGCGCACAACCATAATGACGGCAAAAACGGCAGCCACCATTACACCGACGCCGACCAGTATTTCTTCAAGTATAAGCTCTGAAAAAAGGCTCACGTCCGCCGACGTCTGCATTTGCATATGGTACGTCAGGTACACTGTTATTCCCAACATGATCAGGACAATCAGCACGACAGCCGCGATAAACTGGTAGTATATCCTGTGCTTAAACAAGGTTTTCCTTTTCGTCTCCATGCCAAAACCTCCCTTCTTGCAAATCTCCGATGCTCGTTTGAGACCTGCTCAAAGGGAAGTATAAGGCTTCAAGTTACTTTAATGTCAATAGGGAATTTTCAAAAGATGACATGTCATACCCGCGTTTCCGGGAGGATCATTCGGCTTATTATCGCCGCGGCTTCCGCGCGGGTGATGTTGCTGCCGGGGTTGAAGTTGCCTGAAGCGCCGCTGCCTGCAAGGACGCCTGCTCTATACAGCAGGAATATCGCGTCATGGTACGGCGTGCCGCTGTTCACATCGGGCAGTGAGCTGAATGTTTTTCGCTGTGAAAGCTCTTTTTCCGGCAGCGAGCGCGAGAAGACGTACGCCATCTCCGCCCGGGTCACCGGTTTGTTGTAATCAGTGAATGTATCTGTAGTTATTATCTTGTGCTCAAGCGCGTAGTCGACATACACCTGATGCCATGGGCTGCCCTGGGCAAACTCACCCTTGCCGCTATTGTAGATGTTGTGCACCCGCGCTGCAATCGCCACAGCCTCGGCGCAGGAAATACTTCCGTTCGGGTTGAATCTGTTGCCGCTCCCCTGCATCAGCCCGTACATATATGCGTTGGCAACCACCCTTTCCCGGTTGTTGCCGTACCAGGCATTCTCGTTCACGTCAGTGAACTGCCGGGGTCTATACTCCCTCACCCTGGAAAAACCGGTGAGCGGAGCCGGCGCAGAAGACTCCGCCAGCAGCCCCATTCCTGCGCACAGAGGGTTCGTCGCGATGTAATCAGAATCGAGCGCCGGATCGGCTTCGATTGAGCCAGTGTCGCCGCTGATATGCGACTGCCACGCGGAGAGCCTTGCGCCTTCCAGCCTGCGGCCCGGCCTGCTATCGGAAAAGGCTGCGTTTTTACCCGCGATGTAGTAGCAGTTATAACTCATCACCGGGTTGCCATCAAGCGCGGATAAACCGCCCAGCTCATTGGAGTAACGTATCTCGATCATCGGGCGAACGAACCCGGCAGGCTGGCTGACGATGTTGTGATGGATGTTCGGATTGATATTGGCAGGGCGCCCCGCGTAACTCTCCCAGTCCTGGAAAGTTATACCGAAGTATATCGCGCTGTGGTACTGCCCGCCGTTTGCGACATTGACCAATGTGTTGTTGTATATCTGCGCGTCCTTTGAAGCATACAAGCCGATGCCGGATAAACCGGTGTCAATGATCAGGTTGTTACGCACTACGCAGTCGATGTTCTCATAGTATTTCGGATTGACGGAAGTGTTGAAATACTCCGGGCTTGTATCGAAACCGACAAGTATCCCGGCTTCTTTGGCGCGTTCGATGCGGTTGTTTTCAATCAGCGCATTAGTCGCGCCGCCTTTTGCGTAGATCGCGGTCGAGCATATATCGTGGATAAAGTTGTTGTGCACGACCATGTTCGCGCCGTTGACATTGTCTATGCCCTCGGCGTTACCCGAGCCTCCGCCGTACGCAGTACCTGAATTGTATATCTCGTTATAGCGGATCGTGATGTTATTGCAGTTGGGTTTCACTTTTACAACATCGTTTCTGGAAGAATGCAGTATGCAATCCTCGATTATGATATCGGACGCGCCGCGCCGGTTGGACGGGTTTCCCCAATCCCACCTGGTCTCCATACAGACCGCGTAATACCCGCCCTTCACTTCGACGCTCTGCAGCTTGCCGCCTGACGAATCCACGTCGAAGTAAACTCCTGAGTCCTCTCCGTGACCGGGATTGAATGTCGTCAGGTCTATCACGGCCCACTCGCCTTTTCTGGACTTTATCGTGATGTTCGGTTTTCTGATCCGGACATTGACGCCCTCGCGATAAGTGCCGCCGCGCAGGACGATAGTGTCCCCCGGCTTTGCGGCTGCCAGAGCAGCGTTAATGCTCTTGTACGGCGCGCTGATCGAGCCGGTTGCCGTCGAGTCGTTGCCGGTCGGCGATACATATATGCCGTTGGCGGGGTCGTCGGCGGCGGCGGTACTCGCGCGCGGCCCGACTTCAAGGGACGGGTTTGGCGGGGCGGCGGCTTCCGCGGTTAGCGGAGCGGTATGCGGCACGGCGCAAAGCATCAGGCTGAGCACAAGCGCCGCTGCAAGCGCGGGCGATAAGAGCCTCCCCGCATTGCCTCTTAACAGTCTCATCTTCATACGGCTACCCAAAATGAGCTGCCGCTAATCAGGAAACACAGCGGTCCAGTGCTCGTCGCCTGCACTGTCTCTCGTAAAGTTGTGCCTTATTGATGATTCCATGATGTCCCCGAATGCCCAATGCGTGGTCGGGACGTCCACATAAGTCCTCGGCAGAGAGCTCATGTTGGCTTTCAGATACTCCGTGTCCGTTTTATCTCTTTCCAACATACGGTTCACAAGCATCACGACGTTTTGACGGATCATATTCGCGTCAGGTCTGAACGTACCGTCGGTATACCCTTCGATCCAGCCCTTTTTTTCCGCTGAGTTGATGTACTTAACCGCCCAGTGGTCGTCAGGAACGTCGGGGAACTTGTTCACATCCGTATATTCGAGGTCATCAAAACGCGCCGCCAACACCGCAAACTCAGCCCGGGTCACAGGGTCGTTCCCTCTGAACCTGCCGTCGCGGGAAAAATCGACCAGAACGCCAAGCTCCTGCATATATCCCACCTCGTTGGCATACCATGCCGTTGGCGGGAAGTCAGGGTAATAGTCGTTTCTGTGGTTTCCATCAATATCCATTTTCTCCGACAGCAGCCTGCAAAACATAACGACAGCTTCCGCGCGAGTCATATTTCGCGTCGGCAGAAACCTGCTTCCCGGATAACCCTGCATATATGCATTGTGGTCGTCCTTGTTCAACCCTGGTATCGGCTTGTTGACAAATGTCACAAGCTCGTACGGTCCGAAAGTATTTGTTCCGGGGACGTACAGGTAGACTCCGTCCGGACCGATGAAAATGTAGTATTTATCGTCCGTGGGATTGTACCCTGTCGGCGCCTGCTTTTCACTGAGGATATAAAACCCCTCGGTGGCGTTAAACGACGCATACCCGCCCACAGTGATCGCCTCATGAGGCACGACCGATGGATCCTGATCGTGCTCGCTGTTGGGGACAAGTTGTAACACCGCGCCGGAGAGCAGGTCTCCTTTCTCGTCAACTTTCCTCACCCTAAAGCCATGCGCGGAGGCAACAACTTCGATCCTCGCAGGGTCACTTACTGCTTCTCTTGGTATACTTGACCAGACATTCGCATTAACAACGTGCTCCGAATATGTGAGGACTGCATAATAGTACCTGACGCCGACAGCATTAGTCGCCGGAACTTGAGTAGCAATGTGCGTAATTGTCCGGTCATACGAAACCGGGCTTTCCCCCAAAGAGTTGATCCTTCCCGTATTTGAGTTAGTTGCGCTCCAGTACCAGGTAACTTTCATGGGCGCATCAGGGTCTATGTAGCCGTTTTGCACAGACCCGTCGTATACAAATGTCGTGGTAAGAGGTACGGCAACCTGGTTGAGCGTATAGGTCGCGCCAACGGGTTGCAGAGTCACTCGAAACGGGCCGTCCGAAGCGCCCGCTGTCAGTTGCAACGCCGCAAACAGGGTGAAAACCATCATACCCGCCAGCAGCATAGATGCGAACCTTCTTGATTTGATTTTCATTTTTTAATACACTCCCTATTTTAAAATTATCCCGATACCTCACTAAAAATGATTTCTGCGGCAATTATACTCCCGCAAATCAAAATCCACAAGAAAAATGTTTCCGTTATACAATGTAATCAGGTATAATCGTTAGTGGTCACGCGCTGGTCCATATCAACCCTCAGACACGACGTCATCCCGGGCTTGACCCGGGATCCCCCGGAATCACAGTATTTTTCAGGGGATTGCGGCGCGGAGGCCGCAATGACGTGCAAGGGAGTGCCCTGAAACTTATAATCAGTTAGCCTTGTGATTCCGGGCTGGACACTGATATCAAATGGAGGTAATGAACATGCCTATAAAGTACATTCCGGAGCCTTTTCGCATAAAGTCAGTCGAGCCACTTCGAATGCTGACACGCGAACAGCGTGAGGAAAAAATTGCACAAACCAGATACAATGTTTTCGGCTTGCGCGGAGAGGACTGTTATATTGACCTGCTCACCGACTCAGGCACAAACGCTATGAGTATAGACCAATGGGCGGGCGTCATGCGCGGCGACGAGTCCTATGCGGGGGCTTCCGGTTACTTCAAGCTGATCGAAGTCGGCGGGGACGTCTTCGACTACGGCTATATTCAGCCTGTTCACCAAGGCCGGGCGGGCGAAAAAGTCCTGCTCCCTCTTTTCCTGGAAAAAGGCAAGTACGCCATATCAAACATGTTTTTCGACACCACCCGCGCACATGTCGAACTAACCGGCGCCCGCGCCATTGACTGCGTTGTCAAAATCGCAAAAGACCCGTCCCATCGCGCGCCCTTCAAAGGCAACATGGACACGGAACAGCTTGAGAGGCTCATAAACGAGCTTGGGCGCGAAAACGTCGGTCTGGTGGTCATGACTATAACTAACAACTCAGCTGGCGGGCAGCCTGTTTCCATGAAAAATATGCGAGAGGTATTCCTGATTTGCCAAAAGTACGGGATCCCGCTGAATATCGACGCCGCACGTTTTGCGGAAAACGCGTTTTTTATTAAGCGTGATGAAGAAGGTTACGCCGACGCCTCGATCAAGGATATCATCCGCGAAATGTTCAGTTACAGCGATACATTTACGATGAGCGCCAAGAAAGACGCAATCGTCAACATAGGCGGCTTGGTCGGCGTCAAAGACAAGGACTCGCCTCTTATTATCAAGGTCAAAGCCAACTGCATAAGCTACGAAGGTTTTTACACTTACGGCGGGCTGAGCGGACGTGATCTTGAGGCGATATCCATAGGCTTGTATGAGGGCATTGATGAAAGCTATTTGCGCTACCGGATCGGACAGGCGGAGTACCTTGCAGGGCGCCTGGATGAAGCGGGCGTCGCCTATCAGTCGCCGGTAGGCGGGCATGGTGTATTTGTCGATGCGGCGGCAATGTTCCCCCATATTCCGTACTACGAGTTCCCCGCGCAGGTTCTTGCACTGGAGCTATACAAAGAAGCGGGCATCCGCGCATGTGACATAGGCAGCTATATGTTAGGCAACGACCCCGATACCGGTAAGCAGTTAAAGGCAGACTTCGAGTTCACGCGCCTTGCCATCCCCCGCCGTGTATACACGCAGGCACACCTTGATATTGTGGCGGATGCTCTCATAAGCGTAAAAGAAAAAGCCGCAAGCATAAAGCGCGGCTATCGAATCACATGGGAACCGCCGGTCCTGCGCCACTTCCAGGCGCACCTGGAACCTATATAAGATGACAGGGGGACGGGGGTGTTACAGTTCATGCCCCAGCCCGTCATTGCGGCCTCCGAGCCGCAATCCCATGCAAATATGCGGTGATTCCGGGGGGTCCCGGGTCAAGCCCGGGATGACGTCGTGTTTCAGGGTTGATATGGATTAGGGAGTGAACTGTAACACCCCCTTGTCATCTCCACAGCTCATCCAGAGACGCTTCCAGTAATGGGAACGTGTTTGTTTCGTTGTTTGCAAGCGCCGAAACAGTTATCTTGTGCTCCGGCGAATATAGTGTGAAAAAGTCGACGCCGAAGTCGCCGCCAACCGCGTAGTAGACGGGCTTTCCGTCTTTTTCGAAGCGGTATACCCCAAGCCCATAGCTTTCTTCATCGTCGATCATCACTTGCGGTTTCAGGAACTCCTCCAGCATACCGACAGACAGGATTTGCCCGGAAAATATCGCGCGCCAAAGCGTGTCCAGGTCTCCAACGCAAGTATATATACCGCCGTCGGAGCCGCCAATAATCGGCAAATGGAAGGAGTTGGTCCGCCATTCGCCGTTTTCCATATTATCCATATAACCAAATGCAGTGTTCGCGGGAAGCGAGTCCATGCGATAGAACCCGGTGTGTTTGAGATTGCATGGCGTTATTATCGTGTCTCGTACATACTCCTGATATGCGATCCCGCTGACCGCTTCGATTGCCAGCCCCAACAGTATATAGCCTGAGTTCGAGTACCCGAACCGCTCGCCCGGTTTGAACTTCGGCTTTAACTTCGTTATCATCTGAAGATAGTACTCAAGGTCCTCCCACAAATAAATGGGGAAACAGCTATACAGCTCCTCAAGCTGCTCCATGCTTCCCTCGGACTCCTCGTCAATATAATCCCCGACGCCTGATGTGTGCGTAAGCAAGTGATGGATCGTCACTTTCCTGTTTATACGCCCCAAACTATATGGGAGC
>Ga0123353_10006380_pt1 | contig 15688 bp, 9 predicted proteins | sample TergutLab28metaG_3_FD_92763 | JGI IMG/M metagenome (GOLD analysis project Ga0123353, IMG submission 92763) | Labiotermes labralis P3 segment gut microbial communities from Petit-Saut dam, French Guiana - Lab288 P3 | ecosystem: Host-associated > Arthropoda: Insects > Digestive system > Gut ... | reverse complement strand
TTTTATATGGTGATGCAGAAGGACAAAAAAGATCAGTTATTCCGATCCTGTACAAACTAAAGTCATAGGGCTAAAATCCCTCTGTTCAAAATGTCGCTGTGAAATTCATCTTCCTTACAGTACCAATCACGCACACGATTAATTCTATAAATACATTTATCTTCATTTTTAATGCCTGTGCCATTTCACCCTGACTATTAAGCTTAAACTGACACAAAGTTTCACTATATAAAATACATAAGAAGGAAAGAAATATTTGCCTCTGTGCATCACTTCGGCCATCATATAATCTCTTTTGCATTAGACAGAGAACATTGCGAAAATCGTGTTCTAAATAAGTACATAATATTTTTAATTTGTCAGTATTAAAATGATATGTCATTTTAGGCGGGCCTTTCCTATTACATAGAGTCAAGGAGAAAAAGGGCATCTTAGAAACTGCACAACGAAGGGAGGCTAAGTGGATAGATGACGTCGTGCATGAGAACTGCCTTCTAAAACAGGCTATTGAAGGACAGAGGGAAGACGGAGACATAAGCTTGTGCTTTATGACCATAACAGAGGATAAATTGGAAGAGGAAGCGCTAGATCGCACACTTTGGAGTACTCGCTCTGGAAGAGGCTATGGGCCTGTCCTAAGACAGACTGCATGATGATGATGATGACACATAAGCTGCCTGACTATCCCTGACTGAATACGCTTCAATCATTTGTGCTGTCCAAGAAATTGCTTGTTTTTTTTATCCTAAAGTTTATAATTTATCATTACGCATTTTAACGATACTTCGAAATATAGAAGTTGTAACTAATTTCACGGGAAGAATTTTGTAATACATTTTCGTGACTTCCATCGCCTCTTCAATCGAATTATTGGACTAACTGAAATAAGCCACTGAGCGAGCCCCACTTTTTTTATTGACGGCGGGGGGTGTTCAATTAGAACCTCCACCGGAATCTTCATATTTTCCGTGGTTTCTGTCAGTTCTTCGATGCAAATGCGTGCGCACTACCTCGAAGAGACCAAGACTGCTTCGTTTGAAATGCTTTCCTATTCACCATTCACAATTAGTCTTACCATCGACACAAGACTATAGTCGGAGTCTGACGGCGTCCTAAAATAAACTATAAATAAGATCATACAAATTGTTAAGCCTGAAAACCTTTCACACTTTAAGTGTCATTAGCTGTAGTTTTAGGTGAGCCTTCACGTAAAATATGCATTTTCGTGTTCAAGGACGAAAATTATCCGAAGTACTTTCAGACAAGTTTACTTGATTCCTTCTTGCACTGTGTCTGCGCTGGATGTCCTATCTCGAACACAAGTTCGAATCCTGGTTAGATTACCCACACAATAGCTATTATAATACCTGTGACTCGTACAACAATCTTATCTGATGACATTTATCTGGCTTATTTACACAGATCATCATACCTAGTACATATGCTCATTTCCGAGTTAATTCATCATTTCATTTTCAAATTCTCTTACCACAAAAGCTTCGACTGTGTTATCGGTGTTCATTTGTGTACCCCCAAACCCCACATTAGTTAATAGCATCATTGGCTACTACAATTAATGCAGGTGTGTTTGTCCTTCCTGAGTTTGTTATCTGTGACTGTTACAGGGTTATCTAATTGAAAGTATTCCCAGTGCGCTTTGTACGTTGAAGCAGCTGCCAGTTATGTGGCAACAGTTGAGGTAAACCGCAACAATGCTAGGACAAGCTTGTACCCGCTTCAGAGCTTATAGTCCAAAATTTAATTTCCTGAATCATAACAATGATTAGTGATAGTTTGTTATCTGTTATTTCTGTAGAATAAATATGTACTGTGTTACAAAAAAAAAGTGAATGATTGTTATCTGAAATGGAAGGGTGAAATATACGAACAACAAAATCGTGTTGCGTCTAGAGAGACTAAAAATCAGAAAGTGACTACATATATAGGGGTAAAACGTGGGGCTGTGCAGTGTTGTCTAGAATTTAAATAAGTCAGAACAACATGCCATATTACTACTTGCACCAAGGGAATGAAGTATGTGGTGTATTTTTTTCCCCGTTGAACGTTTAATTGTGGATATTAGAAAATAAAATCTGCCCGTATGTTTCAGATATACAAATAAGTATTTTTTTATTTAAACATGTTTCAGTTATAATGAATAGTATTAAATCAGCTAACTATCAAGTTAGTCTTGTCTGTAGAGTCCAGTGTCTGTATTTTCACTGCAGTTAAATATAGTGATTCATTTCTGAGATTAATAAGCATGCACTTCAGCAACAGAAAATACTCCCAATCATTATTAAATTACGTAAATTGTAAGTAAAGTATTGATGCCAGTTCTCTTTTGCGTCCAAAGGGTATGAAATACTTTTGACGTGCATAGGTCCGTGCATCGTAATATGATTTCCATAGTAAAACCAAATAGATGCACCAGTGTATCAAATTTATTTATTTTAGAATGACACTCTACATGTTTCGGACGGTCTTTCCGTCCATCATCAGGAGTTCAAGATGGTACATACAGCAACAGGCATTTTTCACACAGATACTGCTGTCAGCTTGCTAGTAAGCATATAGCCTGTTGCTGTATGTACAGTCTTGAACTCCTGATGGTGGACGGAAATACCGCCCGAAACATGTAGTGTGTCATTCTAAATTAAATAAATTTGATAGACTGGTGCATCTGGTTGCTTTTACTTTAGAAATGGTATGAAATGCATTTGTCTCAACTGTTATGTCACTGCACACAGGAACATTGAAACTTAAAGAATTGTACTGCAGTTAACATCGAATACAATAGCCGTGAGAAGAGTCCGTGACCTTACCGGATTTGCTGTAACCGTAATGTTACAGGAAACGGAACTTTTTTATGTTTAGAAAAAAATGCGTCATAAGGATTTGTCTTGTCTAATCAACGCTGAAAATGTTATGTTGCAAATATTCTATACCTGTCATCACATTCCTCAATGCAAAACTTACTTTTTCGACAGATGTTCGTGAAATATATCCACGAACTCAAAAATTAAATCAATAGTTCTCTCATCATCCACATTATTTATTTCTTCTTCATATCTTCTTGTGCTAAGAGCTAGGCTTTTTGAAGTCTTTCGGGTTTTTTTCCATCTGTTTTGTGGTTTACCTGAGTCTCTCATTCCTGAAACTTTTTAATAGACGATGATTTTCAGGTATCTTTTCGATGTATTATCTCCAGTTACGTTTATTTTACCTAACTTCACCTAAATCTAAAAATTTATTTAATTTGTGTCATGTTTTCATTTCTTATGTCATAATGTTAGGTACGTCTCTCAACTCACCTCAGGAATTTAATTACTGTTGTATCTGTGTGACTTTCATTTCCCTAATGACCCCCGATGCCGTTTGCTTTACCTAAAAGTCGTCCATTACGACTAGATCGGTTTTTACTCCAAATTATGTTTTTAATAATAGTTCTACTTACTATTAAAATAATTAATAGATTCGAATGTAATGTACTGCCTTAGACCGGACAGAAAGCATGTTTACAGACAAGCGACTTTTCATCTACTGGCAATTATGCTTCTTATTCCTTCTCCTCGTGTTTGCAGTCCTGTAAATGCAATATTCATATTGCTTATTGGTAAAAAATATAAGAAATATATTACTCATCTCTGGAACGAAATTCTTCTTTCGGATCCGTTTTTAAAATTTAAAAGTATCGGAAAAATTGTAGAGTGGCTGTGAAAGTGACATGAAATGTATCAAATATTAATAAACGAATGAATTATTTTAATGGTGTTAGCGATTAAATCACTCACAACGTTCTTTGTTATGTTCCAGATGAACCGTCCTATCCAAGTGAAACCAGCGGACAGTGAAAACCGCGGAGGTGAGCCAAGTGTTCTATTGGAATTCTTATAAATTACAAGAGCCTAATAACTTCATACGGTAAATATGAGGTAGTTCTGTTTTTATTGTTGTTATCAAAAGTTCTTCGACATTTGTACGTTTGGTGATACTTTAGGGTTATATTCCACACTAATACTGCATTTCTGCAATTGGATGTATCCCCTGCTACGCACAGTTACAAAAACAATTTTGGGAACAGAGCGTGGGCATCGAAGAAAAAAGACTTCTGGAGTAATATACTAATCGCTGGAGTATGCCACTCACTGCAGTTCTTAGGGTATTAAAGTGATCAGAATAACTCTGATTGTAATCGGAAAACAACATGATGTTAAAATTAGGTTTTCGGTAAACAGTATAACCCACCAAGTGCACAGCAGGAGACGCTTCAATGTCAGAAATGTCATAATAATAATAATAACCAGCAGGGTTTAACATTTTAACGTAATTTAGCTTCTAACTTTGGCTATAGGACACAGAAGCAGGGCTCGAAATTTATTGGCTTCGAAGTGGTGACGCAAATTTTTGTTTAAGAACCTGTAGCACAATTTTCTAAAGGCCAACTCTGCAGTAGTGATAGTTTCAGCGTATCTTCATATTTTGGTTTTTTATTGGCCATGTATCAACATATAATTGCATCAACTAATTACAACCTGCCGTGTGCTGAACCTTTGTCTTGTCATTTCTGCACTGGTTGATAATTTCAAGCCCTGTGTCTTGCAGATTACTGCGTTTACTTTGGTTCTGCATAAGTAATAATGATTTACTTTTTACGTTTAATGTGTAGGAGTGCTGAATCTGAACCGGCTATGTGGGCCTAATTCATAAACGCTACAGAAGTATCAGTAGACGAAGAATTGTGTGAATACCTTGTGCCCTGTAACAATATCTTAAAATAAAAGATACAAGTCTCACGGTTATATCTTACAGAGATGGTTTCAAAGTTATTTCATAGCTCAAATTGCCTAACTTACTTAGAATTATATTTATGCATTTTTGTCTTTCAGAAACGTGTTAATATATATTAATGACTGTATTCTAACAAAATATGAATTCAGTAACAGGTGTCTGGTACAAATTGCATGTCGATTGATTCTAGTGTAAATTGACTGAGTTTTAAGCACGATATGAAAAATATGGATATGGAAATATATTCATGAGTAGGACGCTCAGGAGAGGTGAATGAAAATGGGAAACGCTTCTTTCAGAGAGTATGGAAGATTTACTGTTCTAAATATTTTAGACTAACTTCTAACAAGTTTGCGGCTGAACACCTTTAACTTTGAAAATATAAAATTGATTCATTTTAATTAATCACGATTAACCATTCTAATAGAACAACTGAAAGAGGAATGTTAGTCATTATTTTCACTAGTAGATGGAGTGACAACATATATGCAACTGTGCTATAAAACATACATTTCAGTACAATGTACGCCTAGATTTATACGGACTACCTCCAAGCCACCAATTTTTCAGTGGGTCTATTTAAAGAAAAAAGCTATAAAGCAATATACACTCGTAGATCATGTCAGGGGCAGACAAACTCCGGACTCACCTCGCCGTTATATCTTCATATGAATTGTATCCCTTAATTTTAATATAATGTAATAGTTCTTTTTAGAAAGCGAAATTTCAGAATCTCTGCAGCCAGATTCTTTAAATGCAGAGTCAGTATCTTGACGCGCGTCAGATTTGTCGAGGCAAATGGTACATTGTACCTGGCCATAAGGCGACAGGGTAGAAACTGCTTTCATGGTCGGCCATACATACAGTGAAGTTCTTATATGAAAAGTTCAATTTGTGGCTCAAAACTGGGTTTATGTTAACCTTATCCCCTCGAATGATTTCACTTTCCCGTGTTTAAACACAACTTACCGCACTATAGCAAATTTTTAAATTATATATGCCCTTAACTGACTCTGTGGTAGTGACATTTCTACACAGCTAATGTCGAAATCATACCTTCAGTACCACCCTCAACCATTTCCGGCCATCGTTCATCCTCGTCACATAACTCTTATACGGTACACTCTTCTGTCTCCTCGGTTTACCAAAATTGAATGTAAAACAAAATGTATTGTTTGGTGCGGAAGTTCACTCATTAAGTATTTCCGCCCAAGGGAATTTCTCCTGAACGATCTGTACCAATTCCACCCCTCCCTTAAAAAAGGTAAAGGTAAATCAGTCCCATTACAGGCCCTAGGTGCCCAGAGGGTTCTAGGAAGTTAAGGTTTCTAGATTGCATGACAATGACCCAGGATGGTGGTAAGGGTGTCAGCCTTACGCACCGGCCACTATTTACCCCCAGGAAATACTCCTGGTACTCATTTCTATTGAGGCTGAGTCGACCCCAGGGCCATAGTGCGATCGGAAGGATTATGTCAATGAAAACTTCCAGTGGCACCATCTGGAATCGAACCAGCAACCTTCCGATTTGTAGCACAGTACCTTAACCAGTGTGTTACCGCGGTCCCACACAGTACCTTAACCAGTGTGTTACCGCGGTCCTACACAGTACCTTAACCACTGTGCTACCGCGGTCCCACACAGTACCTTAACCAGTGTGTTACCGCGGTCCCACACAGTACCTTAACCAGTGTGTTACCGCGGTCCCACCCCTCCCTAAACCTAGCTAATTGTCCAACCCTTCTCAACGTAGTTTCATAGGTTTCGATATCGTAACTGCAATAGGTGGAGAATTTCCACATTACGCAACATCGCAAATCTTCTACTTTTTTCTTACTTTCGCGCGTTTATGCTCCTCTCTCTGTGACGGTAATTGTAAATTACATTTATCCCTCAGTGTAAGACGCCGTATTTAAAACACACACAAAAGTTTAAATGCTCCTTATAAAAATTCCTTAACGTACAGAGTTTTATGATGAAGGCTTGTTCAGCTTGTGGTCAACACCCAAGCATGAGGACCATCCTTTACCGTGTGTCTGAATTTTCTTTAATTTCTAGAGGGTCTATTTTCGCCCGTTAATCGGAAGGTACCAATGACATAGGGTATGCCTTCCGCGGCGCTGCGAACCGTAGTGCCCTAGGGCCTCCTCTTTTCTGGATTTACGCCATTTTTATAGATATCTAGAAGGATCGACCTTTTAGAGTCTCCGCCTGCACAGGACAATATAAACAAGGACCAGAAACACGTTATCCATGTCTCGTGTAGGGTTGAAACAGACGATAACAACATTCCGGTCAGCCGATGTGAACGGCTCATGAAATACCAGAAACATATTACTGTGTTTGGTTTGGCCTGTTGTCTGTACGGGAGTAGAGTCGAGCGTCAAGAGAGGAGTCAGCATTCCTGCCAATTCAAGATAAAAATTTTATTTGCTTTTATGATCATTTTCCTCTAACACCAGAGCACGCTACATACCTGTGCGACTTCACACACATCAGTTAACGATCTGAAATTCAATACAAAACCTGTAGTGCCATAACGTCGGGCATATAAGAGACTTCTGTGAGACGCTACTCTCTGGGGGAGGGGGGGGGGAGTTTGATAAGAAGTATGATTTTAAATTACTGTTTATAACTTTCTGACCCACTTTTGTTTCTACTGTAGTCTGTTAAGATTATGAAGAGGGATAACTTAATAACTTAAATTATTGCATTTGTCAGTTATAATTTCAACATTATGTTTCTGCAGAAGCACTTAGTGCAGACCTGTGCAGACAAAAATGATTATAAACACGATGCGATTTCTTAATGACAAAATATTGATTTTAAGTAGGTTTGGAGCGAAGAATAAGCAGGAATATAACAAGGATTTTATTTGTGAGATAGAGAAACATAGCATAGCGTAACGTAACATAAAACTACATAACACACGCCAAGTACGGTGTTTGTGACGTCACCTGTATGAATGTAGGAACGACAGATTTGTCTGTTCATTTTGTATCAGCACAAAAATAAACTTGTATTCAAAGGGCGTAGAAGTTAGTTATTGAGAAGCTTATAGTCGCCGAGTTAACTCAAAGATTCCCCTCCCTTTATGGAATCCAAAAATCCATAAAGATTCTGTCTTCTGGTACGTGACGCTATTATTTGTATAAAGACGTTTCAGAATGACCTTACTTCACCCATCATAGGGTAAATCCTTAAGAGAATCCTGTTTGACAGACTACACGGCGTCACTTACTAGAAGACAGCCGCCTTTACTGTCACCGCAGTGAGAAACTCGTCTCACGTTAAATAGTTCGTTCACAGTCTCCCACCAACGGAACCAGTGCTGAGCCAACTTAATTTAATTCAATTTCTCACCCCCCCCCCCCATTTATTTTAAATACCTGTCGATATTGTCTGCTCATCGAGACTAGGTTTCCGAAAAGTTGTATTCACGTAACATTTTCAATCAAAATTTATATACATTTTTCTTTTTATTATACGTCCTACTTTTTCCGACATTCTCATTTTTCTGCATTTCATCACCCCCATTAATATTTGTTGAAGTGTGCATATTGCAGAGCTCCACATTAAGTAGTTTTCTCCATTCTGCTCTTACTTTTCCAAACCAAACCGATTCATTCGTGTGTGGACAAAGATCCAGTACGAAGAGGCCTACTGCAAATCAGGCATTGGTGTCCTTCAGTCACTACTAACATAAATATACTGTCTTTCGTCAGTCAGCTCAAACCATGTTCAGACTCACTAACATGAATCTGCTCTTGTTAATCAGCAAATACAGGCCGTGTTCAATTGCAACTAAAACAAATTTACTCAATTTCTCATCAAGTCCAGATTATCTTCAGTCATTATTAAAAAAAAATACCCTCTTCATCGGTAAGCCCAGACTTTCTTCATTCATCGAGTATGCCGGTCAAGTGACCTGCACTTCAGCTTCTTACATTGGAATTCCCGCTGTCAGTTCCCGGTTCTGAGGACTTGTGCTCTAACCGGAGCTTTCTATTGTATTTCTCCTTCTATTTACCCAGATACTGAGATTCTTTTCAGTTCATATCACGGCAGTTCTTTTCTGTGGGGCTACAGCCCAACTTGGGCCCAGGTCGCCTCGTTGTTGAGGTTTCTAGATCACACACAGACGTACACACACACACACACACACACACGCACAACAGGTAAGACTCCTCTAAACGAGCGATAATCTCGACGGAGAGGTCGCTACCTCCACAACGCACAACAAACACAATAGACGAACAGCCATGCCCTTACCGGGGTTCTAACCCGCGATCCCAGCAGTCGAGCGGCAGGCCACGACAATTCCGTTCCGAATATTCGCTCACTTCCCTTCGTATCGACGGTGGGTAAATTTTTTATATTTGTAGTCCAGCAAGTGCCGAAAAACAGACAGAAGAACAAGGAACTTTACAGAAAACATTGTCAGTACAATGGATTGACAGCATTTCATGAGCTCCCATCCCGCTGCATATGTTTCTCTGAACCAAACACATGCACAACTCACGCGTTTATTATTGCTGCTTTTAATCCTGCTGACTAACTGCGCCATTTCTCTTCATTTTCTTCGCGTAATTTATGTGGAAGTATAATAATGTGTTTGTAACGTCACTATAGTACATTGGCGTTGTAAAAAGAGATATATATTGTAAAAACAGGTGGTGTATATGTAAACACGCACGCAAAAGTTAACTGAAAATAAAAGTAGATATCAACACGGAAATTGCTAGCAAGCTCGCGACTGATGGGTGATAATGTAGATTTCTGATAAGCTGCTATATTATTCCGTGCACAGTACGAATACCCAGCAGGGATGAACAGAACGTGTTGAATTTTAGATTATCTTTGTTAATGGCAGTACCGCTATGCTGTTACAGAGCTCCGATGAACGTATACAAACATGGGTTTCCATCTGTCTTTGAGGTACGCGTGAATGTTCGAAGATATTAGATTCTTAATACTAGTAACTGGGAATATTTCTGTGTCCGCCATAATGCAGACGAGTGGTTGTAGACTGGGCATTTAGTAAGTCATAAATGTTATAAATATCAAAGCTAGAGCTTATTTTCATTGCATAATATTTACATGTAACTTGTTTATTAATCATATCAAAATCTCATAAACATTGCATCAGCGTGTTACAAATTATTACTGAAATATATATGTATATATATATATATATATGTGTGTATATATACATGTGTATAATTGTTTTATGCACAGCGATTTTAATTCCCGTTATTTTTTTACGTGACAGTTATTAGACTCTTAATTCAGCTCAAAATCCGACAAATCTGGGAAACTAATTGCATTACAAATTGCATGTTTCCGAAGCGCAGTTTTACATTTTAAATCACGATTGTAATGAGTGCGCGTGACTTTGCAATTGTTTCTTACAGGCTCTCTACACAAACTGCCGCGTACTTTTCAACATATCAAATAAAAAGTGTTATAGAAAGTAGAAACTGTATGCTTTAATGAGTACTTACCGGAATGGAGAAGAAACAGTTGAGCATCGAGTACAACATTACGCACCAGATGGCAACACTCCAGTGGGTGGATTAATGCTTCGTTTGCTGTAAAAATACAGATCAGAGGGGAAAGGCTATCGAGTAGTGCGTGGCAATAATAAACAGTAATTGACGTTAATCGATAATAAACAACAGTGTTCGATAGTAATACATCGATTGCTGAATATTGCGTGGTTGTAATAGTTGACAGTAATTTATTTATCTTTTACATAGTCGTATATTTGTCGCATGTAGTAGCGGGAAATACTATTCGATGTTAGCTCGATCGAAGACAGGGTAGGTAACTAGTCATCTACGCTATAGAGTCACTGTCTGTGCCCAGCAACTGCGGTTTTATTTCCTATCGTCTTGTTTATCGTATTTACGCAACCTGCCTAAAAACGGCCCTCGCGTGAGGCAAAATAGAGGCAGGATGTTAAGGAAATATAGTTGTCGCATAAAATAAGGACGCTGATGTGTGTGTAAATGTATGTTGTCTGTCTGTCTGTTTCTGACGGTCGTAACTCATCAGAATGTAATAGCAAGAGGTCAAAATTTTGCAAGATTATTTTGAGTTGTGCCGTTCCAAATGTAATCAAAACTGTGGTCATTGTACTTCAGTCGGATTTCAGCGTCATCGTGCTGGAAACATCTATGAAATGTCTCTTAAGGAGTTCCGAAATTGATGGCGTGAATATTGACTGAAATTATAACCTAATGTTTTGTCTCGAGAGTTATGATTTGAAGAACGGTGTAATTTAAGGTTTATCTATAGGAATCATAGATAGAGACGCGAAATGTCAACGGTTGTCGCTGAAAGTTCAAAGGTTTGAACAATAATATGTTACAAAATTCGTTCTTCAGAACTTATCTTACCATACGATTAAAAATTACACATTTACTTCTGTGTGCAAGGTTGTATAAAATAGTACGAAACTACTCCAATTCATATTCAACACCGTTTCATTGTACGCCCCTGAATACTGTTAGTCTGGAAACTGTAAACATTCCTGAAATTTTGCTTTTGTGATGCAAAAACCTGCCTTTACAATTTTTTACGATTAATTGCTACTATGCACGGATAGCAAGAAAAATCGTCTCGTATAATGGAAATGCATTCATATACGTCTGAAGTGATGATCATGCCCGTACTAAATGCGCTGCCGCAGGCCATTAGCAGAATTAAGAGTCGGCCGGAAGTGTCAGACAGTGGCCAAGTAACACAGCAGGAACAATCAGCACATCAACCGTCAGCACAGGAGCTAAAGACCGCTGCAGTGCATGGCGAGCGTTTCAAAGTTCTTTGAAGACAAGAGTTGCTTGTCTGCAGGGCTTAATCACATAACCATCTCAATGGAACAGACCCTTCTATAGAATCTAATGTCAGTGTATCCCCGCCTATAACGGAAACCGAAGTTTGATTACGGTCTTTACAGGAATTACATACATATCCTTCCATCCCCTCCCCATTGCTGGAATACCCGGTCTTATCCCACGTCTTTTGTCTTTAAGATCTCCTGTAATATCATTTTTCCATCAACCCCCCTACTCCAGACTAGGTATTCGTTTCAAGTTTTCCAACTACATTTTATGTTTCTTATATTACACATGTCGGTCCCAGTGGCAGCACGGTCTGAGGCGTGGTTCTGCGGCAAATCGTCTACTGGAATTGTGGGTTCGAATCTCACCGAGGACATGGATGTTTGTCTGCTGTGAGTGTTTTATATTGTCAGGTAGAGGTCTCTGCGACTGGCTGATCACTCGTCTAGAGGAGTCCTACCGACGGTGGTTCGTCGTTGTGTGTGATTTAAAACCTCAAGAATGAGGATGCCATGGCCCGCGTTGGGCCGCAGCGCCACAAGGGGGAAAAAATATTATCCATACCTTCTGCACGCCGAACCATCTTAGCCTCCTTCGCATGATACGTTTGTAATATTCAATGAAGACTGAAATTGATGAAGCCCCTCATTCCTCTTTTCTCATTTCTCTACTTTTCTTCTGTCTTAAATTCACATTTTTGCCTCATCACCCCATTCTCATATAACCTGGAATTACATACTTTGTTCAAGATGAAAAATGTAGATTTGCACCAGTCTCAGACGAAAATTAACGTTACGGGTTACCATACATTCCTAATTACTTTTTAAGGTAGTAAGTGATAAATAAATAAAATTCAATCGGTAATTACACAGTTACCTATTTTATTGTTTGAGAATCTGACACGAACTAAGTTTGCGTAGAGTATAATTCCAGAACTAAACAATCCACGCCTGCTGCTAAAATCACCTGTTTCCAGCAGTGAAACAAAATATTTGTGGTGAGGCATTTAAAGTTAATTGCGAAAATAAACATTGCAACACGACAGCTTATATCAGAGATACGGACTTTTGTCAACAAGGAATACAGAAGCTCCTCCCATGACATGGCAAGTGACACAATTTTAGCGCGGAATATGTGGAAAATTAGCGCAATAGCGGGTTATTTGGATTGAGATATTCTAATTACAACTGAAAAAATTCCAAAATATATATATTGCGAAGGAAGTTTCTACCCGACCCAGTATTATCTCAAGAGTCTACATAAACGCGGCACTTAAACTACCTTTCCTGCATGTTGAAATAAAACCTTTAGTTAAAAATGTAATTCGATCAATATTTTATATATATATATATATATATATATATATATATATATTTGTGTGTTTTGGAGGGGGTGTGCATATCTGTGAAATGTAGTATCCAGTGCTAAGAATATAACACGGATTCAGTCTGAGTATGAGAACACAGTAAAAGAAAATATTTCGGCAAAAGAAAATGTTTGGGTCTGAGCAGTTGAAGTGCCAGGTGCGCTCCTCTGATACGCACACACTTACCTAGTATTAGTAGGATAGTGAAATACGTCTAAGAGTGTGTGATTTGTTTGTGGTGTAGCTAAATTTGAGGATGTAAGGAATGTGTGCAGAAATTTGGAAAGCATCAGCCTGTAAAACAGAGAAAGAGGAAGGTCTGGACCACCACCCTGAAACAGAAGTATAGACAGTCAAAATAATCTTTGTTTGGGGGTACAAAATTTGTATTTGAACAGAAACCACTAGTTTCGAATCGAATGACATTAAAAAGAATTTTTATATTGTTATCTTGGAGTTTGTTTAAACAGTTAATGTGTATTAAATGTGGACAAAATGTGTCATGCAGGAATCACATCGAGGGAGATTCAGAAAAATAGACCCGACTTGATATCTGTAATTCCACCATGCTTGCAAGGTATTTGTCTGTTTCCTTTTTCACAGTCAATAGTGCCTATATTGAAGCAACATTTTTTGATAATTATTTTGGTTTTGACTTTTCGTCAACAGATTTACATCCATATCCCGTGTTGATTTCCATTTATGAACGCAGTGTAGTGTAGGTTTATATAATTAAACGCTAACCCCATCCAGTGATGTAACCTTAATCATGCATTGCGTAACATTAGTAATACTCTATGTCACACGTACTCGTATTTGTCTGCTTCCATAGTGCGTACTAAAATTCCCTAAGGCCTGTACAGTATCTTCTCCCGTAATTTAAAATTTCTGACGTATGTTCTTTCTGTTTTGTTTCTAGTTTTGTTAATCATCCACGTTTCTGTGGGGTTAATATTTTCTTATTCATATGGAAATGTTACACACCACGAACGTCCCCTTTTCTTTTTTCGCAGGAAAGAGGCAAGTTGTGGGCGTAATATAAATGTGACTAAATGCCGGAACAGAGCCTAAAGCATTCTGATTGCTTCTTTTGTTTCACGGATCTGAGTATTTATGTTTAATTTTCCACACGTTTTCATTTATCACAGAAATGAGGAGAAAATTTTATGTTATGATTTAACCAAGCAGTTGTATGGTAAGGAGGATAATAATAATGTTGTAATTTAAACATTTTCATGTATTACGTACTTTAACACACAGCGAAAACTTGAATTCAAATCAATTCCTATGTGAACATAGTCAGTATGTACGGTATAAAAATAATTTCAGGAATACATCTTGAATGTTAGATTTCCAAGCTAGATGTTTTCTGATTTATGTATTAAAAATTCAAAAAAATATTCGAAAAATAAAACACTATTTTAAGCATTTCAATCTTTCAAGTCCTAGAATTATCCGACCCGGGCTTTCATTCACTAAATTTCAAGGAATTCAGTGCCAGATGCAAGTTGGAGAGGATTTAAGCAAGACGTAATTGACTAAAGCTAAATAGAGTGTAAAAAATCACAACTTTCGAAGTATGTATTCGAAGTAAAAATGATTTAAGGGTGACATATTAGATTCACACATCTGTGACTATCGGTACTGTATATTGAAGTTAGAGGCACAAGATTCCACCAAAACCAGGCAAAATTCTACCAGATTATACGGAGTCATATCCCAACTTAATAGGTAAAATATTTCAAGTAACTCTCTCAGAGTTACACGAATTCACAGAATCACTGCTTCCAAGCACATAAAGTTTCTATTCGTCACTGCTTTCAACACTATAAAATACCTCTGTCTCGTATTTCGTGCAAGATGTCCAGCACACAAGACACATTTTATGAACCTCTCCCACTTAAACTTCTATTTTCACACCCGTTCATGTCTGCAATATGATAAAACGAATAGTTCCGAAAAAGTGAAAGGGTTATGTGTGATTTATTTATCTCATTCTCAGAACTCAAAAAAAAAAAAAAAGGAACTCGTCTCTCTGTATTGGTACAGCTACGAAAACTTTTCGAAGGCTTCAGACAATAGAAACAAGAAAATAACTGACACTTCTGTTACTGCCATACCGAAATATTTTGTCATATTTGTCGTGTATCAGTACAATTCAGCTGAAATGTGTTCTTTGTGATTACGATGTCACAAGGCCGTGTCCAGAGTGACTTCGCTTTGTTGCGCTGGCGTAGTGAGGTTCACAACAGATATAGCAACAACATGTGTAAATAGTAACAAGGGGGAAAAGTAAATATAATACACATAAGGCGTAATGTTGTTTTAATAAGCACGTATGAATCATAGACCATTGCAGTTGAGTCATACTCTCGTATTACAGGACTCGGCTTTCAGAGTCATTACACGAAAATCGCTACAGGGAAACAGCTATATGTGAGCTGCGTAACTTTTGTGTGTCTACTGCCGTCTACAGTAAGGCTTCCCACACATTTTTGCCGACGGACCTTTTTTGGCTTCGAAAAAAGAACCACGGATTTTCACGTACTGGTCATGTAAATATGGTGTCCAAAATTATAATTTTTTATCTCGGAACTGACATTACGTTGGTACTAATACATACGTACATACATACATACACACATACGTACATACACACACATACATACATAACATACATACATAC
>Ga0123353_10006377_pt1 | contig 15696 bp, 13 predicted proteins | sample TergutLab28metaG_3_FD_92763 | JGI IMG/M metagenome (GOLD analysis project Ga0123353, IMG submission 92763) | Labiotermes labralis P3 segment gut microbial communities from Petit-Saut dam, French Guiana - Lab288 P3 | ecosystem: Host-associated > Arthropoda: Insects > Digestive system > Gut ... | reverse complement strand
ATGGAGGTTATAGCATGTCTTATTCAATAGCGAATATGTCAAGTCTGAACTAAAATTTTTATTGTAAACAATCTATGAACGTATCAATAGACTATCATGATAAAGTATAACAGAAAATTGTGTATAAAACAAGCACAGCGCCCGTATGAACAAATCGCTGTGCTTGTCTTTTGACGTTACGTTGCGAAGTCTGAAACCTTCCACTTGATCTCTATTTGGTTACCCGGAAAGACAATAATTTTTTCAACAAGGGAATCTACCACTTCTTTGAACATTTCCGCCTCGGTTATACTTAAAGCCTCTTTCGCAATCATAGCCTTTTTTTGGTTATTTTGTTTTTCACATTCGGCTTGTTTTAGCAGGGCAAGTTGAGTGTTCAATTTGCCGATTTGCCCCGTGCATTCATCTTTCAACGATTGATATGTACTCTTTTCGATTTCATGGAGTATAAAATGCTCGTAGTAATTTTGATGACGCTCCATATGCTGACGGATTTGATTTTCGCATTCAGCGATACCTTGTTCAACCGCACTCAAATTCCGACAATCGGCCATACCTTCTGAGTTCAGTATAACTTCCGCTTGTTTCCGTATAATACTCATTACCATACTATCAAGCTCACGGACGCTGGTTTTCATTTTGTGGCACTCCGCGTTAGGGTCGGCGTATGTGTGTAAACAGCGGAATACGGGTTTTTTCGATGTACTGTATGTCAGCGCTCTGTGACAGCAGCCGCAGAATATTTTGCCAAGCAATAGGTAGTCACGAGTTTGCCGGGGTTTTGTGTGCTTCTTTCGCATATATTTAACATGTACTTTATCAAAATCCTCTTTACTGATTATCGCCGGATGATGGTTCGGTATCTTGATCCATTCGGATTCGTCAACCGCCGTTGGCCTATTCAAGCCCACGACTTCGCGGACATGCCTGCCTGCTATATATGTGCCGATGTACTGTTCGTTTCGGATGATCCGTAATATCATCATTGATGACCACAAACAATCCGATTCTACGCTTTTTCCGCGGCTTTCAGATTTATACCCGGACGGAACAAGGTGTTTCGCATCGCATAGGGCGTCACAGATTTTAGACGTTTTACAACCTTCCAGAGCCATTTTGAAAATCAGCCTGACGACATCGGCGGAATCTTTGTCTATTTCCCAATTGCCGGTTTCGTTTTTGCGGTAGCCGTAGATAGCGTTGGCGGTGATACTCTCGCCGTTAATCATCTTGATATGTTTGGCGCTTTTTACTTTTTTGGAAAGGTCTTTACAGTAATATTCGTGGATAAGGAATTTGAACGCCACATCAATGCCGCCGGTACCCCCTTTATACTCGCTGGAATCGTAACTGTCCGTCACGGCTATGAACCTGACGCCGAATAACGGGAATACCTGTTCAATGAAATACCCTGTTTCGAGGATGTTGCGCCCGAAGCGCGAGAAATCCTTGCATATGATACAATTAACCTTCCGGCTCCGCACAAGGTCAAGCATTTCCTGAACACCCGGCCTTTCGTAGTTTGTGCCGGTATATCCGTTGTCCACAAACTCCAATACATTTGTATATAATATTTCCGATTGTTCGATATACCTGTCCAGCAAGGCGCGCTGGTTAAGTATGCTCAGGCTGTCAGAAACGGCTTCGTCACGTGAAAGGCGTATATATTTTGCGATCACATATTCATTCATGGCATAACCTCCGCTGTTTCATCAATAAAGCGGAATCGTATCTCAATATGTCCGTCCCCGTAGAAGGAAATCTTTTCTATGAGCGAATCGAGAACGCCTGCGTTCAAATCATTAACGTTTTTAAGACCGCAAATGCTTTTTGCCGCTTTTCGGCCTTTCAATTCGTCAGCGGATTGTTTGATTATACTATCGCGTAAATTGCGCTCACGCTCAGTCAATGACGCCAGTTTCGCTTCATATGAATTTTTCAATTCCATGTACTCGCCGGAACCAATATCACCGGAAACCAAACTCTCGTACAACCCTTGGAAAAACCCTTTGTTACGCTTCAATTCGACTTGAATGTCCCTCAATTCATTTTTCATTGAATTATCCGGTTGTTCATCTATCGCCGCCTGATGATCTACGAATATCGCCGCTTGTTTATGGAGCATGGTAAATATCGTTTCTTTCAAGGCTTTTTCATTTATGCAAGCATCACCGCAGTCGGATGAGCCATAAGCATTTTTAGAACCGCATTTGAAACTGTACGAATCTTCCCAAAACCGCCTTCGTATCATCGCGTATCCGCAATGGCCGCAATACATTTTGCGCCTGAAAATGTTGATTGAAGAAGGAGTAGAAAACCGTTTTAGAGCCTGCTTTTCTTTGTGTATTTTAAGCTTTTCCTGTATTTGCTCAAATATTTCACGCCCGATGATCGCTTCATGCGTATTTTCGGTTATGAACCATTTATCTTTTGGAATTGGACGCAGTACATGGTCGATCCTTACGAATTTACCCTGCACCATGTCGCCGCAATAAACCCTGTTTTGAAGAATATCGCATACCGTTGACTTTTTCCACCGCACCCCGTTTCGCGTATCTTTTGCAGAAGTCCATCCTTTCGAGTAAAAATATCTGTACGGCGGTAAAACGCTGTTGTCATTCAAATAAGCGAGTATGTCATGTGTGGAGTTACCGTCAGAGTACATTTGATATATCTGTATAATGACCGGCGCGGCGTATGGGTCGATAATGAGTTTATGGCAGTCCCCCTGGCTTTTCATATATCCGTATGGCGGCACTTTCCCGACGAACCCGCCTTCGCGTATAAGCAATTGTCTTGTAGCCTTCTGTTTTCGGCCAATATCAATCGCGTAGGTTTCGTTTATCATGTTTTTCAATGACAGGACGATCCCGCCGCTCTGACCGTCCGAGGAATCGTAGTCATCGTTCACCGATATAAATCTGACGCCGAGCGAGGGGAAATACTTCTCGATATAATATCCGGTATCAATCGCGTTCCTTCCGATACGGGAAAGATCTTTCGTTATGCAGCAGTTAATCCTGCCGCTCTCCATATCCGCTATCATTTGCTGAAATGCGGGACGCTCGAAGGATTGGCCGCTCAGTCCGTTGTCAATGTATATTTCCCGCAATTCAATGTCAGGTCGTTCCGCGATATACGCGCCGATGATAGCCTGCTGCGTTTCTATGGAATCGCTCTTGTCTTTCTTTACGACGCCTGAAATCCTGATATACGCCCCCGCGTCGAATGATGCTTTTTTCATGGATTGCACATTGTCATTTACGTAAATGTTCTTTCTGCTTTTACGAGCCATTTACACTGCCTCCTTTTGTAGAAGAGCGACTGCGTTCTCATATTCCAGTTGATAATTGAAAGTAATTTCAATTTCGGTTTTGCCTATTACGCGGATACTTTGGATAAGGTGTATCACGGTTTTGCGGTCAATGCTTTTGAGGGTTTCAAGGTTCTTGAAATGTTCCATCCACTCGAGGCGTTCATGCCTGCACGACAGGACAGCTTCAGTTTCCTTTTGCAGTCTTAAATTGGCTTCGATGAGTTCGTCCGCATCTTCTGTGTATTTGTTTTTAAGGGATTTATATTCATCTTTACTGAGAGTGCCGCAGATCATATTCTCATACAGCCCTGCTTTTATTCCCCGGATTTTTTCAAGCCTGTGTTCGTTTTTGGCAGCTTGTACCGTTAGATTTTCAGCAAGCTCCCGCGCGATGCGTGTTTCGTCGAGCTCTGCTATCAAGGTTTCAAGTGAAGCGACATTTGAAATATGTGCCTTTACACAAGCAAGTACGCAACCGATAAGATCAATTTCTTTTATCATTGCGGAACCACTACAACCGTTCTTTTTTCCGGTCGGGCAATAATAGTAATGATATTTCGTGTTTTTATATGGTACGGTTTTTCGCGTCATGCGATTTCCGCAGCATCCGCATACGAGTATGCCGGAGAAGATATACACTTTATCGCCGCTTGGCGCGGTACGGGTGTCCAACCGCAGGATTTTTTGAGCGAGGTCGAAATTGTGTCTTGATATGATAGCTTCATGTACGTTTTCGTTTCTGTGCCATTCGTTTTCCGGCCTTTTTATCAGTTCCCGCAATTTGTAGTTCGGAGTTCCGGTTTTACCCTGCACCAGTGTGCCTGTGTATGTTTCATCATTTAATATGCGAATGATTGTAGTCGCAGACCACTTCGCACCGGCTACATCGCCATAACCCTTTTTGGGATGCGGAAGCCCCTGGTCTTTTTTATACTCTATGGGAGAGAGGACGCCGCGCCTGTTCAGCATATCGGCGATTCGCACCGCACTATGTCCGTCTATTTTCATGAAGAAAATATCACGGACAATACTGGCGGGGTATTTGTCGATCACAAGGAGGTTGTGGTTATTTTCATCCTTTTTGTAACCGTATACGGGGTAAGCTCCGGTAAAGTCTCCGCCTGCCCGTTTAATGTCAAGCGCGCTCCGCGTTTTGATGGATATGTCGCGGCAGTATGCGTCGTTGATAATAGATTTCAACGATACGGTTAAGTCGTCGCCGCTTTCGTTCAACGTGTCTATATTGTCGTTTATAGCAATGAACCTGACGCCGAAAGCGGGAAAAACGCGGCGTAAATAACGTCCCGTTTCAATATATTCGCGTCCAAGCCTTGACAAGTCCTTAACTATGACACAATTTACTTTGCCGTCCTCTATGTCCGCCATCATTTCCTTAAATGCGGGGCGGTCAAACAGGATGCCGGAGAAACCATCGTCCACTTTTTCATCGACGACTTCGATTTCGAGGTGATTTTTCAAGTATTCATTGATGAGTTTTCGCTGATTGCCAACGCTGTCGCTTTCGGTTTTCGCGGCGCTCTTGTCGTCGGCGCTTGACAGGCGTATATATTTTATCGCTCTGTACTTAATTTCCTGCATGATAAATGCCTCCTTTTATTTCCGTTTATTACCTGAAAATCAAAGGGCGGCGGGTATGTCAATATCCTTTTCCGAATATTATTGTATGGCAGCCCTTTGAAAAAGTCGAGTTTGTCGTTCGATTACGTACCGTTAGATAATTAAACCAGCATCCCACGCAGGCAATCTTCTAATGTCGGGCCGTTTTCAGGGAAACACGATGTAACAACAAACTCGCCGCATTTAAATTTGCGGGGATTCTTTATTTGTCGTATATATTCAGCGATTCGTATTTGTTTCGGCAGGTTCTTGTCTACAGTAACATCCCGGATGTCCACTAAATCAACATTAGTTATATTTCCACGCATAAACGTTACCTCCATGTTCATATTCACCGGCTAACCTATTCCCAAGTTGGGAATAGGTCGGTCGGCGTTTGTTTATTTAAAGTATTCCTTGGTTTTCACTTCGTGTATGAAATCTGTCACGCAGAGCAAATCAGACGTTACACGGCACTTTGGCAGAGCGTCCAGTATACATTCGCGGTACATGCCGTCTGTACCGGCACGGCAGTCGAGTATAGCCACGACCCCGGTGTCCGTTTCGATGCGGATCAACCGCCCGAACCCCTGCTTCAGTTTGATTAGCATTTCCGGCGTGACTACCATACGCTTGTATTCGTCCATATCCTTATATAAAGACTGTTCATACTCGCCGATAGGATCGGGTACGGCGAACGGTAGTTTGACGATGATGAGCATACTCAGCGCGTCGCCCGGTATGTCGATGCCCTCCCAAAGCGCGCCAGCCGCGAACAGTATGCCGTTGCCGCTCTGCTTGAACCGGTCTATCTCGCGTATTCCGCCCTTGTCGAGCCGGTACATCGGAAACGGTATGCCGCGTTCCTCAAGGAGTTCCCATACCATGTCCATCGCCTTGTAGCTTGTAAACAGAACGGCGGTATGTCCGTGGGCGGCATGTATGAGCCGTTCGATCTCATTTGCGATTGATAATATATACTCCCTGTTACGCCGGTCGGGGAACGGAGTGTTTTCACTAATGAACAAAATCGCGTTTTTCCGGTAATCGAACGGCGACGGTTTGCTCGTTTCGGTCAGCCTGTGACCGAGCCTCTCCAGTCCGAGAACCTTTTTTATGCGAGAGAAGTCGCTGGCCGCCGAGAGCGTACCTGATGTGAGTATGATGGGTATTCCTTTACTCCATATATCATCGTATAACTTTTCACCGAGGTCTTTCGGTATGACGCACAAACGGCTTTCGTTGTTTTCCTTTTCGAGCCAGCAGATGAGTTCATCGTGTCTGGCGAACATGGCGGCTTGGTTTCGTACCTGTTCCAGTTCCCATAAGATTTGCGCCCTGCGCCCCGCGCCGTTGCCAACGAGAGGTTCGGAAGATAGCCGTTCGATCAATTCGTCGGAGATATTCCGTATGTTTCGGATATGTCGGTATGCTTCGTCGTCGATAACTGCGGCAAACCGGTCGGGTTCATCTTCCATATTCATGACGACGGTTTTCTCAACCAATCCCCGGAACAACCGCTTGCTTTCGTCGGACAATACCCCTGTCGTTTTGCGGACGAATTTTTGCGTGTCATCATGCTTGAGGTTAAGGCTGTCCGCTATGTCTTTTATGTCCGGCAAAGAAAGGCTTGATAGTTCCGCACCGTACATCGAACGCACCGCCTGTATGAATTTGTGCGCTTCGTCAATAACGATACATTGATAATTCGGTATGAGGGGGCGTTTGTTGTCGCGTCGGCGCAACGCGTCGGCGAGCAGATAGTTATGGTTGCATACCTGAATGTCTATTTCCGGCGACTGAGCCTGTTCGCGGAAACGCAGATACGGGCAGGAATCGCGGTGCGGGCAGTGAGTGTCACAGCGGTCGGGTACGCAGATTTTACGTTTTACGTGAGCGGTCAGCCCGTCTATCTCCGCGAGGTCTATAACCGCATTCGGCTTAAACAGTCCTTCGAGAATTTTACGTATGTTATGATTATGTTCAAACGGAATGTGCGTCCGCAGGTTACGGTCGCAAATGTAATGTTCGCGCCCCTTGCGTATCACCGCTGTCAATGGGTCTTGTATAATACCGTGTTCGAGCAGGATACCGGACAGTATGGGTATATGTTCCGTTACCAGCGCTTTCTGTAGCGCGATGCTCGATGTGGCGATGACGATCGGCATATGCGCCATTTCGATATACGGCGACCCCGTGCAGAAACTCATGTTCCAGTAACCGTTCAGCCTGCCGCGTTTGGCGATCACGGCGGATATGAGATAAGCAAGCGTTTTGCCCGTGCCTACTTCCGCTTCCGCGAGGGAAACGGAACGGGTATATATCGTTTCGAGAATATGACGCGCGAGCGATATTTGCTCTTTGCGTATGGTATAGCGGTGTTGCGGTAATATTTCATTGAATATTTCGGTCAGCATATCGCGGCAGTTTTCAACGGCTATACCGTCTCCGAACGGTCTGTCCGCTTGTAACCGCCCCGCACCGGCAACGCCTGACAATCGTATCTTTTCTGCCATCGCAGTTACGCCGGAAGTTGTGAGCGGAGTTTGGCGGCGAGCAATAACCTCGCGACCGCCTGTTTTCAGGTTGACCGCTGTGTAAATGTATGAAGCGCCTGTGTCGCGTTCCATCAGTACGCAGCCGTAAGCTGTAAACAGCGGAATTGTGTTTTCGGAGAATCGTATAGGTATATCTTTCGGCACGTTTCGTGATATTTCATTTTGGATGTTTTTCATTTGAGAACGTTTCCTTTCAATTTTTTGTTACACTTCGCTTGCGAAGTGATTTTTACTTGACAGCTCTGTGGTGCGGACAGGCAGGTTCTCCGGCCTGTCCGCAATAGCAGAACCGTCAAGTCAAGTGAGGGTTTGAGGTTGCGAGAACCTTTGACGGTAGTAATAAATCATGTTTGTTTTGAGTTAGTTTCGATTTTTGTTTTTTTACGTCCTATTTGTCTCAGCCCCGGACGCGGTAAGCATGAAACCATGCTCAACAGGGGAAACAACAGGCTGCGGCTGTGCCGCGCACGGAAGCTCCCGCGGGTCTGTCCCAACCCGCGCGACGCTTCCCCGGTTCGCGCCTCCGCGCGTTTCGGCCCCGGTTCTCTCGGGGGAGTACCATTATCACCAATCAGCCGTTTATTTGCCCGGCCATTCCGAACAGCAGTCGGCGGCGAAGGGGCGCTCGTGCCCGTTACAGGCAGTCCCGGCGCGCGGCAGTTTGGTTATCGTACCCGGTGTTCCGTTATGACCGGTAAACCGGTGTTTGTCAAGGATCGGGTGAGAAGATTTATTTTTCCTCTCACCCAATGCACTTTTTGCAGCGTTTTGAGGGGGTGTTTTTTAGCCGCTTGCTAAAACTTTTTTTATTTTTTTGTCTGCGGCTTCCAAACATTCATGGATACTCTTTTGATTTACTCCTTCCGCTTTTGCTATTTCCCATGTTGATAATCCGTCAACGTGGTACATCAAATACCTCCGACGTTGTACCTCGGTGAGCTTGTCTAATAGAAAACGTGCCGTTTTCAAGTTTCGTTCATACCGTTCCGATTCTTCCTGCGCGTTGAGTTCATCGATGAATAAGTCCTCCGGCGACGGTTCGCAGCAGAGCGATGTTTCGTCCAGTTCGTCAAAGCACGTGTTCTTCTTTGTCTGCGCGTTTTCGTCCTGTGCCTGCATGAGATAGATATTGTTTGACAGTTCTTTCAGGGCGCGGAAATCGTTCTCTGTCTTGCCGGGGTTTTCCGCGAGGTAGTCGGCAAGCGTTACCTCAACGATGCCGTCAGCGAAGCGGTACACGATACCGCCGCTGTATTTGTTCAGCGCGTAATCGCTGTCTTTATAGTTTTTCATTACACTTTCCTCCGTTCGATTTTTTTGAGAATTGCTAAAATCGAACGGGGAAGGCGGCGATCGGCAGCGCGGCGTATTTGGCTGCCGATCAACAAAAAAAGCTGCCGTCCTCATAGGTACTCCTTTCACAGAGCCCTGCAAGGCGGCAGCTTTGGTCGTAAAAAGAAGAGAGTTTTACAATACGGCAACACAAAGTTGCCGCCTTGCAAAACTCTCATCAAACATCGTGGTTATCTACGATAACCATGCGGACTCGGCACGGGCGTTCTTCGATATATATCTATATATAGATATCGTTTACGCCGGGTGATTGATGCCTGCCCGCCTGTTCAGTTTTCTTATTAACGCGATCTGTGGTCTTATCTCCGCGTAACCGCACCCGTTGGCGATGGCGCTTTCCGGCGTCGCTCCAGATACCACTCTGGTCGGGACTACCGCAACAATCCAAGTGCTTTTACTTCAGATTCCGTGAGGGTTACGCTTAACCGCCCAGCGGCGGTAAGACCGGTATGTATTCAGTTGTGTTTTTTTTTATTGTTGTCTATGCGTATCTGATACCTACGGTACTGTAACACATTTTACATTTTCGTAATTTATGGTGGTGCGCTTTCGATTTATTTGAGCAGCGGAACACCTCGATTTTTGTGTTTATGTCTACTCGTTCAAATTCCTCACCGCAATAAGGACATACGATGCTTTTCTTAGGTTCTGTCCGCCGTTTGTTGTCATAGCGGAACGCGAGACCGTCACAGAACTCCGGCACGGAACCTTGTACGATAAATATGTAAAATATATCATCACCGGCGTTGGTTTTATTATATGTGTTATCCGTTTTATATAACGGCATAGCTCCTTACCCCCCTGTATTCAACGGCGTTCAGTTTTTCCAGCCGGATCAGCGCGGCGCGGTTTGAAACATGGAATATATCCGCTATGTATGATGCAAGCTGTTTTACCAGTATATCGTCAGGCTGGTCTTTTCCGCGGACAAGTACGCGCGGTTTTTCACTTGAACGACGGAAAAAATCAAGATAGGCAACACGCAAAGCGCGTCGCGGTATCAATATAGCCGCCGCGAGAAAGTCTGCCTGATTTTCCAGGCAGTATTTGTTTTTCCGCCTAACCATATCGCCGCATAATGTATTTCTGTGGATCAGCCAATGTGAACCTTCGTGCGCCAGCGTGAAACGGCAGCGGTTTTCATTTTGTTTAGCTTGCAACGATATGTCAATTACGACCGTTCCGCTTTCAACGTCAATTGTGAATGCCGCGTTTGTGCTTTCGTCGTATATCTGTATCTGGTCGTCGTGAAACGCGGTTACGCCTATTACCATGTTTTCATAATTCAACGGATAATATTTGACATTCAATCCGAGATAGTTACGGACAAAACCCAATATATCGAACGCACCAGGCGTTATTAACCGTTCGGGTGAATAGTCGCGTACCAACGCTTCCGCGTATTCGTCCAACGCCTCGTTTGCTATGTACGGTACTTGGGTGAACGAATATGAAGTCAGCAATTCAATCATCTTTGATTTTTCTCCCGTTTATTTTTTGTTGTTTTGCCTGTTCAAATATAATAAGTTTACAAAAAGGTAAACTCAGAGGCCAAAAAAAGCTACAATATACGCCGGTAATATACCAGACGTTTACTGTATCTGTAATACCCCATTTACGAATCTGCTTGTCTTTAATTTTATACGAGCCGCCTGTTTCGACACCCCATACGCTTCATTGATGGCGTCCGGCAGAATATCGTAGGCGAGTATGTCCCAATCTTCATCAACACCCATCGTGATTGCGTCTTTGTAGTATCCGTGTGAACGCATAAGATTCCGAACGAATTTCATAAACGTGATGTTAGGCATGGTAATGGCGCCGGCGAAATAGTCGGCGTGATGTTCACGCCATTGTTTCGCATTGCGTTCTTTCTTGAGATATACCTTGCTTTCGATGTTTTCGCGGCGGCAGCACACGGCGGGGTATATATCGTCCCAGTCGTAGTCCGGATCGAACTCTTCGCCGTCAAAAGTCTGACCTGTGAATACGTGCCACTGCATCATCGAGTGACCTGCTTCGTGCATACCGGAAAAACGCGCCACAGGCTGCATTTCCTCCGCCTCCGCGATGATATTGTTCAGGACGACTGAACGTGCGGGAATGTAAACATCACTCACACATTCGTTTTCCTCGTCGAATACCGGGATTTCTATATCCTTGAACGCGGTCACTGCTAATATCGGATGCTCCGAGTCTTCGCTGTATATATGATGAAGTATGACGTTCATACCCAAGTACGATTCAAGGAAATTCTCATGGTCGATTATACCGGGCTTGCGCAGAAGTTTCGGTTTGTAGTCCGCAAGCACGGCCTCGGCGTATTCGTCTATTTCCTTGTTGCTTATGATCGGCGTGTAATTGTTTTCGCGGTCTACGTTCCGTAGTTTCAAAGGTATCATTTGCCTCGTCTCCTTTTGTCATTCCTGTTTCTTTTTCTTTACTTGATTTTTCGCTTCTTCTTTCTTCTTCGCTTCCGTTTCGCGGATAAATGTTTTCCAGTCTTCTTCCTTGAAAATGCCTTTTTTCGATTGGCGCAGCGCGTAACGCGCCAAACCGCCCACTTCATCATCCAAAAATGTTTTTTCTATGTCATGCGGTACTTCGCTTGTTTCGCGGCTCGCAAGGTCGTACATTGTCGTAGTTTCTTCTTCCGTCATTTTTAAGAACTTCGCGAGTTTTTCAAGTTTCTCTTTATCAAACGGTTTTTTATAATTGTTTTCTATCAAGCTGACATATGACTTCGCAACTCCCAAATGATCGGCGACGTCCTGCATCGTAAGCTCCCTCGGGTCAGCGAGCCGTTTGTTCCTTATATAGTCGCCGAATCTGATACGTTTCTTATCCATATATTTCCTCCTGAAATGATAGTTGCTCAAAGTTTACCCTACGCTTGCGGTTTACTTATTGGTAAACTATTATATATGATACCACGACGAATATACGTTTGTCAAGTGAAACTGAAAAAATACAGTTAATATTTTTTATTGTTTACATTTTATTCATTATTAGTGGTAATTATTAACAATATTATTAAAAAAGTACAAGATTAATCATTTAAACTAATAAACGGATGGCATCGAAAATGTTTAATCCGTTCACTTCCTGCGATGAATCAAAGTATAATTTTTAAGCGTATTGAATAAATGCATATCGTCAAATACAAGGAAACAACCTGAGATTTTGAACTATATTCAAAAAACAACCCGCCAAACACAAATTGTTTTAATTAACTAAAATATTTTTAAGAAACCACTTGACAATACGCCCGTTTGAACGTATAATATAAATACGCCCAATCGGGAAAATTAATTATATGAAAATGAAAGAGGTATCATTTATGGCTTGGCAAGTATTTTTGCAAGATAGAGGAATATTAATCGCTCAGCGCAAAAAGTTAGGGCTTACACAGGAGGAAGTAGCGAAAAAAGCAGACATCAAACTCGAACAGTATATTATGTACGAAAGTCACGAAGGTCGTGAGTTTTCATCATCGTCTATGCGCATCGTCAACGCGGTTTTAACAGCTTTGGAGCTTGACCCAACCGCTTTCGCAAAGGGTGAGTATTCATTGAGTCCGTTACCCGAAGATGATCCTATGAACAAAATCTAAGATAAAATATATTCACAGGGGGATTCGTATGGAAATACAAATATTTCGAGAAGAAAAAACCATTTTATTAGAGGCCCGGAAGAAACTCGGACTTACACAAACGCAAGTAGCTGAAAAAGCCCAAATCATCTTGCGTCAATATCAAAAGTTTGAGAATGGTGAGCGTAAACTATCATCATCTTCTTTTTGGATGGCAAGCAAAATATTACAGGTACTTCAGCTTGACGTCACGACATTTGCCCGGGGCGGTTACACTTCAATTGTGCAGACAGAATCGGTCGATGATATACTTTAATGTTTGAGTCGTTGCCATTTTTTATTATATAAAATCCATTTAATTCTCTTAATTGTTTTTTAAGTGCTTCGCAAATTTCCTAAATATTTATTGGCAAATTTTTCGACATATTATAAAATGCTTCCACAAAAAATAATAAAAATATTTAAGTTTGTATGATTAGACCTTCAATTTTTTAGATCGAACGACCTCATTATTTAACATAGGATTTTTGGGACAAGACACAGTACAAAATTGCGTCTTGTCCCTTTTTTGATTTTACTTGAGCACAGCCCTAAACTCTCTGATGTTAGAGCCGTTACCTTTGATATCGTAGATCAGAGTATACGCGCCAAGATCGTACCTGCCATCAACATTCGCGTTATTAGCTTTGATTTCAATATTATACGGCACTATTTTTATTTCGCTATTCGAGTATGTCTCTGTTACCCTAAACGACAAAATCCAAACACCGGAGTTTTTCGATGTCTCTGCTATGCTGATGTACTGCGCAACCGCGTTCACAATCGTAGCCGCATTACCAGCCTCTACTGTAACAAATCCTAACGGAATATCGGGGTATATCGTTTTCGGCGTAATCCCATCGAATTCGCATATAGCGAAACCTTCGATAACGTAATTATCGTAATAGAATTCTACTACTCCAATGGAATTAAAATTGCCCGAAACTGTCTCGTTGATTTTGAACGTCACCGTGAATAGTATTGTTTCATCTACAAATTCATCTTCGTCTTCCGGCTCTTTAATGGTTTCAAATTCGCCTTCATCGTTATACGAGTTGAAATGGATTCGTCCATCTGGTTTCTCTATGACTACGAAATTATCGCAAAGTATGTCTTCCGACGAAGCTGATATGAAGGTTAAAAGGTGCTCATCATAACGCATCGATATGCCGTAACCGGAAAGCCCCGGGTTATCTTTTATCGATACGGTTAGACTGACTATATCGCCAGCGTTGCCGAAAGCGTTAGATACAATAATCTCAGGCTCGTTGATTGGTGCTTGTGCAGGTAGAATGAAGCTGAAAAACGCTGGATATATTTGCGGCCCAAGATAATCTCTCGTACCCGCGAAAAACTGGTTCATCACGGTTCTGTCAGATATGTTTAACCGTCCATCGCCGTTTACGTCTGCGTTTGCCTCTATAAATACTGCACCTTCTGGTAGATTGTCCGAGAAGAATTGGTTCATCCTTGTCCTGTCGGAAATGTTCAGCCTGCCATCGCCGTTCACATCGCCGTAGAAAACGTTGATGACCGTGATAACTGGCTGATTTATCGGCGGGTATATCGTATCGCCAATATCGAAACCTTCAATCACTGTATTAAAATATGAGAAATATAATGCAGCGGGGTCGATAACTCCTTCTCCCATATTTTCGTTTATTTTAAGAGTTACCGTGAATAATGTTGTACCTGTGTCAAAATTGCCGTCGTCGTCATACGAACTGAAAAACATCCGATTGTTTGACCTTATTTGATTGGTAAATCTCTCAGGCAGAATATCGCCGGGCGCGGCTGAGATATATGTAAACACATCAGGATCATAAGTCATCGAAATGCCGTATCCTGCAATTTGCGGTATATTTTCCATCGTCACTGTTAGCGTTATCTCTTCGCCTGCTCGTCCTGTCGCATTTGTGACGTTGATTTGCGGCGCGTAGGGGTTGTCGAAAACATATCTTGCCTTTATCGTCATATTATCAACTACATTGGAAAAGTTTTTGTCCCAACCAATGAATCGATATCCTTCTCTTGTCGGTTCGTCCGGTGCGGTCGCCGCAGAACCGTGTGGGACTACTTCCGATTTTAGTTCATTGTCGTCCCAATCAACGAACTTTACTATGTATTCGAGTTCGCCAATCATTACCGTAGTGTATCCATTCCATGGGTTTGTCCACCCAGATGCTCCAGCGTAGTAGTAAATTACAAAATTTGGTGCAGCATTACGGAATACTGTACTATCAGCTTCCGGCGCGTTGCCTTGGAATATTGCGCTTGATAAATTCGGGCAATCTCTGAAAGCGCTTGAATCTATACTAATTACACTATCTGGAATTATAACACTTGTTAATTCATTTCCTCTAAACGCATTTTCGCCGATTATTGTTACACTGTTTGAAATTGCTATTTTGGTTAGATTTTCATAGGATATATTATCTTGCACCCCAAATGCAAAATCACCGATGCTTTCTACTCCATTTGATATTACCACACTGCTTATATACGAACGATATCCAAACCATCCCCAAGCGTTCGATGAGTTAAGATTCGGCATTACTCCTGTACCTTCGATTCGTAATACGCCAGTAAGTTTATTTAAGTTCCATGTAATACTTCCGTGTTGACCTCTTTCAGTCACAGATTCAAGAGGCACTACCGTAACAGGTATATAACGTATTAAATCTCTACCAAGATTATCTCTGTATATAACTGTAACAAGCGTTTCGCCCGTTTCACTGAAGTCGTAGATATAATTCACTTGATTAGGTGTTATGTGCGTAGGTCGTGCATTTATTATTCCTGCTGGTTTCAATCCTAAGTTCAAGCTATTCGTATCAAATAACTGACCGTCAGTATATATACCTTCTCCCGTGTATTCTATAATAAGGCGACTTCCCAGCCATTCGGAATATAAAGTAGGATATCGAGCAGTTCCTATCGCAAAATCCCCAATGTTTTTGTTGAATGTCCTCCCCGGTTGTGTATCGAAGGTGGTACCCGGGTGTCCCGCTGTTCCATTAGATCCCGGACTACCAGGATCGCCAGAACTATTTCGAGAACCGTTATTTGAACGGTGTCCTCCGAGGCCACCCGAACCCCCGCCGCCAGCATTGGCACTGCCGCCTTCACCTCTATTACCGCCGCCGTTTTGCGAAAAGTGGTTTACAATTGCAAGTGATCCGTTTTGACCACCGTTTCCGCCATCGCCGCCTTGACCGCCT
>Ga0123353_10006376_pt1 | contig 15696 bp, 12 predicted proteins | sample TergutLab28metaG_3_FD_92763 | JGI IMG/M metagenome (GOLD analysis project Ga0123353, IMG submission 92763) | Labiotermes labralis P3 segment gut microbial communities from Petit-Saut dam, French Guiana - Lab288 P3 | ecosystem: Host-associated > Arthropoda: Insects > Digestive system > Gut ... | reverse complement strand
CGTCAATGTACTGGGCGCGCCGGGCGCGGGCAAGACCGCATCTATTGTCCGCATAGCAGAAAAACTTAACGCGAATGTTTTTGTGATAGAAGGCGACGCGGCAAGCGACATCGACACCAAGGCTTTAAACGAAAAAGGGATCCCTGCTGTTCAAATAAATACCGGCGGCGGATGCAGGCTCGACATATCTGAAATAAAAGCGGCCTTTGGAGAAAATAATTTTTCCGGCGGCTTTTTATTTGTCGAAAACATTGGCAACCTTATTTGCCCGGCCGCGTTTTCTGTCGGCGAGCACGCGAGGCTGCTCGTGTCATCTGTGACCGAAGGCGACGACAAGCCGTATAAATATCCCGCCGCTTTCGAAAAATCTGAAATAATACTGCTTAATAAATGCGATCTGCTGCCGTTCGTCGATTTCGACAGCGAGTACTACATTAAAGGCGTCAGGCATCTTAACGAAAAAGCGACGGTGTACACGGTTTCGGGAAAAAATGCGACCGGATACGGCGGGGTGGCACGGTGGATAACGGACAGGGCAAAAGAATTAACGAAATAAACACAAGCGTTTGCTCCGCAAACACAAGCGTTTGCTCCGCAAACACAAGCGTAGCGATAACAGTTTGCGGATTGGTGCAGGGCGTTGGTTTCAGGCCGTTTATATACCGCTTAGCGACGGCGGCCGGTCTTGCGGGCACAGTACGGAACGCGGCGGGCGCGGTCCGCATCGAGCTTGTTTGCGATTTTTTACAGGCGCAAAATTTTATTGAAACGATAAAAAAAAACGCGCCGGCAAATTCTGTCATTAACGATATAACCGTTGAAGAAATTTTTTTATGCGCGGACGGTTTTAATGTTGTCGAAAGCGAAGCGGGAAACGAGTCGGACAAAAAAAATATTGTCTGCCTGCCGGACACCGCGATCTGCTCGAAGTGCGAATCAGAATTGTTTGAAAACAGCAGCCGCCGCAGGCTGCATTTTTTTAACGACTGCACGGAATGCGGCCCGAGGTTTTCGATTGCTTGTAAATTTCCGTACGACCGCGCAAACACGTCGATGGGCGCATTCGAAATGTGCGCGGAGTGTGCGGCCGAATACTGCATGCCGTCCGACAGGCGTTTCCGCGCCGAAACCGTGTGCTGCCCCAAGTGCGGTCCGTCGCTTTTTTATTCGAGCGGCGGCATGCTGTATAAAGGCGCCGAAGCGTTTGACAAGGCAATTTACGATTTGCCGGGCGGCATCGCGGTCAAGGGAACGGGCGGATACCATCTCGCCTGCTCGCCGTACGACCAAAACGCGGTCATGCATCTGCGCAAGCTCAAGGGGCGGGATGCCAAGCCGTTTGCCGTCATGTTCAGGGACATTGCGGAAGTCGAAAAGATTTGCAAAATTTCTGCGGAAGAGCGGAAACTGCTTTGCTCCCGCGAAAAGCCGATAGTGCTACTCGAGCCCAAGGTGAACCCTTTTGCCGAAGCTGTTGCCGGCAATGCGGACGGCAGGCTCGGTTGTTTTTTGCCGTACACCGCGCTGCACGCGCTAATTGCGGAAAGGTTCCCCGCGATTGTTTTAACTAGTGCGAACCGCGAATCATCACCGATCATAGACTGCGACGAAAAAATATTTTCCGTGACAGACCGCGTTTTATATAACGACCGAAAAATTGTGCGCGCCGTGGAAGATTCCGTCGTGACCGAAAAATTCATACTGCGCCGCTCGCGCGGATATGCCCCCATGCCGCTGGCGATTAAAAATCCGCGCGGCGCAAAACTTTTTGCGGCCGGCGGCGACTTAAAAGCTTCGTTCGGTTTTTTGCAAAGCGGCAGGTTTACGATGAGCCCGCATCTCGGCGATTTGGAAAACGCGGATGTTTTGGAAAAATACGGGCGTTACATTGACGATATGTGTAGTTTGTTTGTTTTTGTTCCTGAAGAGATCGTCTGCGACGCCCATCCGAAATATTTTTCGTCGATGCACGCAAAAAAGATTGCCGGCAAACTATCGCTGCCGTTTTTGCCCGTGTACCACCACCATGCCCATATTGCGTCTGTAATGGCGGAGCACGGACTGCGGAGGGTGTTGGGCGCGGCTTTCGACGGCGGCGGGTACGGCGCGGACGGATGCCACTGGGGCGGCGAATTTTTATTGTGCGATCATGAAAGCGGATCATGCCGCAGACTGGGGCACCTGCGGTATACGGATCTGCTCGGCGCGGACGAAGCGGTAAAAAATACGGATTTGTCCGCGGCGTGTTTCTTACATTCGTATGACATAACGTTAAGCCATCCCGAAAAAAAAATTATCGAGGCGGCTTTAAACACCCGCGTGAACACGTTCGCGTCGTCTTCTGTCGGGAGGCTTTTCGACGCGGTATCGTCACTTTTGGGAATATGCGGCCGCAACGGCTACGAGGGCGAAGCCGCAACGCTGCTTCAGTACGCCGCCGAGGCGGAGGCAAGATCCGGCGTGAAGCCGGTTAAAATGAAAATGAATTGCAATTTTGAAAACGAAATGCATGTTATAAGCTGCAAAGACATTTTAGAAAAATGCAGCGAAAAAAAACCCGGCTGCGCGCTCGGGTTCCACCACGCGGTTTGCGACGCCGCCGCGGATGTGTTTTTAAAGCTTCGCGGCGAAACAAAAATAAACGACGTTGCCCTTTCCGGCGGCGTATTTCAAAACAGGCTGTTGTTGAGCTTGATCGAAAACCGGCTGCAAAAAGAAAAATTTTCCGTGTTTTTAAACAAAAACGTACCGCCTAACGACGGCGGACTGGCTTTGGGGCAGGCGTACGCAGCGGCCGGTGCGGAAAAGATCGGAGGCGAAAAAAATGTGCGTTGCTCAGCCGATGGAAGTAGTTGAAATAAGCGCGGACGGCAAGACAGGAAGAGCGCGGTACATGGGCAGCGAGTTTGAAATAAGGATGAGCTTGGTCGCCGCGGTGCCGGGTGACTATGTGCTTGTACACGCAGGCTGCGCGATAAGCGAAATAAAAAAGAGCGAGGCGGAGGAAATCGAAATGATTTTGAAGCTTCTCGAAGAGACGGCAAATGAACCGTGAGGCGCTGGTCGGACGCATAAATAAATTTGCGGGGAAAGTAAAAATTATGGAAGTTTGCGGGACGCATACTGCGGCGGTAGACGGCTTCGGGCTGCGCGCCCTTTTGCCGGAGGGCGTGAGTTTGGTTTCGGGGCCGGGATGCCCGGCCTGCGTAACGACTGCCGAAGACATCGACCGGCTCGTAAAGCTGTCTGAAAATGCGCAAGTGTGGACGTTCGGAGACATGGTCGGCATTCCGGGCAGCGTTTCATCGCTTGCCGAGGCCCGCGCACGCGGCGCGGAAATAAAGATTATGTACTCGCCGTTTGAGCTTGCCGAACGCGCCGCGCAAAACCCGAAAAAAAATTTTTTGCTCGCCGCCGTGGGGTTTGAAACGACGGTTCCCGTTTACGCTTCTCTGCTCGATACGCTGGTTGAAAAAAAAATAAGCAACGTAAAAATATACACGTCGCTTAAAACTATGCCCGAGGCGATAAACGCGGCGGCCGAAAAAAACGCGGCGGACGCGTTCATATGCCCCGGCCATGTCTGCGCGGTGACGGGCTACGGATTTTTGGAACGGCTTTGCAAAAAACATAAAATGCCGTTCGTGGCCGCGGGCTTTGAGGACTATCACATACTTGCGGCAATCTGCGAGATTATTCGCCAAATTGAGAGCAATAATTTTTGCGTGAAAAATTTTTACCCGAGCGTCGTGAGCAAAAACGGAAACGAAACGGCGCAAAAGGCAGTCGACAAATACTTTTGCAAGACCGATGCCGTTTGGCGCGGCATAGGCGTAATAAAAAATTCCGGCTACGCGCTCCGAAAAAAATTTTTTGAATACAACGCAAATTTGGTATATGGAAAAACATCGGCAGAAGAAAAGTTTTTTGCCGGCTGCCGGTGCGCGGAGGTATTGATGGGCGGTATCCGCCCGAACGAGTGCGGGCTCTTCGGCGGCGCGTGCAGGCCGGAATGTCCTAAGGGCGCGTGCATGGCGTCCGGCGAAGGCGCGTGCAGCATATATTATAAAGGGACGGTAAATTGAAAATTTTATTGAAGCACGGCAGCGGCGGCTTAGAAACGCGCGAGCTGATTAAAAATATTTTTTTAAAGCATTTTTATAACAAGTTCACATCCTGTGACGACGCAGCTTCATTGCCCGCGGTCGGGACGCGCGGCATGGCGTTTACGACAGACTCTTACGTCGTCAAGCCGCTGTTCTTCCCTGGAGGCGACATCGGGCGGCTCGCGGTTTGCGGCACCGTAAACGATTTGCTTACGACCGGCGGCGTGCCTATGTATATATCCGCGTCGTTCATTATAGAAGAAAACACGGACGCAAAAATTTTGGATGAGATTGCGCGGTCCATGCGGCGTGCTGCGGACGAGGCTGGCGTGAGCATTGTCACGGGCGACACGAAGGTGACCGAGGGCGGCGGCGAAGGCGGAGTCTATGTCACGACTTCGGGAATAGGGACGGACGGCGGCCTTAGCCCCCGCCTGATTAAAGAAGGGGACTGCATAATAACGAGCGGCTCGCTCGGCAACCATCACGCCTGCATTGTTTCGCAGCGCATGGGCATAACAAATTCAATAGAAAGCGACGCCGCGCCGCTTACCGGGATCGTCCGCGGATTGACAAACGCGGGCGTGACGCTCCGCGCGATGCGCGACATGACAAGGGGAGGCGCGGCCGCATCGTTAAACGAATTGTCGGAAGCCTGCGGATTAAAAGCCGTGCTTAACGAATCAGAAATACCGGTTGACGTAAATGTCGCGGGGCTGTGTAAAATACTCGGGCTTGATCCGCTGCAAATGGGCAACGAAGGGAAAATGCTGATAATTGTTCCGGAGCGGGAAGCGGACAGAGCTCTCGGCCTAATAAAAAAAAGCCCCTGCGGCGAATATGCTGCCGTTGTGGGGCGTTTTTATTTTGGCGGGGGAGTCGAGCTCGTGACACGATCGGGCGGCCGGCGCGTTGTGCCGATGCCGTCGGGCGAAGGCCTTCCGAGGATATGCTGACTTATTCCATCGACGCTCCGAACAGTGCGCTTGCGAGCATCAGCCGCTGGTTGCGGTAATTGTTTATAAAAGTCATGTATTGGTTGTCGTCCGTCACGCGGTTGTTGTTGTTGCGCGACTGGTAGCTGACGAAACGGTCGGGGTTTTGGTCCACAGAAGAAGCGAGCTGTGAAACGCGCTGCGCGAAACCGTACGAATCGCCGCCCATGGCGCGCTCCGCCGAGCCGTTTTCAACGGAGGCCTGTAATTTTTTAGTGTCGATTTCAAGATAGCCGTCCTTATTTTTTGTTACGCCGATGCCGCGAAGCGTGCCGCCGTACGATGATGCGATCGTGTCAAGCCGCTGCAGCAGCGACTGCGCGCCGCGGTCCTTGCTGTATTTTTCCGCAGTTTCACGCATTTGGTTAAAATTGTTAATGAGATCGTACATCGCATTGGTAAAAGCGGCCGTGTCTTTTTTTGTGCTTATCTTTATTTCTTCCGAAGACGCCTTGCGCAAAGTAGCGGACAGTCCGTCGCCCAGGTCAACGGTGTTTTTTTCCGACGAATAACTTTTGCCGTCGACCGAATAACGCGCGTCTTCCGCTTCGGATGTTTTTTTATCCGCTCCCAGCGCGGCGGCAAGCGTCCCGCCTGTGTCGCGTATATCAAAAGCGTTTCGTTCGCCAGTCTCCTTCGATGTGATTATCAACGCCGAGCGCTGCGTTGCGGAATCATACTCGACCGCGGCGCGCACCCCTATGCCGCGGCTGTTGATCGCGTCCGCTGTTTTTTGCTGGGCCGTGCGGTTGGAATCGGTGGCCCTTATGTCTACCGTAAAAGAATGTGATTTGCCGTTCTGTTCGACAACGAAGGTATTGCGGCCGGCCGCCGCGCCGTTTATGCCGGAAGCGGCGAGCCTGTCACCGGAATTTGTTTGGCCGGTAGCCAGTCGTTCTATTGACAGGTTTTTGTTGTTGCCGGAATTTGCGAACCTTTCGGCGTCGCGCTGGTTGGTCACGTTTACGCTTGCCGCGCCGCTGTTTGAAGACGCGCCGGAAAGCAATTTCGTAACGGACGCCGCTGCGGACGGCAGGAGCGAATTGGCGGCTTCTTTTAATTTGTTGCCGAACTGCTTCAGCGAAGAGGTGTAAGCGAACGTTTCGTTCGCCGATAACGGCGCAGGCCTGCGTTGAATCATCTGCGCGCTGTTTAACAGGCTGTTCGTATCCGTGCCGGGCATGCTGCCTGCGCCCGAAACGGCAATGCCGTGGAACCGCATGAAACTCGAACCCTGTATTACGGGCATGACCTTCACCTCCATTTAATAATAAAAGGGTATCCGAAAGGATACCCAATTATATTGCAAACATTTGTAAATTCCAAATTATTTTTAATGAACCGCTACTGGGAAGCATTCATGAATTTATTTTTCGTTTTTGTCTGACTAAACTTTTTATTTATATGATTTTTTTAAGATGGAAACGCAGTCGTCAACCGTTATGTCAATTCTGTCCGCGTTAAACAATCCGCCCATTGTATATTTTGCGTTTTCCGCCAATTTTTTAAATTCGGAGGGGGCTATCCCGTAGTCGGACATTTTTACGTCCGCAACGAGACAGTCGTTTTGCAAAGCGGCCAAGGCGCGTATAAAGTCCGCCGGCTTATTGGCGTCGGCGTCGCCCATCGCGCGGGCCATGTCGATAAAACGGCTGTCGCAGGCGCCGCGTTCGATCAGGTGCGACATGTATGCCAACGAAAGCAAAACCAACCCCGCGCCGTGCGGCAGCTCGTGATGAAATGCGCTGAGCGCGTGTTCAAGTGAATGCTGGCTCGTGGTCGAGGCGGCGACCATAGCGTAACCTCCGAGCGTGTTGCCGAGGGCGACCTTTTCTCTCGCTTCGATGTCGCCGCCGTCGCGTACGGCGCGGGCGAGATATTTCGAAATCAAACTGATTGATTTTAATGCGTACATGTCGCTCATGTCATTTGCTGGTTTTGAAACGTAAACCTCCGCGCTGTGGAAAAAAGCGTCGAAACCCTGAAACGCGGTAAACAGCGGCGGAACGGTGAGCATCAGCTCCGGATCGACAATCGAAAAAACGGGATACAGGCTTTCGAAACCGAAGCCGATTTTTTCATTAAGCTCGTCGTGCGTGATAACGCCCCACGGATCGACTTCGGAGCCGGTGCCCGCGGTCGTGGTTATCGTCACGAGCGGCAGCGGGGCGTTTTTGTACGCGAGCCCCTTGCCGCTGCCGGATCCGATGTAGTCCCAAAGGTCGCCGCCGTTTGTCGCCATAAGCGCCATTGCCTTTGCCGCGTCCATGACGCTGCCGCCGCCGAGGGCAACAATAAAATCGCAGCCGTTGTCGCGGCAAAATTGCGCGCCGGCCATCACTGCGGATTTTAACGGGTTCGGCCCGATTCCGCCGAACACGGCGGATTCCGCCCCCGCGAGCTTCAATTGTTCCTCGGTTCGGGCAAGATAACCGTTCGCCCGCGCCGACTCGCCGTTTGATATGGCGACCATCGCCTTTTTGCCCGGCATCTTTTGTTTGTGCAGGCTGTTAAGCGTCCCGCAGCCGAAGATGAGATCTGTCGGCATGTACATTCTGAACCCCATATATCTGTCTCCTTTTTTGTTCAAACATTTTTTTGCCGCATTTTAAAAAAGCGACGAGAGCGATTCCTTTTCGTGAATTATTTGGATTGCCCGCGCAAAAAGTCCCGCCACCGATAAAATCGTGATGTTTTTACGGTCGAGAGTGGCGGGATTATAAACGGAATCGGTGGTGAATAAATGATCGACGGGGCTTTCGCAAAGTTTGTCAGCGCTGGTTTTTGACAGAAGGCCGTGCGAAACGTACGCGTATATTTTTTGCGCGCCTCCGGCTTTCAATGCTTTTGCGGTTTCTATCAATGTGCCGCAGCTGATTGTAAAGTCGTCTACGATAATCGCGTCCATGCCCTCGATTTCGCCCATGAGCCCGGTTATCTCCGCTGTTTCGCTGTGGTCGATACGCCGCTTGCTGCCGATTACAAGAGGCACGTTCAAACGGTTAGTGTAATAGCGCGCGTTTTTTGCGCAGCCTTCGTCCGGCGCGACAATTGAATAATGGCTGAGGTTTTGCCTGCGGATGTTTTCCACGAAAATATTGGATGCGTACAAATGGTCTACCGGCTTGCTGAAAAACCCTTGGATCTGCGCGCTGTGCAAATCCATTGTGACTACGCGGTCTACGCCCGCGGCTTCCATGCAGTCCGCGCAAACCCGCGCGCGGATCGAAACGCGCGGCTCGTCTTTTTTATCAGCCTTGGCGTATCCGAAGTAAGGCATGATCGCCGTCACGGAATTAACGCCGGATCTTTTTGCGGCGTCGAGCCAAAAAAGCAGCTCCATCATTTCATTGTTGGGGTCGAGGCCTATCGTTTGAACAATGTAAATGTCCTTGCCTCTCACTTTTTCGTCGAACTTGACATAAATATTTCCTTCGGAAAATCTGATGCAGTGATTGCTGCCGGGCTCCATGTGCAGGGCGGCGCAAATTTTTTCGGTCAGAAGCTTGCTTGCGCAGCCGGCGAATATTTTTATGTCGGGGTCGTCGCGCATATGTAAAATCCCCTTTGGATTAATTATTTATTTTTCATTTCGGCGGCAACGATTTTAAGCTCCGCCGGGATATTGATACCCTGAGTGCAGCGCTGCACGCATTTTCCGCATTCGTCGCAGTCTTCCGCGCGGCAGCCTTCGGGAATCCCTTCGTACATCATGTTGCGGTGCCAGGTTGCGTGCCCGCGCTTTCCTTCGTTAAACAATGAAAAACAGGCGGCGATGTCTATGTTCTTAGGGCATTCCGCGTGGCAGTATTTGCATGCGGTGCAGGGTATGCCCGAAACCTTCGACATTTCGATGAGCGCGGCAAATAAAACGTCGTATTCTTTTTCTGTCATAGGCATGAAGTTTAAAAACGTCCTGATGTTTTCTTCCGTCTGCGCCATCGTAGACAGCCCTGACAGGACCATGTAAACGCCTTCGAGCGAAGCCGCGTATCTGTTGCCCCAAACGGCGGGGGTGCTCGACGGGTCTGCAGCCCTTAAAATATCTTCCGCAGCCTGCGGCAGTTTCGCAAGTGATCCTCCGCGAAGCGGTTCCATAACTATGATCGGCACTTTATGCCTGTTTGCAATCCGGAGCAGTTCGTCGCCCTGGCCGCGCAGCACGTCCATGTAATTTAACTGCAGCTGCACGAAGTCCATTTCGGGATGTGATTCGAGCATGTCGTCCAATACGGCAGGGCTGTCATGAAACGAAAGCCCGACCTGTTTGCACAGTCCTTTCCGTTTCGCTTCGGCAGCCCATTCGTAAGCGCCTATAAGGCGCGCTTTTTTTTCGCTGCCCGCGTTCATCGAATGCATGAGGTACGCGTCGAAATAATCTACGCCGCAGCGCGAAAGCGATTCTTTAAAATATTTATTGCAGTCCGAATACTCGTGGAGCATCCAAACCGGCAATTTATTGGCCAATCTGTACTTGCTTCGCGGATAAACAGACGTAAGGCCTTTTTTGATCATCGCTTCCGAACCGCCGTACACGTATGCCGTGTCGAAATAGTCGTAGCCGCTCTCTAAAAAGCGAGCGAACATTTTTTTGCACTCGGCCGCGTCGGAGGGCAGGCGCATCGCGCCGAAACCCAACTCTACTTTTTGCTTCTGCATTTTTTTACTACCTCCATAGCTGTTTGAACTACATTGTCGACGGTAAACCCAAATGTCTCGAATAGCTTGGCAGCGGGAGCGCTCGCGCCGTAGCGGTCTATACTAATTACCGCCCCGTCCAATCCCGTGTATTTGTGCCAGCCGTAAGGCGAAGCGGCTTCTACCGCGAGCCGCGCCCGCACACTGTCGGGCAAAACCGATTCTTTGTACGAAGCGTCCTGCTCTTCGAAAATTTCGAACGAAGGCATGCTGACGACACGCGCGCTGATTCCTTTTTCTTTTAACGTATCCGCCGCGGTGTAAATGAGCCCCACTTCCGAACCGGAAGCCAATAAAATAATGTCGGGCTCGTTTTGCGTATCTTTTACGATGTAGGCTCCCTTAAACGCGCCGACGCCGCTTTCGTCAAGCAGCGGAAGATTTTGGCGCGTCAGCACGATCGCGGTCGGGCTGCCGGTCCGCGTCAAAGCCAATGCCCAAGCCGCGGCGGTTTCTTTAGTGTCGCACGGGCGCAGGACTGTAAAATTCGGGATGCTGCGCAGCATGGCGAGCTGTTCAATCGGCTCGTGTGTGGGCCCGTCTTCGCCAACTCCTATACTGTCGTGCGTCATCACGTAAATGACGGGAAGGCGCATCATCGCCGAAAGCCGCATCGCGGGCTTCATGTAATCGCTGAAGACAAAAAAGCCCGAAACATACACCCGTAAACCGCCGTGAGCGGTCATGGCGTTGGCGATGGCAGTCATTGCGTGTTCGCGCACACCGAAGTGAAGATTCATCCCTGCGGGGTTGTCCGCGCTGTACTCGCCTCTTCCTTTCATTACCGCCTTGGTCGACGGCGCGAGGTCTGCGGAACCGCCGACGAGGTTGGGGACATATTTGATTACGTTTTGCAAAACCTGCTCGGACGAAACGCGGGTCGCGAGGTCGCCGTCGTACTTATAAAAATTATCGCTCTTCATGTAATCCATGAATGCCGCGGGCGGTGAAGGGCATTGCCAAATTTCCCAAGCAGCGTGCAGATCGGGAAAGGTTTTTTTATACGATTCCATCAACGCTACCCAGTTAGCATATTTTTCCGCCGCTTTTTTTTGCCACGAAATCATCCGCTCGCTCACGTCGGCGGGAACGGTGAACGGATCTGAGTATTGCCAGCCCAGTGCTTTTTTTGTCAGTTCGATTTCGTCGAAGCCGAGCGGTTCGCCGTGGACGCCTGCCGTCCCCTGCTTGTTTGGAGAGCCGTATCCTATAACAGTTTTTATTTCGATAAGTGACGGTCTGTCATTTTCGGCTTTTGCCGATTCGATGGCAAAAAGGATCGCTTCCAAATCGTTGCCGTCCGTTACGAGCTGTGTGTGCCAGCCGTACGATTTGAAACGGTCGGTCACGTTTTCTTGAAAAGCGATTTCGGTCGGACCGTCTATTGTAATGTCGTTGGAATCGTACAAGACGATTAATTTTCCAAGTTTTAATGTTCCGGCGAGTGAAGCCGCCTCAGATGAAATACCCTCCATCATGCAGCCGTCGCCGCAGAGAGCGTATGTGTAATGATCCGCCACAGAAAAATCCGGCCTGTTAAAATGTGCGGCCAAACAGCTTTCCGCCCACGCGAAGCCTACTGCGTTGGCTATCCCCTGGCCTAGCGGTCCGGTGGTGATTTCGACGCCCGGCGTGTGACCGTATTCCGGATGGCCCGGCGTAAGGCTGTCAAACTGGCGGAATTTTTTCAATTCGTCTGCGGGAAGACCGTAGCCGAATAAATGGAGCAGACTGTACAGCATCGCCGACCCGTGCCCCGCGGACAGCACGAAACGGTCGCGGTCGGGCCAGTCGGGATGCAATGGGTCATGCTTAAGCGCCTTGGCCCATAAAGCGTAAGCGGCAGGCGCCGCGCCGAGCGGCAGACCCGGATGCCCGCTCTTTGCTTTTTGCACCATGTCTACCGATAAAAATCTGACGGTGTTTACGGCGTTAAGATCCGTCGAATCGAAAATCATTATTTTTGCCCCATTTCTGCCCAATCTTTTAAAAATTTTTCTATGCCCGAATCGGTCAGCGGATGGCGGCTCATTTGTTTGAATACGTCAAACGGCACGGTTGCGATGTGCGCGCCGCATTTTGCCGCCTGCAGAACATGCGCAGGGTTGCGTATGCTTGCCGCAATTATTTCGGTTTGGATGCCGTGAAGGTCAAATATGTCCGCGATCTCTTCGATCAACGCGGTGCCTTCGGCGCCGATGTCGTCGAGGCGGCCCACGAACGGGCTTACATACGAACCGCCCGCGCGCGCGGCCATTAAAGCCTGTGCAGCGGAAAAAATAAGCGTCACGTTTGTTTTTATCCCCTCCGACGATAAAATTTTAACGGCTTTTAGTCCTTCAAGCGTCATCGGGACTTTTATCACGACATTTTTATGGATGGCGGAAAGACCGCGTGCTTCTTCCACCATTTGGCCGTGCTCCGTGCCTATAACCTCCGCGCTGACGGGCCCGTCGATTATCGAAACGATTTCTTTCACCACTTCGACAAAATCACGCCCCTCTTTTGCGATAAGCGACGGATTGGTTGTAACTCCGCATACAACGCCCCACTCGGCGGCTTCGCGGATGTGTTCCGTGTTGGCGGTATCGATAAAAAATTTCATTTTAGTGCTCCTCACATTTATTTTACGAATTTTACAAATGCTATCATAACGCTTTAATGCTTGACAATTTTTTTTTCATTTGTTATCCTTCGGCGCGAAAGGCAATGACGGAGCAAAAGATATCTGCTCAACCAGGCATGCCCGGCAATTTTTTTTTGCCGGCGACAAGAGATACTGCGGATGCTGCAAGCAGGTGCCGGAAGATATCAATACACTCATGAGCCTATGTTTTGAAACCGAGTAAAAACATACGGCTGCCGGCCGTTATACCGGCGTGGGCTGTTTTGTTTTGCGGAAGCAAATCTGTTTACGCAGTCCCGTTAAGAGGCGGCTTATATGCCGCAATCAGGGTGGTACCGCGGGAAATATTTCTCGTCCCTGAGCAAGTCTAAACTTGCTTGGGGGCTTTTTTATTTTATTCGCCCCTCCGGGCAAGAAAAAAAGGAGAGTTGTCATGTCGAATGTAAAATTCCTTTCAGGGGAAAACATTCCGCTCGAAATGCACAAGGTCAGAATGGTGCAGCGGGTAAATCTGCTTCCGGTTGAAGACCGGCTGCAGCGTATGGAAGAAGCGGGATTTAATACGTTCCTGTTAAAAAACCGCGACGTATTTATGGACATGCTTACGGACAGCGGCGTCAACGCGATGAGCCAGAACCAATACGCGGCCATGATGCAAGCGGACGACAGCTACGCGGGCAGCGAGACGTTTTATAAGCTCGAGGACGTTTTAAAAGACATGTTCGGGATGAAATATTTTTTGCCCGCGCATCAAGGCCGCGCATGCGAAAATATTATTTCGCAGATACTTGTCAAACCGAAACCCGGTTCGGCGGCGATAATGAACTACCACTTCACTACGACCAAGGCTCACATAACTTTAAACGGCGGCGTGGTCGAAGAGATCGTTGGGGACGAAGGCTTAAAAATATCGAGCAAAGTGCCGTTCAAAGGCGACATCGATATCGACAAGCTTAACGCGCTCATCAAGCGTCTCGGCAAAGAAAAAATTTCTTTCGTCCGCATCGAAGCCGGCACAAACTTAATCGGCGGGCAGCCCGTTTCAATGAAAAACATGAAAGAAGTTTCGGCGATCTGCCGCAAAGAAGGTATACCGCTCGTTTACGACGCAAGCCTCCTGGGCGACAATTTATATTTTATCAAGCAAAAAGAGGACGGCTACCTTAACGCCGACCTCAGAGACATTACGCGCGAAATAGCTTCGCTTATGGACATCGTTTATTTTTCGGCCCGCAAACTCGGCTCGGCGCGCGGCGGCGGCATCCTCGTTTCGGACGATTCGCTTTTTTTAACGATGCGCGAGCTTGTGCCGCTGTACGAAGGCTTTTTAACATACGGCGGCATGTCCGTCCGCGAAATGGAAGCCTTAGCCGTAGGTTTGCAAGAAACGCTCGACTTCGACGTCATAAGCCAAACTCCGATTATCGTCGAAGCCCTTTGCAACGAGCTTATAAAAAAAGACATCCCGGTGGTCACGCCTCCGGGCGGGTTGGGATGCCATGTGGACGCAAAGCAGTTTTGCTCGCACATAAAACAGGATATGTATCCTGCGGGTGCGCTCGCTTCCGCTATATTTATTTCGAGCGGCGTGAGAGTTATGGAGCGCGGCACGCTTAGCGAGCAGCGCAACGAAGACGGAAGCAACCGCTTCGCAGAAATGGAACTTGCGCGCATTGCGGTGCCCAGAAGGGTGTTCACTCTTTCACAGGTCAAATACACAGCCGACCGCATCAATTGGCTCTACGAAAACCGCAGGCTGATAGGCGGGCTCACGTTCGTCGAAGAGCCGCGCGTACTCCGCTTTTTCTTCGGGCGCCTCGAACCTATCGGAGATTGGCCGACGGTTCTTGCCAAAAAGTTCCGCGAAGATTTCGGCGACAGTTTATAAAAAAAAAACCCCCTGCAGGGGGTTTTTTTTATTGTGGCAGGTACAGTTCCTCAGCATTTTCGTAAAGCATCATGTACGCATATTTTTTTGCGGTTTCCATCGGATAAACGCCGTCGCACACTTTTACCGCCAAAGCGTTGGCGAGGTTCTCTTTTGCGATCTGCATATGGCCGTACGTGCCTTCCACGAAGCAGTAGTCGCCTCCGAAAGCCAATATTTTATTTACGGGCACCGCTTCGAGCCATTCCGAAAGATAGCGGACGGTAAACGACGGCGAAACAATGTGGAGCCACGCTAAGTTAAGGTAAGCGTTGCGGAACATCTTCACCACCGCAGAAAGCTCGCCTCCGTACGGATAGCCTCCGTGGAAGAGGTCGAAGCGGGTGTTCGGGTTGTGCATGATCAGTTGGGACAGCAGCGCCGGGTCGGCGTTGCCTATTTGGTTGCCGTTGCCTTCAAGCATACCCGTATGGATTTGAAACGTGACGCCGTGCCGTCCGGCGCAGTCTGCGAGCCTGTGCATCATATGGTCCTGTAAAATTTTGGCGTCGCATTTGTTGAAGCGGCCAAGCAAAATATGTTCAAGCGCGAGCGAAGCCTCCGCAGAAGTTACGGGCGCGTAGTCGAGCGTGCGGCTGTACGCGAGGCCGGATTTTAACGCCGCCATGCCTTTGCTTAGCGAATCGGTCATTGCTTTTTCGAGCGCGTCGGTCAGCCCGCTGAGGCTTGTAATTTCTGCGCCGTAAGATTTTTCCAAATTTTTTATGTCGCCCGTTTCGTTGATGAAAACGAAATTATCGAGTCTGTACGCCGGCCTGAAAAATTTACGTTCATCGGGATATTCGGACCAGCCGTCCCATACGCAGTACTTTATGTTGCAGCGTTCTTCCAAAATGTTTTTGTACATACCCGGCTTAACGGCCGCGTGCATTTTTTTGTTTATTTCGGGCAATGTAGTCCCGTCGATTTTTTCGACGCCGTATAAATCTTTTACGGCGATGTCGATTGCACGGCAGTATGTAGTGTTTGACGTTTTCGGCCAAAATTTCATGAACAGCCCGGCCTTTTCTTCAAATTGCATGTCGGTGCCGTCAAGTGTCCAGCGTTCTTCGTGTGTCATGCCGCTGCTCACGAGGTCGCTTCCCGCGTAGTGAGTCATAACCACTTTAATAAAATCCGGATCATGCTTGATGCGTTCCGGTTCCGGAGTCAGATGCTCGTGCGTGTCGGCGACCGGCATCGTGTCTATAGCCGCGAGCAATTCGTTTTGAGTTTCGTTTTTAAAATTTGCCATGATTAATGCTCCCCGTTTTTTAAATTAATTTATCCTATCACATGAAACCGCCGGCCGTAAAAATTTACACGAACGTATATAAATTAATT
>Ga0123353_10006375_pt1 | contig 15696 bp, 8 predicted proteins | sample TergutLab28metaG_3_FD_92763 | JGI IMG/M metagenome (GOLD analysis project Ga0123353, IMG submission 92763) | Labiotermes labralis P3 segment gut microbial communities from Petit-Saut dam, French Guiana - Lab288 P3 | ecosystem: Host-associated > Arthropoda: Insects > Digestive system > Gut ... | reverse complement strand
GGTGCTTTGGGTGGCGTTGCCCCAGAAGCCCGGGCCGTACCACCACGGTGAGTTGATCAAGTGGTCGTATTGCTCGCGTGTGTTGTAGTTGAAAATTAGCGTCAGGCCTTCGAAGCAGACGCAGGGGTTTTCTTCGCAGTATTCGCATGCGCATACACACGGTTCTTCACCGCAGGTTCCGCACGGGCATATGCAGGGAAGTTCGCCGCAGGTATCGCAGGGCTGCGCACATACGCAGTCAACTTCGCCGCAGGTATCGCATGGCGGGATAACTATCGGCTTTGTTTCGAACAACTCTATATCGGCGTAATTTACGTTTGCTCCGGTAGCCCAAAACGAAACTCTGTATGTCATGGTTGCGGGAGCTGTAAATTCGTGGACATATAACTGCCATTCGGTGCCGTTTATACGAGTGTTAACCAACTCGTTCATGGTTTCGCGGCCTTGGGAGCCGGTCGGTTCGCCCAAGCAGACGGCGCCGTCTCCTGTTTGCCCGTCGTCAACAATTTTTGCCCAATAAGTGAGCTTGTATGTTTTGCCTGCTTGCAGTTCCATTTCTTGCACTATGGCCTGCCAGTTAGAGCCTACCACTACGGCATTGACACCATCGGCAAAACCGTTTGGTACATGGCTTACGCCCCATAAGGCAACCCAACCGTGGATCCAATTGGAAAAATCACCGTTGACTATCAAATTGATTTGCTCTTCCGGACATTCGCACGGATATTCGCCGCAGTCTTCGCAGCACAGGCACGGGTCCTGCCCGCAGACTTCGCAAACGGGAATAACTTCCATAAGCGAAAATCCTGCAACGGAAAGCGGTTGGTTGAAAAGGTTGCCGAAGGCAGACATGGCAAGGATTAAATTCATGTTGGAATCGACCGTGAACTCGCCTGAATAATGCTGCCAATCGGAGGAATTTGCCGCGAAGTTAATAAAGCCGTTTGTGTCGTGGCCCCGGTTGGAAAGTGCGACACGGGCCTGGCCTCTTGCGTAAAAACTAAATTCGTAGGTTTTTCCGGCTTGCACCGTTATAAGGGAGGGCTGTCCCCACCATTCGAAGCCGATGTTATAGAATGCCCAGCCCCATGCCCAAAAACCGGGGTCATCGGTTCCTATTGTCAATACATTCATTTCTTGGCCGAATATGTCTTCTTTTGAAAGCGACTGAGAATAATCTTCGCCGATGTTCCAGCCGGCCATGCCGTTAGAAAAATCGCCGTTTTCTATAAGGTTTGTTATAGAAGGGCTCGGGCATACGCAGTTTTCTTGATTGCAATCCGGACATACCGTAACGGGAGTACATTCGCACGGGTTTGCGTTGCAATCCGGGCAAAGAACTATACATTCGCACGGGTTTGCGTTGCAGTCCGGGCAAAGAACGGGTCCGCCGCCGTCCGTAATTTTAAGCGTGATGTTTGCAAAAGAAAGCGGCCTGTCAAGCTCAACGCCCCAGTGGCTGATGTTTAATTCCACGTCCATTGTGCGGGGGGCGGTGAAGGTAAAGGAATAATGCTGCCAGCCGTCGGAGTTTAAGCTGTAGCGGTCTGTAACTACCGTACCGCTGCCGTATCTGCCGTCGGCAAGGAAAACGTTGCCGACGCTGCCCTTTGCGTAAAGGCTAAACTCGTAGGTTACGCCGCCTACTAAGCCCGCGGGCTGCGAAAAGCCCCATGCCCACGGGTTGGATGCGCCGGACAAAGTCAATACATCCATTTCTTGTCCGTATACGGTTTCTCTGGTTAAGGTTTTTGTGAAGGGCAGATCCCAGCCTGCAAGGCCGGCGGAGAAGTTGCCGTTAAAGATCAAATTTTCGGGGTCGTGTACGCCGCCCAAGTGATGGGGTACCGGCGCGGTAAGCGTACCGCGTGTGGCATCCCATAAAAGGCTGCCCGACCAGGTGAGGTTGGTGGGTTTTGTTATGCCGTTCCACTCGTTAATGCCCCAAGCGAAGCGCGGGCCTGTAGCGGGGTTGCATATGGAGTGGTCCGCGCTCCACGCCCAATAAATATGGCCGATGTCATATTTGAGAGCCGTGTTGAGCAGCACGCGTATATGGTCGGAGCCGCCGAAGTCGCCCCATTCGCCGAACACCAGCGCGAGGTCGCGTTCGATGCAGGCTTCTACGTAAAGGTTAAGCGTCGTCTGGCCTCTCCAGCCGTAAGGATGGATGCTGTAAAGTAAATTGTCGAACTCTGCGTTTAACGCTTCGCCTTTGTTAAGGACTGCGCTGCCGGGTCCGCCCGGGTTGCCCGAATCGAAGTTGGCCTGGCCGAAAACATGCTCGTCCAAAACGATTATGTTGTTAAAGCCCGCGGCGCGTATCGCTTCTGTAATATGCCGGTGTACTTCGTACCAATAATCAGCCGACTGCTGAGCGTTGTGGCTGAATGTCGGGTGACGAAGATCATCACTTGTAAGCGGATTTTCTTCTGTGCCCCTGCGGGTAAAACCGCCGCCCATGGCGGAACCGAAATGGTTGCCGGGCTCGTTTAGGATGTTGATCCAAACGTAGGGGTTGTCTATGTATTGCTCCGCTATGTCGACCCAAAGCTGGGTTATTTCTTCCAGCGAGGGAGTCCATGCGTCGGTTATTCCGTCGCCGCGGTTGTTATAACCGGTCACGCCGGAAACGGGCCAGCCGCCCGTGAAGTCGTGAGCTTCAATCATGATTGCGACGCCGCGGTCGGTATATGTTTTGATGATGGCGTCAAGATCCGTGTTGGCCCAGTTTTGCCATTCCCATCCGAACGGCGAGCAAAGGCGCATGGTGTTGAACTTCCATACGTCTGCATATAATTCTAAATCCGGAATCATTTCGCGGGTTCCGTCGTACCAGCGCGGGCCGTTGCCGTTTGAGCCGATCGCAACAAAATCGTTTCCGAACGGATCGATAACGCGGCTGCCGACTATTTCGAAATTCATGCCCGGTTCAAGCATCCAGGCAGAAAATTCCATTTGCGCGCCGCCGAACGAAACGGTGATAATCTTTTCGCCGGAAGTGCCGTCGAACGCGGAAGCGTCAACCATGTCGGCCGTGGCTTCTATAATGGTCGATGATCCGTTTGTGTATTCCACATAAAGTTTAAGTCCGGTGAAATCAAAGTCTTCACCCTGCCAGTAGTGAGTTTTTGCCGGGAGGCGCGAGGCTTCCATGCGGCCTATCTCCGGTCCGCCGGCAAGGACTTCCACATTGTAGGTGAAGTCGAAGTTTTTATAAGAAACAGTTACTTCTTGGTTACCGGGGGCAAATGCGTCGTAGCCGGTTATGGTTACGTCGTCCATGTCCGCGGACAGGGCGATTTCCGATGTCTTTGCCGTGGTCGCGTAGTTGACCGTAAGCCTGAGGCCCGAAAGGTCAATCGGCTCGCCTTCATAAAATGTAATGAAGGTCGGGGCGGATTTTAAACTGTAGCCCGAAGGCACTAATTTATAGAAACGGACTTCGTCGAAATAAACCGCGCCCGCTTCGCCGTTGTAGAGGTAGAAGTTGGCGTTGGTAGCTTCAACCGGCACATAAAATTCGGTTACATACTCGTTCCAGCCGTCGCTTGTAACAACCATGCTGCCCATTTGGGTGCGGTTTTCGGTTGCTGCGCCGATTTCGTACTGCAGGCCGAACAGGTGGAAATGTACGGCTTGCGGCGCGTAGGCCGTGGTTACTGCGCGGTACATGTAACCCGGTTCGGGCACTAATGTGTGCTCGTTGAACCAAATGAAAAAACCCATCCAGCCCGGTATACGCAGGCCGCACGGCTGGGTGAGGAACAGGTCGGCATTATACTCCCTGAGGTCGCCGCCCCATGTGCCTGTGCCGTTTGACCAATCCGGCAGAAACGGGTTTGCTTCGCCGCCGAGGATGAAAACAAGCTCGTCGGCCGCAAAACTTTGCACATCATTTTCGGCAGCCTGCACGCCCACGGTGATACTCATAAGCATGCTTAACGCCAAAAACAACGCTAAAATTCTTTTTCTCATGGAAAAACCTCCAAATAATAGTTGCCTCTTTTGTTGCGGGGTTGGGGTTCCCCGTTTTGCCTCGCTGTTTACGCACTGCGGGGTTAAGCGGCCTCTTTTATTTGCAGAGTTGGGGTTCTCTGTTGTGTTTTATTTTTTGGGCATCACTCTTTTCGGTTTGTTTTACGCTAAGCGTCCAAACAAATATATTCGACGGCAAAACTTATGTTTACGATAATAGTATGTAGTTATATTTTAAATCGATTAAGCAAAAAATGCTTGACCATCTTTTACGACTTTTTAACATAAAATTTACACGATAGTTAAAATAGAAAACGGACATCCGTTTCGGGCGTGAGCCGACAAAAATTTGCGAGCAAAATGTTTGTATTTTTCATTTAAAAAAATAATTTTTCGGCAAAAAAAAAATTTCCGCGATGTGCGGAAATTTTTTTTGTTGATATATTTTTTTATTTTTCAGAAAAGCTTTCCAAAATTTTTTCGAGCTCGTCTTCGTCGTGGGTGAGTTTGTATTCGTATTCGAAGAGATCCCACTCTTCCGCGTGGGTGGCGGCGTCGCCCGGCGCGAGCTGCACGAGGTTGCCCAACGTTTCCATCTCTACCATCTGGCTGTTCGTGTAGGTTTCGTATGTGCAGCCGTTGTCTGGGTAGCAGCCGTCCTCGTAGGTGGGGAACTGCTTGACGAACAGCTGCCCCTTGTTGAAGTAGGCAGCCCAGCCGCCTTCGTTGTTATAGCCGAGCTTGAAGGGGTTCTTTTTATTTACGTCCTGAGTGATCGTAATAAATTTTTTGCCGAATCGTACGCGGCTGTCGTTCATTTCGGAATACTCCCAAAAAGTGAAGGCGCGGTTCGGCAGCAGTCCGGTTTCGCGGCAAGGCATGGGCATCACTTCGTGGCCGCCCTTGTCCATCATGGACAGGCACCAAAGCGCGAGCTCGACGTCCCACAGCCCTTTATTTTCTATTGTGTGCGTGACGAGTACGCGCGGTCTGCCGCTCTCAAGTATTACGGTGATACTTTTTTGGATCATGTTGTGTTTTTCGACTGCGGCGGTAAAGGTCGCGCCGTCGTCTACCTCAGTTACGGTAACGGGCTCGTTGTCCGGGTGGTAGCAGCGCGGCACTATCTCCGGCGAAATCCACAGGCGGTGGCCGCCGTAAATTATAAGCTGGTCGTCGAAGACGTCGTATTTTTCGCCGAGCCTGCCCTTGCTTTGATCCTGCCAAAACATATTTTCTTTTCCGGCGCACGAGCAGTGGATTATGCGCGGCCCGAAATCGACGGTCACGCGGACGTCCACCTTGCCGTTTGTCAGTTGGACAAGGTTGCCGAAGACGGGGTCTGTAATGCGGTTTAATTTAACAGCCGACATTTTTTAGCCTCCTTTAGATTTTGTAGTTTATTTTTTTATAGTTGAGCGGCATGGATTGTAAAACGCCGCTTATTTTATCCGGGTCGCCGTAGACGAGCGACTGCAGCTGCGTAAGCGAGGCTTCGAATTTTTCCGCGTCGATGGGCACGGGCAGAGCCGAGCGGATTTTCGAAAAGCAGGTGTTTTCTATTCCGGCGGCTTCCTCCTCGGGGAGGGTCAGCTCCTCGTAAAGTTTTTCGCCGGGCAGCAAGCCGGTGTAGATAATTTTGATGTCTTCGTCGGGTTTAAAGCCGGAGAGTTTTATAAGTTTTTTTGCGAGGTCGCCGATGTTTACGCGCTCGCCCATGTCAAGAATAAATATGCGGCCGCTCTGCGCCATGCCGGACGCTTGCAGAACCAAGCTGCACGCCTCCGGTATCGTCATGAAAAAACGCTCCGCCTTCGGATGGTAAACCGTAACGGGGCCTCCGGCTGCAATTTGCCGCTTAAACTTAGGTATGACGCTGGCGTTGCTGCCCATCACATTTCCGAAGCGCACAGTCATAAGCTTAACCGCCGGGTTTTCAGACGCCCTGAGCTGGACGGCGAGCTCCACCGCGCGTTTGGTTGCGCCGTATATATTGGTGGGGTTGACAGCCTTGTCTGTAGACAGGAAAACGAAACGTTCCGTCCCGTATTTAATTGCGCACTCGATTATGTTGATCGTGCCGAAGATATTGTTCTTGACGGCCTCGGCGGGACTCTCTTCCATAAGGACGACATGCTTGTGCGCCGCGGCGTGGAAAACCACGCCGGGTTTAAAATTGTCGAAAAGCTCTTCCATTCGGGCGCGGTCGCGCACGCTGCCGACATAAAAACAGACTTCCGTTTTTGCGCCGCAAACGCTGCGAAGCTCCTCGAGAAGGTCGAAGGCGTTGTTTTCGTAGATGTCTACGATAATCAACCTTGCCGGCGAGTAAGAGACAATCTGCCGGCATAGCTCGCTGCCGATCGAACCGCCGCCGCCCGTGACCATGACGGACGCGTTTTCTATGTATGCGCTTATGCTCCGCGTATCGATTTTCACCTCGTCGCGGTGAAGGAGATCCGCGATGCTTACGTCGCGCATGGGCGGCTGGTATCCGCCCGAAACGTCGCGCATGGGCGGGACGATTTTTAAAGCGCAGTCGGTTTGCGTGCAGAGTTCGAGTATCTCGCGCATCCGCCGCGGCTCGGCGTTTGTTATCGCCACGATTATTTCGTCGATTGCATATTCCTTTGCGAGCTGCGGAATATTTTTTGTGCCGCAAAAAATTCTGACGCCTGCTATTTGAGCGTTTTTTTTGCTTTCGTCGTCGTCCACGAAAAGCACGGGCAGACGCTCCCGCGCGGGGCTCTGCTTGATGTCGCTCACCAGGTTGTGGCCGCTGTAACCCGCGCCGACGATCATCACCCGCTTGATGTTCGCTTTTTTGGACAACAGGTGCCCCGCGGTGACGGACACGCGTCTGACCACGCGCTCACCCAGCCTCGACGCGGCGCACAGCGCGGCTTCAATAAAACCCGCCGTGACAAACGACCGCTTCGGAATCTCTGCGCCGAACATATTTTTAAGCAGGAACGCATCCGCAAAAAAAAGCACGAGCGTGATTATTACGGAGGCGATAAATATCATGAGCATCTCGTCGATGCCGGCGTAACGCCACAGATTGTTGTACAGCTTGAAGCACGCGAGCACCGCCACTGTAACCGCGGGTGCGATAAACGACATTGCTGCGAGCCAGCGCCACGTTTCAATTGGCATCACGCGGATAGTCCCGCCCGCGCCGGGGATTGTGCCCGCGTACCAAAGCGCGACGCCGAGCAGCAGGGCGAGGTCGATGCAAATTATGTCGGCGGTTACGTAAAGCGCGATCCTTTTACGGCTGTTTTTCATGAATCGTCTCCAAATTTGTTAAGCGCGAAGCCGAGCCCGATGATAATCCAAAAGACGGGCGCCGAGGTAACGGTGCTGTCGGTTGACATCGAGGCGACAAAATACGCGACCGCGCCGCAAAAAATCCCGGCGCGGAGCGGAATCAGCCCGGGCTTTACGGTAACAACCGCGCCGCCTGTTTGCAATATCGACTTAAACGAAGCGAAGCAAAAATAAGCGAACAAAAAAAGCAGGGCAAGCAGCGACATGCCGCCTGTCGTGACGCCTGTCTGTATGTAAAGGTTGTGCGCTTTGTCTACGATAATGAACGGGTTGTTGAAATACATCAGCTTGCCTACGGGATCGCGCTGCGGGAATGCGTTTATAAACGTGTCCGGCCCCGTGCCGATAAAAACGTTTTTAAGCATGAGCGGCAGCGAGCGCGACCATATATAACCCCTGCCTGACGCCCATGACTCCATGCCTTTAAAACCGAACGAGGGAGTTTGCTCGCGCGGGTCGACCGGAACCCCGTCGTACGCTATAGGCATAAGCAGGCCGTTGACGTAAGCCATATGCAGGTTTCTATAAGCGAAGTAGCCGTCGAAGACGGTGATGTTTATGTTTCCGTAGCCGGGCACTGAGTATGCAAAAACTGTGCGGGTCAAATCTTCCGATTGGATTGCGCGGCTGAAGTCGACCGGCTTGCGGTCGGAGTCAAGCACGAAAAGGTTGTCCGACTGGATTTCGTAGTAGACGGTAAACGAACGGTCCTGATTGGTTACGGTGACTTCGTTGCCGTTAAAGCTGAACGTATCGGTAACGGCGGTTTGCCCGAAGTCAAGCGCGGCGCCGAGCTTGTCCGTAAGCCGCTTAAAAGCTTCGTTGGCGCTCGGGTTTAAAACGAAGACCGCGACGGCCGCCGCGGCGAACAATCCGAGCAGAACGCCCGCCGCAAGAGGAAATTTTTTTTTCGTTTGTTTTGCCGCGCCGCGTTTTGCAATGAAGAACCGTGCCGCGATTATTGCGGTTGCAGCGGCGCCCGCGGCGGCGGTTCCCAAAAAACCGCCGAGCGAATAAGCGGCGGCTACGCAAAAAAGCATGAGCGCGGCGGCTGCAAGGCTTGCCGCAAACAGCGCCCATTTATATACGGGCCGTTTGACCGTACAGGCAAAATAAATTCCCGCCGAAACGAGGACGGGAAAAAGCATCGAGGCGTATAAGCCGAAGGTATTGGGGTTAAACTGCGCGCCGTACGCTTGGTTGCCGAACTGCGCGCCGAGCTCCGCGCGGTATCCCATCACCAAATAGGAACCGAACGGCGTGCGGAAAAAATCGAAGCCGGCAAACTGCGACAGGCCTATCGCGCCGAGGATGAACGAAGACAAAACAAGCCCAAACAAAATTATGTTTATGTGCAAATTTTTGCGAGCGTAAAACATTGCCGTAATAAACAGGACAATGTAAGAGAGCAGGGCGAAGAGGCCTTCGAAGCGGTCGATTGTGCCGCGGAGCGCGGTATTTGGATAATTTGAAAAGACTGCGGAAAGGACGGCGAAAAAAGCGAAAGCGAGCGCGGCGATTACGGGCGGCGTAAAATAATTTTTCCATTTGACGGTTTTTCCGCTTGTAACATATTCGCCGGCGGCCGCGATTAAAATCAATACAGCGCTCGTAATGAGCAGAAGGCTTTTATAATATGCGAATTTGTCTTCTCTTGCCGCCTCCGCGAATATTTCGGTCAGTTCGGGTGCGACGGGCACGACAACGTTGCGTACGATAAGCGGGATAATCCCGCCGGCAATAAAAAGCATCGAGCCGATAACGATTTCCGCTCCGGACATAAACGCCGGATTTTTTTTTGACCTGTCGGTTTTTTTGCCGCCCGCCATAAATACCTCGTCGCCACATAATTGCCTTGCCGGTGTGATATTATAACACGGCGGGCATTTTTTATACAAATATGGGTGAATAAACGTCAATGGCAAACGAAAAAATCAAAGAGGCGATTGAAAACCTGCCGGATCTTCCGGGCTGTTATATTTTTAAAAACGAAAGCGGAACAATAATTTACGCGGGCAAATCAAAAAATTTGAACAAGCGCGTGAGGTCGTACTTCACGCGAAGGGCTTACACGCCGCCCAAACTGCTTAAACTCGCGCGGCTTACCGCGGCCGTCGAATACGAGTTGACCCGCACGGAAATTGAAGCGCTGCTTTTGGAATACAGCCTGATAAAAAAATACAGGCCGGCGTTTAACGTGCGCGACAAAAAAGAACCGGTGCTCAGGTATCTGCATTTGGACGCGCAAAAAAAAATCCCGGGCATCAGGATCGAGTGCGGCTCCTACGCGAAAAAAAATTGGTACGGGCCGTTTTATTCCTTGGAAGACGCGGCGGGAGCTTTGGCTGTTTTAAACGCGGTTTGGAAAACGCCGCTGTGCAATCTCGCGGATTTTGACTGTCTGCCGGCAAACGCGGCGGTTCCGTGCTTCAACGGGCACATAGGCAAATGCATGGCGCCGTGCTCGTCCGCCGGCCTTGACGCATATGCCCGGGCGTATAAAGAAGCGGTTAACTTTTTATCCGGCGCGGCGCAGGCCGTAAAAAATATTAAAGGCGAAATGCGGGAAGCCGCAAAAAATTTAGACTTCGAAAAAGCCGCGTCGCTCCGCGATAAATATCTCGGGCTCGCAAAATTGCAAAAAAGGCTTTCGGTTCACGCCGCACATTTTAAAAGGCGCAGGGTATGCGCGTTTTTGCGCGGCTATCACGAAGAGTCGTTTATTCTCGTCTGCATCGACAACGGAACGGCGCGCCTAAGCGAAAGGTTTATGCGCGAAGCGGACTTCACGGAAGAAGCCGCAGCAAAATTCGCGTCAAAGGTTTTTGACGGAACGCGGGAGGCGAGCGTCGGCCCGTGGTTTGTGCGCGCAGCCGCCGAAGTGCAGGCGAGGCGAGTTTACGCGGACGTGACCGGAGCGGATTCGGCAGAGCGGACGCTTGTTAAAATTAATAAGGCGTATAAAAAATTTAAGGCCGTCAAAAAAAAATCGAACGGCACGAAAGGCGCGGACTGATGCAAAACGAAACGAACCGCAGCACGGCGGGCGGCAAATGAAATCGTTGTTTTTAAAGCAGCTTTTGCTGTATCTCTGCATACTCGTTTTATGCTTCGCGGGACTCGCCGCCGCGCTTTCGCAGGTGATCCGCTCTTTTTTCACGCAGCGGCGCGTCGACAACCTTGTCGATTCCGGCGAAAAAATTGCCCAGGCGCTGGTTAACCTGCAGTTCGGATTCGGCGGCATGTACAACCCGCGCGAGCTCACCAACCAAACGATTATCATGCGGCAGTATTTGGACGCAAATTGGTTTTATACGGACACGGATTTTTTTATTTTGGGTACGACCGAAACGCTGCGCGGCGAGCGGATCCCGGACGGCGGCGGCGCGATGACGCCCCTGCTCGACGGGCATGTGATGGTCATGCGTAACGGCGACCTGTACGGGTTGCTGCCGGGGCAGGCGATAACGGTCGGTTATCCGGTTGTGTTAAGCGGACGAACCGTGGCGGTGGTTTTTGTTTACGGGTCGATGGCGGAGCTCGACCAAACTGTGGCGGGCGTTTACCGAATGATGCTTATATGTTTTTTGGCGGCGGGGCTTGCGGCTATGGTCATGGTTTATTTTTCTATCGGGACGGTTACGCGGCGGCTTGCGCAAATGAACGAAGCTGCAAAGGTGATTTCGGCGGGCGAATTTGACAAGCGGATCGTTGTGCGCGGGCGCGACGAGGTAGGCCAGCTTGCGGAGAGTTTCAACAACATGGCGGCAAGCCTTTCCGAGCAGGAGCAAATACGCAGGGCGCTTATCTCGGACGTTTCGCACGACCTCCGTTCGCCGCTGACTTCGATGCGCGGATTTTTGACGGCGATCACGGACGGCACGCTGCCTGCCGAGCAGCACGCGCGTTACATAGGGATCGTGCTTGAGGAGTCGGAGCGCCTTATAAAACTTTCAAACGACATCACGGACATAAACGCGCTTCGCGGCGAAAGCCCCGAAATAATTATCAGTGTGACCGAGTTTGACATAAACGCGCTGGTGAAAAAGACGCTCAACATATTCGAGGCGCGCGCAACAGAAAAAAATCTTTCGATCGAGTGCAGGTTCGCGTCGGCGGCGGACGCGGTCGCCGCGGACGAAGAAAAAATCCGCCGCGTCCTGTACAACCTGATCGACAACGCGGTCAAGTTCACGGGAAGCGGCGGAAAAATAATTTTGGAAACGACCCGCGCGGACGGAAAAATATCGGTAAGCGTCGCAGACGACGGGCCGGGCATTTTGCCCGAAGAACAAAAGCGGGTCTTCGACCGCTTTTTTAAAGCGGACGCCTCGCGCGGCGAAGACAAAATGGGAACAGGGCTCGGCCTTTCGATTGTTCAGGCGATAATTTTTGCGCACGGCGAAACCGTCGGCTGCACAAGCGACGCCGGCAGAGGCTGCCGGTTTACGTTCACGCTCGCCCCGGCTCCGCAAAAAATCTGACGATCAAATGTCGTCCGCGGACGGAACCCAAATTGAAAGCGGAGCGACGCACATTAACCACGGAAACGAATCGGCTTCGCCGGACGGGCGGTACATGTAACGGGTGAGACGCCGCGCCAGCAAATCCGCGTCATTACCGCAGAGCCCGCGCCAATCGGGCGCGCCGTGCGGCATATGCCCGGGCAGAATGTCCGCCGCCTGTTCGAGCAGCCCTTTCGCATTTATTATCGAGAACAGATGCCCCACATGATTTTGCATGTGAGACGCTCCTTTAAAAAGCATCCGCGTTATCGGATCGGGTTCGCCCGGCATCATGGGATAATGCAATTCTAAAACGGACCGGTCTTTTTCTTTCATAAAGCAGAGCACCATCGCCGCGAGCGTATCCGCGTCTCCGTAAGCCTCCGCAATTTTATTCGGCGGCTGGAAGCAAAGGTACGCTTTTTTTCCGTCCTTTTCGCCTATGTGCCAATAATACCTGCCGCATTCGTCGGACGAAGGCAGCGTGCGGTTGAACAGCCGAGTCCATGCGCGGCGGTCGCGCACAGCATACGCGGGCAGGGAGCGGTACGCCGCGTCGATCTCGTCGCAGTCGGAAGGTACCGCGTCGCGGACAGTCAAATTGCCGGCTGCGTTGTCGGGCAGGCCGAGGAGTTTTTTAAACCGCCATTCGTGCAGCTCATAACTTACTCTGTTGCCGCCGAAGTCGTAACCGAAATGGCCGTAGCGCCAGCGGTCGCCCCCGAGGAAGCCCAAGACCGCGCCGGCCTCGAGCATATCCTGTTCGGACTTTTTCAAAACGGCGGTCATCACTCCGCGGTTGCGGTACTCCGGCAGACACGAAACCTGTCCGATGCCGTAGGCCGAAATTTTTCCGCGTTCGCCCACCCGGTTCATTATGCAGAGATCCTTCGGATAACAGCCGAGCCCGCCCGCAATCTTGCCGTCGATTTCGCAAATTAAATGCAGCGCGATTTCGTCGTCTGTCGCCATGGACGGATACGGCGTGCAACCGCCCCAGTTCCGCTGAAACCATTCGTCATCTTTGCCGAATGCGGTGTTGATCGTAACCAAAAACTCTTCGTAATCGTTCCGCGTGCAGCGCCTTACACTTAAACCGTTCATAAAATTATCCCCTTTTTTATCCGAGCAACGGCTCGCTCTTGAGTTGTATATCAAAATGGCTCTTCCACATGAGCCTCGCCGCCTGTTGGAGCGAATCCAAATATTTTGGCGCGAGCGTAAAAAAAAACGCGCCGTTTAAATCTGACTCCATTACATGCTTCAGCGCGGCGTGCGACGGGAGCGGCAGCTCCGAATTAAACGGCTTTTGAGCGCGGCACGGACCGCACAGCGTACCTTCGTCGCAAAAAAATATTACCGTCATTTTTTGCACGGGAGCGCCGCATACGCAGCAGCGGTCTATTTCGGGCGCGATTCCGTAGCATAAAAAAAAGCGGAGCAAAAAAACGGAGGCGGTTTGGCGAGGCGGCGCGTCCGCCGCGGACGGCGCATGACCCGCCAAAACAGAAAGTGTTTTTAAAAGGAGCCTGAGCGTACCGTCGCACTCGGTTGCCGGCAGCGTGGTCCTGTCGCATATTTCAGCCGCGTAATGCGCCGCGCATGTCTTGTCATAGTCGGCGCAAATCCCGTTGAATCTTTCGATTGGTTCCGCTTGCCCGACCGATAAAAAATTTCCGCCGTCGTTTATCACAAAATCGCCGTATGTAAAAAGCTGAGAAGCCGCGAGCATTTTGCTTTTCGCTTTGCGCGCGCCGCGCGCGTAAACGAGCAGCTTGCCGGCGCTCTTGCACAGCAGGACGAGCCGCTTGTCGCTTTCGCCCGCCTCCTGTTCGCACAATACGATTCCGCGCGCCTTGAAACTATTCATTATTGACCGACTTCATCCCGTAACCGAAATTTTTCAGCAGGAAGTCGTTGTCTCGCCAGTTCTTTTTTATTTTTACCCAAAGCTGCAAATTTATCTGCGAACCCAGAAGCGACTCGATATCCCGTCTCGCGGAGGTCCCGATTTTTTTCAGCGTCTCTCCGTTTTTTCCGATCACGATCGATTTATGCGAATCTTTTTCGCAAAAGACCGTCGCTTCCGTATCGACGATGTCCGAACTTTTGCGCTTGGTCATGAACGTGACCTCGACCGCTACTCCGTGAGGAATTTCTTCGCGCAGATAAAGCAACGCCTTTTCGCGTATCAATTCGGAAACTATTTGACGTTCGGGCTGGTCGGTCGCTATGTCGGACGGATAATACATAGGACCCTCCGGCAAAAGATTTATTACGGCGGCCAGCAATGCGTCCGTGTTGTCGCCCTTTAAAGCCGATACGGGAAATATTTCCGCGAACGGATACAGTTTGGAATATCCGTCGATCAAAGCGAGAAGCTTTTCGCGCTCCACAGTATCGGTTTTGTTTATCACCAAAAATGATTTCGCGCGAGCCGCCCGCAGCGCGTCTATGGCGAATTTGTCACCTTCGGTCAGTTTCGGTTCGGTGAGGCAGAGTGTCACGTCCGCTTCGCGGATTGCCGCTTCGGCGTTTTTTGCCATAAACTCGCCGAGGCGGTTCTTCGGCCTGTGCAGCCCCGGCGTATCTATAAAGACTATTTGGCAGTCTTCACGGGTTAATATGCCGCGTATGCGGTTGCGCGTCGTCTGCGGCTTAAAAGACGTGATCGCAATTTTTTCGCCCACGAATAAATTTGTGAGCGTTGACTTGCCGACATTCGGACGCCCCACGAGTGAAACGAAACCCGATTTAAAACTATTCATTGCCGAACACCGCCTTTTCATTTTCTGAAAGCACGCAAATCCATGTTTTGCCCGCCGTCAGCACCAATTCGGTTCCGTCCTCTTTGGTCCATACCGTGGGCGAAAAATCGTCCGCCTTGCTCCATTTGATCCGTATGTATCCGCCTGCCGTGGCCAAATATCCGCCGCCTTCACCTACAGCGCCAACTTCGCGCCGCCCTTCGGAATCGCCGGGTATCACGCGCATCCGAACAGACTGGATCAACACGTTTGAAACAGTGAGCGTCTCGCCCGTTTCCATGTCAATGTGCGCTCCGTCACGGTTGTGCACTTCGTACAAACCGTCTGCGTTGTATAAAAAAGTACGCGTATAGTTGCGCGAAAACGGCACGGTAATACGATCGGCCCGCGCCGCGTCTGGATCCGGACGCATATATCCGCTGCCGAAACTAAAACCGAACCGCCCGCCGCCGTTCAATTCCGAACGGATTTTCGTGCGTTCCATTTCTTTTATAAGATTCGCCGCGTCCGTATAAGAGCTGTGCTCCATCATGCCGGGCTGGACACTCCGTACTGGACACCGCCAAAACGCGCCGCATGTCATGGCGTCTACGCGGTCCGCGCGAAGCGTGTTAAGCAGCCGGTAACCGGAAGGGCTTCCTCCGTGGTGAATGAACACGGCGTCGTAGTCGAGCGCGAACTGAACAAAATAATCGCGCGCCGAACGGATCGGGCCAATTTTTTCGATTTGCGCGTAGCATTGCACAATCGCAATGAGGCGCGTGATGTCGCCTTCGGCGAGCACCTCGTAAATTATGTCGGCGTGCGCGACGCCGCTTTGCGGCAGTGCGCGGAACATATTGTTTATCACGAACGCGAGCGGCCGGCGGTTTGAATCGTCGGCGTCGATAGGCATTCCGGTCAGGCGGCTTGCGACCTTGTTTTCGTCACCGGGGCTTACGTCTGTTTCGCGGCCGTTCTTTTGCGCGCCGTTTATTTCCGGGAAAGGCATGAAAGTAGGGTAAGCGTACCCGTCGTCGTTTTGATTCGCGGCCGGCATTTCGCCGGGAGCCCTGCCGCATGAAACCGCGAACAGCATCGCCGAAACCGTAATAAGAACCATAAATAAAGATATT
>Ga0123353_10006374_pt1 | contig 15697 bp, 13 predicted proteins | sample TergutLab28metaG_3_FD_92763 | JGI IMG/M metagenome (GOLD analysis project Ga0123353, IMG submission 92763) | Labiotermes labralis P3 segment gut microbial communities from Petit-Saut dam, French Guiana - Lab288 P3 | ecosystem: Host-associated > Arthropoda: Insects > Digestive system > Gut ... | reverse complement strand
TTCATCGGCGTCAAAGCAATGCATCGGCTGGCCAATATCATAACAGACATAATTCGTTACGTCTATCGCCGCATTCCTTGGGTTAATTCCGATGGTGGACAGGCGCCCGGCAATTTTCGAATTCGACGGCGCCATTTTGATATTATTGATTTCACAAAGATAATATACGGGGCAGGCGGTATAGTTTTCGATTTTTGCTTTGCGTTTTCCCACAGGCAAATCGCCAAACCGACTGTAATCAAATTCTTCTTTGAATTCCCCAAGGCCAGCCGCAGCAAGGTCCCGGGCGATTCCGCGCACCGCAAGATAGTCGGGACGGTTGGGGGTGATGCCGGCCACGAAAACGGCATCTGCCGTTTTCGTGGAGAGTTTAGAGTTTAGAGTTGAGAGTTGAGTTATTGGTTGGCCGATTGTCGAATCCGTTGGCAATTCAATAATACCTTCGTGGTCGTCGCCAAGGCCCAGTTCGCGCGGACTGCACATCATGCCGTCGGATATGGTTCCGCGAATTTTTCCGCTTTTTATTTCCATATCGCCAATTCTGCAGCCGGGCAGGGCAAGCGCGGATACCAGCCCCACACAGGCGTTTGTCGCGCCGCATACGACCTGGCGCAATTCGGTTGTTCCGTCGTTGACTTTTAATAGGTGCAGACTTGTTCCCGGAATGCTTTCACATTCGACAATTTTCGCCGCAATTGGAACGGGCGGGGTTTCGACCCCGTCTATTTCCAGCCCTATGCGTGTCAGCATGTTGGCAATTTCTGTTGCCGACGCGTTTGTATTCAAATAATCTTGTAACCAATCTAATGTGAACTTCATTGTAAAAACCTTTGGTTTTCAACTAACAGCTAACAACTAACAACTTTTGTGCTCGCTTTGCTCGCAGTTATTTAATTTTTTTATTTCCCAGTTGTTAGCTGTTAGTTGCTAGTTGTTAGTTTACGGCGGCACCGTTAGCTCTTATCCATCTTGCGTCGCCTTCGAAAAATTTGCGGCCATCATTTAATCCATGTTTCAGCATCACAATCCGGTCCCATCCGAATCCAAATGCGAATCCTTGATACTTGTCCGGGTCGATGCCGACATTGCGCAGAACATTCGGATGAACCATGCCGCCGCCCAAAAGTTCCAGCCAATCTTCACCCTGGCCGATTTTACCGGTCTTTTTATCCCATTTTACGTCTATTTCCACGGAAGGTTCCGTAAACGGAAAGTACGAAGGGCGAAGCCGCAACGGCACATCGTCCGTTTCAAAATATAATTGAATGAATGTCTTCAGGTCTTGCACCAAATCCGAAACCGTAATGCCGGATCCGATGACAAGTCCTTCGACCTGATGGAACATAGGGAAGTGCGTCGCATCCATTTCTTTGCGGAATGCCGCGCCGGGCGCAAATATTTTAATCGGCGCGCCTTCTTTTTCCATTGCGCGGATTTGAACCGCTGAAGTTTGGGTGCGAAGCAGGTTGCCGCCTTCGACAAAGAACGTATCCTGCATATCGCGCGAAGGATGATGAAGCGGGGTATTTAATGCTGTGAAATTATGCCTATCATCTTCTATTTCCGGGCCGCTTCGCATACCATATCCCATGAATTCGAAAATCGCGGCAATTTCAGCAAACGATTGTGTCATGGGATGAAGACGACCGGCACCGAAATCAACCGGGCTGTCAAAGGGCGCTGTGGCATCCAGTTTCTGGGTCTCCAACGCGGCCATCATCGCTGAATTTTCCAGTTCTTCCTGGGCGCCCTTGAATGCTTCGCGCAGTGCGGCGGCTTCGGCATTCAGCGCGACGCGTGTGTCATTATCCAGATTTTTCATATCTTTCAGACGCGCCGTCATTGTTCCATTCTTGCCGAAAGTCGACGCATGCAGGGCGTTTAATTCTTCCAGATTTTGAATTTGTTGTATTTCTTTTTTCATTTTCTACTCCCTGGTCCTTTCCAGATCCCGGATAAAATCGCTTCGCAATTTTTCCGGGATGACACACAAAAACCGCCCTTGGGCGGTTTTATTGTTGCATAGAGTGCGACAAATCGCCACCGAATTATTTTTCATCGGTTTGGCTAAATCGTTTCGCGGTGTCGACAAGTTTTTCGAAATTCTTGTCGGCTGCGTACGCCATTTCGGCCAGGACTTTGCGGTCCAGCTCGATACCGGCTTTTTTCAAGCCCGACATGAATTTGGAATAAGTCAGACCAGCAGCACGCACAGCGGCATTGATGCGGATAATCCACAAAGACCGGAATTCGCGCTTTTTCACACGGCGGTCGCGGTACGCGTACTGTCCCGCTTTTTCTGTTTTTTCGCGCGCAGTACGATATGTGGTGCTGTGCCGGCCCAGGTATCCCTTGGCCCGGTCCAATATTTTTTTATGTTTCTGTTTTACGGTTGTTCCGCGTTTTACACGTGCCATGATTGCCCCCTTTTATTTCAGACCGTACGGGGCCAGCAGTTTAACCTGATGCTCGTGGCTTTCGTCCAGATAGTTGACTTTGGCGCCTTCTTTGTTGGCGCGTTTGGTTTTTTGGCGAAGAAAGTGATTGTGCCCGCTGCGCCCGGTTTTGATTTTTCCGGTCGCAGTCATGGACATGCGTTTTTTCACGCCTGACTTAGTTTTCATTTTTGGCATTTTATGCTCCTTGCTAGTCGCAGAGATTAGAGACTAGAGATTAGTGATTTAGAACCCTGACGGCTGCCTTGGCCGGTTCGGTCGGCCTATTATTACCGAAAATTTGGAAAATGCAAGAAAATTTGCATTTAATAATTGATATTTGATAAATATTGTATAAAATCACAATTCTGTTATAAATACGGGCGACAACATGACTGTCAAATCAACCACTTCGAAGATTTCAAGCAGGATGGCTGAAATTATCCGGGCCGTGACCGCGGCGTCATTGCTTCCGATATTCTTTTTCTATGTGTTGCTGGACAAGCCCGATTATAGGATCATGAACGCCGTGCACCATATAATCGTGCCCGGCGCGCACATGGTCGGCGACGCGCTGTCGTGGCCTTTGCGCATCGCCGGCCGCAGCGCCTCTAATTTCCAAGAACTGGCGCGGGCCAAGAAAGAAAATGAAGAACTGCGCGTGCGCCTGGACCAGGCGCTGGCGAACAAGAACCACTGCGACACCGCGGTCGCCGAAAATATCCGGCTGGAGCGCCTTTTGGGCATAGCCCGCGACGCACCGCTGAAAACCGTGATCGCGCGCGTCGTGCTGGAGCATTCCGCATTCCGGCACACATCACTTTCGATCAACAAGGGCGCGGCCGACGGTATCCGGACGGGACAGGCGGTCATATCGACGGACGGCAGCCTGCTTGGCGTCGTGACGGACGTCTTCGAAAACATGGCCAGGGTGCGCGGACTGGAGGACACAAGGTCGAACATCCCCGTGCGCGTCGCCGGATCCGGGGTCTATGGGTTTCTGCGCGGCAATGGCGAGAGTGCGCCGATATTCGAATTCTTCAGCGACCAGGAATTCATCCCGACCAAGGGCATACGGTTGATTTCCAGCGGCATCAGAGGATCGTTCCCGAACGGAATCTTCATAGGCACGGTCGAAAAGGACGGACGGGTGGACGCGCGGGTAAGATTGGGCGCACGGACGGGCAGCGCGCACGAAGTCATAGTGCTGTTGTTCGATGGAAAAGACAGGTATAAATAGATAGCAGATAGTAGATACTAGATAGTAGATATGTTTTGTGGACATTACTATACCTAATATCTAGTATCTGCTATCTAGTATCTATAATTATGCATAACGTAAAAAAGATTTTGAACACTATATTCCCGTTCGCCATAACAATACTGCTGTGGCGGATGTCGGCGCCCGTCTGGAACCCGAACGGCGTTCTGGCGCTGGTCCCCATTTTTTATTATTCGTTCACGCGGCCGCGATCGGAATTCATGCCGATGGCCGTCGCCGGCTGCCTGCTTTTGGACTATAATTTCGGGACGACGCTGTTCTGGACTTCGTTGTTCTGCGCCTCGTATGCCGCAATCCACCTGCAGACGGTCACAAAGCCGTTCATAGCGGCGGCTGGCGGACTTTTGTCGTTTTCGGTATTCCTTGGCGCGGGCGTTTTGATACTGGCAATTCTGGCATTTTCTTGGGCGTCGCTGGGCACGGCCCTTTGGATATTTCTGGTGGGGACGGCGGCGTTCCTGGTATGGATAAGGGTAATGGGCAAAATAAAATGATGGACAAACACGCAGCTTCGACGTTCGACAGGCGGTCCGCCATGTTCGTGACGGGCGGGGCCATTCTGACCAGCGTGCTGGTCATGCGCATGCTGCAGATGCAGGTTTTCCAATACAGGAAATACAAACGCCTTTCCGAAAACAACATCACGCGCATCCGGGTCAATCTGCCGGAACGTGGAAAAATCTTTTCATCCGACGGCGTTGCGCTGGCTCGGGACGAATCCGTGTACAGGGTTTATATAATCCCCGAAGAAACACACGATCTGCCGGAATTGCTGAAAACCGTGCAGAAAGAGCTGGCGCTGCGCCCCAGGGATATGGAGCGTCTGGAACGCCGCATAGCGCGTCAGCGCAGGTTCCAGCCTGCAATCGTCCGGGAATCCGTCACGTGGGAACAGTTGGCCGTTCTTCGCGCCGGCGGACTGCGCGGACTGCATATAGAGCGCGGATTTTCGAGAAGGTACCCCGGAAGGACAACCGCCGCTCATGTTATCGGGTTCGTCGGTGGCCTGGAATCGGCAAGGCACGAACGCCGCGCCGCGATCACAAGCCCCTTCTTTATGGTCGGACAGGCCGGGCTGGAGCGCAGCTTTAATTCGACCCTGTCCGGAACCCCCGGCCAATCCATCATCAACGTCGACGCGGTCGGAAGGATTGTCGGCGAAGACGTATCGCGCGAAGTGCCCGCAATAAACGGCCACGACATCCGCACAACCATCATAGAATCCATCCAAAGGAAGATGGAGAGCGAACTGGAACCGCACAGGGCCGGATGCAGCGTCGCCATAGAAATCGAAACCGGGAACATAATCGCGATGGCGTCGACGCCCGGATTCGACCCGGACAGCTTCCGCAGGGAAGACGGTCCTGAAATAATGGAAGGACTGCGCAGAAATCCCATGAAGCCGTTTATGAACAAGGCGACCGAGGGGCTGTATCCGCCGGGATCCACGTTCAAAATCGTCGTAGCCCTTGCTGCGCTTGAATCCGGCGCGATTACGCCTAATGAAAGAATATTCTGCCCGGGACACTGGGAATACGGGCGCCACACCTATCACTGCTGGGAACGGCACGGGCACGGCAACGTCGACCTGGACAGGGCGATGGCGACATCGTGCGACATATATTTCTATCAGATCGCGCTGCGCATCGGCATCGACGCCATGCGGAACATGGCGCTGCGCCTGGGGCTGTCGCACCGCCTGCTGGAAGATCTGCCGCGCGTCGCGACGGGAATCATCCCGGACAGACAATGGAAGCAGAGGACAATCGGTTCCGGCTGGCTGCACGGCGACACCATCATCACAGGAATCGGCCAGGGATTCGTCCTTTCAAATTGTCTGCAGCTGGCCGTCATGACCGCGCGTGCGGTATCGAACAAGGAAGTCATTCCGCGCCTGGTCATCCCTGAAAACGGGGAAGCGCCTGAATTCAAATCCGTCGGCCTGCAGGAAAGGAATATCAGGATATTGGTGTCCGGGCTTGAAAAGGTTCTGCGCCAAGGGGGGACCGCTGCCCACCTGGCCATCAACGTTAACGGCAGGCGGATGGGCGGAAAAACCGGAACATCCCAGGTGCGAAGGATTTCCGAAGAAGAGCGCGCGCGCGGCCAGCGCACGACCGAACAGCTGCCGTGGCATCTGCGCAACCACGGGCTTTTCGTGGGATACGCGCCCCTGAACAGCCCCAGGTACGCCGTCGCGACAATTTTGGAACACGTAGGCGGCGCCAGCCCGGCCACACAGGTGACAGCGAACGTAATGAAGGAACTTTTAAAATCATAGGCTTTTGAATGTCAAGACAGATAAGGATTTCAAGATCAGAATCCGAGCCAGCGAAAACAAGCGATAGCGAAGTTTGAGCGCAATTTTGCAAAGCAAAACGAGAACGAGGATACGCGACAGGACAAAACGATAAAGAAACAAACAACAGGTAGCAAATGTCACGCCAAATACGAATTTCACGGAGCGAATCCGAGTCAGCGAAAACAAGCGATAGCGAAGTTTGAGCGCAATTTTGCAAAGCAAAACGAGAACGAGGATACGCGACTGGACAAAACGATAAAGAAACAAACAACAGGTAGCAAATGTCACGCCAAATACGAATTTCACGGAGCGAAAACATGCCTCTCGCCGAAAAGCTGCGCAGATTCAGCTGGATGCTTTTCACGCTTATGGTCATTGTTCTGGCGCTTTCAGTGATAACACTGTATTCCGCGGGAAGAGCGGACTGTTCCGGTGTGGCCGAGGCCTGCAGCCCGTTCGGCGCATGGCGGCCGTTCGCGCTGGCGCAGCTGGGCCGGATCGGGGTCGGGATGGTCGTGTTCTTTATTGCGGCGTTTTCGGACATCAAGATCTGGCTGCGGTCATCTTATCTGCTTTACGCGGGCGCACTGATTCTTATCATACTTGTGACCTTGGTCGGCCATACCGGCATGGGCGCGCAGCGGTGGTTGAACCTGGGCTTTGTGAACATACAGCCGTCGGAATTCATAAAAATCGGACTGGTGCTGGTGCTGGCGCGGTATTTTTCATGGATGAATTCGGTGGAATTGGAACGGTTCAAAAACTATCTTCTTCCGGCCGCGTTTGTCGTCATTCCGTTCCTTTTGATTCTGGCCCAGCCGGATTTGGGGACCGCATTGTCCATAGCGTTCATTGCAACCGGATTCTTTTTCATAGCCGGCGCGAAAAGGCAATGGTTCATAATCGGCATAATAATAGCGGCGGTCGCCGCGCCGGTGGTATGGTCCGCGGTGCTGAAAGACTATCAGAAACAGCGCATAACGACATTTCTGAATCCGGGACAGGACCTGTCCGGCGCCGGATACCAGATCAACCAGGCGAAAATCGCTTTCGGGTCCGGCGGGGTGCTGGGCAAGGGATATTTGCACGGAACGCAGTCGCAGCTGGCTTTCCTGCCGGAAAAGCACACCGATTTCATATTCACGATGTTCGGGGAAGAATTCGGATTTATCGGCGGATTCCTGTTGCTGACGCTTTATTCCATCATGACCGGAATAATGTTCTGGTGGTCCAAGACGACCAGGAACAGATTCGGACAATTGGTATGCTTCGGATTTATGTTGAATTTCTTTGTCTATTACTTTATAAACATTGCCATGGTTCTTGGACTTATGCCGACGGTCGGCGTGCCGCTGCCTTTGGTTTCATTCGGCGGAAGCTCGCTTTTGGCACTTTTATTCGGGTTCGGCCTGGTCCAGAATGCAAGGATACATAGGGACGTGCAATTGTCCGCAAAGGGCGGATAAAATTGTGAAAACGCACCATCTGTTTTGCGTTTGCTTGTTTTTGGCTCGGTCATGTAATACGGAATACACTCTCTCGCCAAAAACTTCGCAATACACAACATCTGGCGCATTTTGACAATTTTAATGACAAACAGGAATTAAATTATGAAATTATTGATAGTGGAATCTCCCGCGAAAGCGAAAACAATCGGAAAATATCTGGGCAAGGAATGGCGCGTCGCGGCAAGCGTCGGCCATGTGCGCGACCTGGTGCCTGAAGACGGCAGCGTGCTGCCTGAAAAAGATTTCGCGATGAAATGGGCGGTCATGACCGGCAAGGAAAAACATATCAAGGCAATCCTGGACGAAGTGAAGAAAGCCGACGCCATATACCTGGCGTCGGACCCGGACCGCGAAGGGGAAGCCATTGCTTGGCACATACTTGAAATATTGGGCGAAAAGAAAGTACTGAAGGGCAAGCCGGTATACCGCGTCGTGTTCAACGAAATCACAAAGACCGCGGTTGCGGACGCAATCGCGCGCCCCCGCGAAATAGACCAGAACCTGGTCGACGCGTATCTTGTGCGCCGCGCGCTGGATTATTTAATCGGATTCAAGTTGTCGCCAGTTTTGTGGCGCAAGAATTTGGGACGTTCCGCCGGCCGCGTGCAGTCCGTCGCAGTCGCCCTTGTCGTAGACCGCGAACGTGAAATCGAAGCGTTCAAGCCGGTGGAATATTGGTCTTTGGATGCAAAGTGTTCGCCGAAAAGCGGTGTGGAATTTTCCGCACGCCTGACACAGTTCGGCAGCGACAAAATAGAAAAGATGACTGTCGGAAACAAAGATCAGATGGACAAGATCCTGTCCGCTTTGGGCAAGCCGGAAATTCCCGCCGAAGTGATATCGGTCGAAAAGAAAAAATCGTCGCGCAAGCCCGCCGCGCCGTTCATCACATCGACACTGCAGCAGGAAGCCGCGCGGAAATTGTATTTCAGCGCAAAGCGCACGTCCGCCGCGGCGCAGAAGCTTTACGAAGCGGGACTCATCACCTATATCCGCACCGACTCTACGAACCTGTCCGCGGAAGCGGTGGATTCCATACGCGCGTTCATAGGCGAAAAATACGGCAATCCGTTCCTGCCCAAAACACCGAATATTTATGTAACGAAATCCAAGAACGCACAGGAAGCGCACGAGGCTATACGGCCGACAAACGTCGTGGCAAACGCAGACATCGGCGGCGACGAGGAAAAGCTTTACGAGCTGATCTGGAAGCGCACGGTCGCGTGCCAGATGACGAACGCAGAATTCGATTCCGTCGTAGTCGATGTGAAAACAGGCAAGGCCGACCCGTCCCCGCAAAGCGGGGCCAAGGCAAGCGCTGTGTTCCATGCCGTCGGGACGACGCGCACATTCGACGGATTCATGAAAGTATACATCGAAGACAAGGACGATGAAGGCGACGACGATAATGAAACCAAGCTGCCGCCTCTTGCCGCCGGCGACAAGATAGGCATCAGGGAACTTTTCCCGAACCAGCACTTCACACAACCGCCGCCGCGCTATTCCGAAGCGTCGCTGATCAAAAAACTGGAAGAACTGGGCATCGGCCGCCCGTCGACATACGCCGCGATCATGTCCACCATAGTCGACCGCGAATATGTGAAGAATGAAAGCAAGCGGTTCTATCCGACGCCCAGCGGCTGGCTGATTTCCGCATTCCTTGCAAAATATTTCGAAAATATCGTCGATGTGAATTTTACCGCCAAGACCGAAGACACCCTTGACGACGTTGCGGGCGGCACGCAGAAGAAACTGCCCGCGCTGGACGCGTTCTGGGGCGCGTTCTGGCCGACAGTCGAAGCGGCGCGCGAAGTCCCGACGCCGGAAGTCATGGCGGAAATCAACAAAGCGCTGGAATCGCACTTGTTCCCCAATGGCGACAACAAATGCCCGGAATGCCAGACCGCGCTTTCCCTGAAAGTATCGAAATACGGCCCGTTTATTTCGTGCAGCAACTATCCGAAATGCAAATTCATACGAAATCTGGGGGCGGGTACCGGCGAAGGCAATGCTGGCGAATCCGGCGGCGCGGCGAACAATTTGGATTTGGGCGACGGCATATTCTATAAAGTGGGGCGGTTCGGGCCATACGTGACCGACGGCAAAAAGAACGCGTCCGCTAAAAAATATTCGTCGGAACAGATTACTTTGGAAATCGCGAAAGAACTGCTGTCGGGCGAAAAGAAGGCGGAGCCCGTCGAAATCGGAACCAACCCCACGACCGGAAAAATGATATACTTCTATCCGGAAGGTCGGTACGGTCCGTATCTTTCATCAAACAAAGTCAACGTGTCGGTAAAGGAACAGCCGGATCTGGAAACCGCAGCCGACCTGATTAACAACAAAAAGCCCGGAACGCGAAAAGGCTGGGGCAAACGGAAATAATCACAGGAACAGTTTCACCGCCTGGCCGATTCCGAACGCGACAAGCGATACGGTAAAGCATACGGCCAGCATTTCTAAAAAATTCTTCATAAACGGCCGGCTTTGCACGACGGAAATATAGAAATTAAAACTCAATATAATCGAAACGGCCGTCGCGATCATCAGCGCCAGCGCTTCCATCAGGCGGTCGGCCGGTAAAATCGCAAAGGGGGCCAGTAGCAGCGCCACTGTCGCAAGATAGGCCGCGCCGGTATAAATCCCGGCCGTGGCCGCGTCGGGATTCCCGTCCGTTTTCTGCGCAAGATAATTCGCCGCGCCCATGGACATGCTGGCCGTGACGCCGGCGATTATCACGGTCGACAGCACAAGCCGGCTGTCCGTCAAGGCAACCGACAATCCGACTATCATGCCTATAAATTCGACAAGCGCGTCATGCAGCCCCAAAACCATCGCGCCCGTGTATTTTTTCATCGCAACCTCCTGATGCCGGATTTTATACCATATCAGCACAAAATCTGCGAGAAAAAATTGCTATCCGAAAACCCGTGGTCTATAATCCGGCCATGACCGGGCTATCCAATCATTTTAACGACGAACTGCGTGCGCGGCTGTCCATCGCCGACGTGGTCGGGCGGCGCGTTCCGCTGACCAAAAAAGGCAAGGATTTCTGGGGCTGCTGCCCTTTCCATAACGAAAAGACCCCGTCGTTCAAAGTCAACGATGAAATGGGGAAATACTATTGCTTCGGCTGCGGCGAAAAGGGCGACATAATATCGTTCCTGATGAAAACCCAGAATATGCAATACGGCGACGCGATACGCGAACTGGCCAACATGGCCGGACTTAAAGTCCCTGAATACAAGCCGAAAGACGCGGCGACCATCGAACGGGAACAGACATATTTCGACATAATGGAATCCGCGGCGAAACTGTATTCCGACCGGCTGTACGCGCCGGACGGGGAATTTGCGCTTTCGTATATCCGCGGGCGTGGATTTTCGGATGCGGACATAAAAAAATACCGCATCGGATATGCGCCGAACGGCAACGTAATCGTTGGAAAATTTTCGAATTTAAAATTGGCCCAATTGCTCGGGACCGGGCTGGTAAAGGAGTCAAGCCATCAAGGCGGCGCGCCGTACGACTTTTTCCGCAACAAGCTGATGTTCCCGATTTTCAGCGCCGCGGGCCAGATCGTCGCATTCAGCGGGCGGTCGCTGGACGGGACCGAACCCAAATACATCAATACCGCTGAAACCGAATTCTTTAAAAAGCGCAGCACCGTATTCGGCCTGAATTTCGCACGGAACGATATTTATAAAGCGAACCGATCCATCGTCGTCGAAGGACAGATTGATGCAATCAAAATGCAAATCAATGGATTCGGCGAGACCGTGGCGCCACTCGGCACCGCGCTGTCTGAAGAACACCTGCAGGTTTTGAACAAATCAAACCGCAACATAACATTCTGTTTCGACGGCGACAAAGCCGGACAAAAGGCTGCCGCGCGCGCGCTGTCATTGGCCATGCCGCTGCTGCGGCCGGAATCTGACATACGCTTCGCGTTCGTCGCCGCTGGGTCCGATCCGGACGATATCCTGAAACAGAAAGACGGCAGCGCGCAGATGAAACGTATAATCGATTCCGCAGTGTCTTTGGAACGGTTTTTGTGGGAACTTATAAATAAAAATTTTGTGACTTCCACGCCGCGCGGACAGGCGATGGCCGAAAAATTCTTTATGGCCGAAGTTGAAAAAGTCCAGGATTTTTCATTAAAAAATCGCCTTAAACAGTTCTTTTTCGATATGCGCCGTGAAAACTGGAAATTCACCCGCCGCACGGAAAACATGCCTGTGCCGGAAATCGGAGCACTGGAGCAGAAAACACTGTCCGAAATCGCCGCGGCATATCCGGAACTGATTGAAAAGCATTCTGAATTTCTGCTGAAAACAAGTGCGAATTTTGACAACGGCGCAGACGGCGCGGGAAATTTGAACGCCGCGGACGCAGAAAAATTCATAGTATCATTGAAACTGAAGCACTATTTGGAAATATTGCAAAAAGAAAAGAAAGAACTGACGGCAAAAATGTTGGAGTCCTTGGATTCGCAGGGACAGGGCGATTCCGCACGCATTGCGGAAATCGATGGAGAGATAAAGAAAACCATGGAAAACATCCGGAAACTTTCGGAAATATAAACAGGAGTTTTTATCTATGACCATCGAAAAACAAGACAATTTGTGGGTGCCGGCCGGCGCCACGGAAAACAAATTTATCATAGTAAGCGGGCCAGTCGCAGTCGGAAAAGGCACCTTGTGCGACATGGTGGTATTAGAGGCGCAGGGCAAAATAAAGCGTACTATTTCGTACACGACCCGCAGCCCGAAGAAAGGCGAAAAGGACCGCGAACATTATTATTTTGTGAACCGCGAAACGTTCGAAGATATGATTTCGCTCGACCTCTTTCTAGAATACGCGCTCGTCCACGGCAATTATTATGGGACTGTGAAAAAGCAGGTCGAAAAAGCCAGAAACGCCGGCAAACACGTATTGCTGGAAATAGACGTCCAAGGGGCGATGAAAGTAAAAGAAAAGATATCGTACGGAACATACATATTCATCATGCCGCCGAATCCGAAGATGGATGTTCTGAGAGACCGCCTTACCCGGCGGAAAAGGGGCGACACCGACATCGAATTGCGCCTGACCAATGCAGAAAAAGAACTGGAAATGGCACACCTGTACAACCACGTTGTGATAAACGATAATCTGGATACGGCATTCCGTGAATTTTACGGAATCATAATGGGGAAAAACAGATAACGACGGTCAGTTCAGAAATGCGTCTTCCAAAGTTTGTTTGATCTGTTCAGCATCCAGTCCGGCAGCGGACAGGAATTCAATCTGCGGCTTGGTTCCGCGGTATATCGCCGCGGAATGTTCGGCAGATTCCGGAATGCTTGCGATTTTTTGGTTGGGTGACATCTTGATGGACTTGATATCCGGCGCGCACATCGCCGAAAAACCGATATCCGATTCGCAAGCCGCACAATCCGCGACAATGTTCGCCGACGCCTGCAGATCGGTCGATGAGTCTTTATGCGCCAAAACCCGCGTTTTGATAAAAATACCGGTATTCGGGGCCAGGTGACCAGCGCCGATATCGACTTTCAAATCGCTGTAATTCTGCAAGACCAAATCGCCGGTAAAGGTGGAATTTTTACCGGTGTTTTCGACAAAAATAGTCAAAAAAGCCGGTATATGAAATTCGTTCTTGGCCGTCAGAAATACATGGGTGTTTTCGGAAAAAATCTTTAAAAATATCTTGCGGTCGCCGGTAATTTCACCAAGGGATATTATATGCACCGGCAAATCGTCCGGGCTGTCCGCAACTATTTCCGTAATATCATCCAAAATCCGCACTGTGCACTTTTCACAAGTCGAAATATCCGCCTGGAAAATCCCGTCGACAAAAACCACGCTGTGCGCAGGAAAGGTTTTGATATTGAATTTTTCCCATAAATATTGCATAACTGGATGGTAAAAATTAACGCATATAAAGTAAAGGTAAAAAAAATGGGATTCAATTGCGGTATCGTGGGGCTTCCGAATGTCGGAAAATCGACTTTGTTTAACGCGCTGCCTGCGACGGTTGCGGCAGACGCGCAAAATTATCCGTTCTGTACCATAGAACCAAACACTGGCCGGGTTCTTGTGCCGGATGATATTTTATTAAAACTTGCCGATGTCGCCAAGTCGCAGAAAATTATTCCGACCCAGCTGGAGATTGTTGACATAGCCGGTTTGGTCAAAGGCGCTTCGGCTGGCGAGGGATTGGGTAATAAATTCCTTGGCCATATCCAGGCGGTCGATGCAATCATTCACGTAGTGCGTTGCTTTGAAAACGACGATATAACCCACGTATCCGGACGGATAGGCCCGCTGGATGATATTTCTATAATTGAAACCGAATTGATGCTGGCTGATTTGGAATCAATCGAAAAACAAATAGCCAACCTGACAAAAAAAGCGCGCGGCCAGGACAAGGAAGCAATTAAACAATTGGCGGTGGCGGAAAAAATTCGCGACGGCCTGGCGGCCGGCATGCCGGCAAGGGAAACTGGTTCCGGGTTCAATTTATTAACAGAAAAACCAGTTTTATACGTGTGCAACGTGGATGAATCGTCTGCCGCGACAGGGAATGAATATTCCGCGCAGGTAATTCAAAAATACGGTGCGACCGCACCGGTCCTTGTTATATCCAGCAAAATTGAACAAGAAATATCGGCACTGACCGACCTGGAAGAACGCGCAATGTTTTTGGACGATCTGGGGCTTTCAGAATCCGGTCTATCCAAAGTAATAAAAGCCGGGTACAAATTATTGGGTCTGCAAACATTCTATACCGTCGGTCCGAAAGAAGCGCATGCATGGACAGTATCGGTCGGCGCGACCGCACCGCAGGCAGCTGGTAAAATCCATACTGATTTTGAAAAGGGATTTATCCGCGCGGAAATCATCCGGCCTGATGATTATTTGGCGCTGGGCAGTGAAGCCGCCGTAAAAGAAGCCGGCAAGATGAAGTTGGTCGGCCGCGACTATGTAATGCAGCCGGAAGATATATGTCATATTTTATTTAATTGATTGGATAATAATTTTAAGAATAAAACCCGCATTTCGCGGGTTCACTATTTTTTTCGAAAGCCTTGTTTGGCTTTGAATTTCGGTTTTTCAGGGTCTATCAGTATGACTTGTTTGCCGCGGCGGATTTGCTTTATATTGCCGCGTTTTTTCCATGCTTTCAGGGAACTTAAAAATTTCATATTGTCCTCGCTTTGTCTTTTGCCTGCTGATTTTATATCTTTTATTTGAAAAATCAAGTTTTTTTTGGCAATCAAAGGATACAAGCCATCATCGCCACGCCGCCGGGATGCTGGTGAAATTATTCAGGCCCGTCGCACCGCGGAATGCCGTGCCGACTTGGGCGGCTGTCGCAAATGGCCATCTTTGGTGCAAAAGCTGTCCATTGGACAGTCGCGCCGCATCCCCGCGCAGACCAGTTGCGCCATTAAACGTCTCGACGAACATACTGGGTTGCGCCGCACCGGATATTCCATCAAATAGACCCATGCCGATACCAGTCAGACCGGTCGCACCGCTAAATGCGCCGTGGAACATACTGTCTGCCGGCGCCCCTTGGATTCCAATGAACAGATTTCCCGGAATTTCTCCTGTCAGACCGACGCAATTGCGGAATGTGCTGCCGAACATATGGTTTATCGGCCGACCTTGGATTCCGGCAAACAAATTGCCCGGAATTTCCCCTGTCAATCTGCTGCAACCACTAAACGTGTCAGCAAACATACCCGCTGCCGGCGGGCCTTGGATTCCAGCAAACAAGCCTTCGGGTATCGGACCGGTCAGATTGGCGCAGTTCCAGAATGTACCCCAAAACATATAGCTCACCGGCGGGCCTTGGACCCCGGCGAACAAGTTGGGCGGTATCGAGCCGGTCAGACCAGTACAGTTTTGGAATGTACTGTTAAACCGCGGGCTGCCGGTTGCGCTTGTGTTCAGTATCGGGAATATGCTGCCCAAGTCCCCAGCGATGCCAACAATATTGGCCAGGTTTGTGGAATTCTGGAAAGTTATCGCCGGCGTTGTAACATCGGCATTATAACTTGTCGCGCGGCCTCTTATGATTACGGTATAAGACCGCCCGGACGCATATCTGGGCGATGCCGGCGAAGTGTATGTCGTAAGCGTTGTATTGGTTTTGTTTATA
>Ga0123353_10006372_pt1 | contig 15697 bp, 18 predicted proteins | sample TergutLab28metaG_3_FD_92763 | JGI IMG/M metagenome (GOLD analysis project Ga0123353, IMG submission 92763) | Labiotermes labralis P3 segment gut microbial communities from Petit-Saut dam, French Guiana - Lab288 P3 | ecosystem: Host-associated > Arthropoda: Insects > Digestive system > Gut ... | reverse complement strand
GGGGTTGTGCTGTTGGGGCATCGGCGGGCGCTGGGCAGGCATTCCCTGGGGGGGCATTCCCATCCCCTGGGGGGCCTGCGGCGGGCCGAAGCTCTGCAGGGTGTAAGCGCCCGGGCCCTGGGGGGGCTGCGGCGGACCGGAAGCAAAATCCGGGGCGGGCGCGAAGGCGCCCTGCTGCTGCGCGAAGGCGGGCGCCTGCTGCGGACGCTGCGCGAAGGGCACACCCGCCGCGGGCGGAAAACCGCCGGACGGGCCCATGCCGCTGCCGTTCATGGCGGGCGGGCCGCCCATGCCGGGCGCGGGGCCACCGATGGGGCCGGACATGCCCTGCATCTGCTGCTGTTCCGCTTTTAAACGTTCCAGTTCCATTGTCAATTCCTCATTTCGACGTTTTTCATCTTCATAATAAGAAACCAGTGCCTGTACCTTGGCGCGCAGCTGCTCCTTCTTTTCGAGCCGCTCGCTGGAGTCCTCCATACCGGCCTGCGTTTCATACATCTCGTTTGGGTCCATTTTCATCTTCCTTTTTCCAAAGAGGCCCAAGGATTTTACTCCCTTCTCTTTGTGTTTTGTATTTGCACTTCACTGCATAAAACATCATATCGCGTTCGCTGGGAAATGTCAACGGGCCCACGCGCAAAAAACTGTTTAAAGATGCAGCCTTTTGCGCAAGTTTACAATTCTAGGAGCGCAGTTGCGGCAGGCTTGTCAAATCCCGGAAGACGTAGCCCATGGCCCGCGCGCCATCGATGATATCCCCCATGGCCTGCGCGTTGTCGGAGGATACGCTGTGCAGCAGGATAATGGCCCCGGGATGGATGCGCCCGAGCACCATGTCTTTGGCGTACCCCGCGCCCCTTTGGGCGTTGACGTCCCAATCGGCGTAGGAGGCCGACCAGAACACGCTGGTGAAGCCCAGGGAGGCCACGGCCTCCAGTGCGGATTCGTTGTATTCCCCCCGGGGAAAGCGGAAGAAGGGGGCGCTGTAGCCGAAATGCTCCCGCAGGTAATTGTCCGCGCCGATGACCTCCTGGGCTATGCGCGTCCTGTCGATCTCCGCGAACGATGGGTGCTTCACGCTATGGTTGCCCACGATGTGCCCCTCGTTGATCATGCGGGCCACGATCTCGGGCGCGCCCTTCATCTCATCCACAGTGCAGAAGAAGGCCGCGGGCACGCCTTTCTCTTTCAGAACATCGAGGACGATGGCCGTGTTGCCGTTCTCGTAGCCGCAGTCAAACGTGAGATAGAGAACTTTCTCTTTCGTGATGTTATCGTAGGCGACGGCGGCGTAGCGCTTCGCCTCGAAGAAGTTCTGGTTGACGATGGAGATTTCGTGCACCTGCTGATCTTTCGCCGCGCCGTAGGCATGCTCCACCTTTTTCAGCGGCAGATCCTTGCTGTTGTTCGGGTCGGCGATGGCAATGGGGCGCGGGGGCAGGGCGGCAAGGCCCGTATACGTACCGTCCCCGGGCGCGGGGGAACCAATCCCCGACGCGGGGGAACCCCGCAGGATTTCCCAGGAAGGAAAGCCTGCGGGGTTGACAGCCACGGGCTGCGTGGGTTCGTGGGCGGTGAACTCGTCCTCTGACGTGTGCTCTCCCGACGGGAAATCTCCCGTGGTGTGGTCCGTGGCCGGCGTGGAGAAGTGGTCCTCGGTGGGCCAGCCGCCGGGCCAGGCGGCGGTGGTGGGGTTCTGGGTGGTGGGCGGCCGCTCGGGGGTCATGTTGCAGGCAAACAGTCCCAGGCATACGCAGGCGGCCGCCGCCGCGGCTAAGGCCGTCCGAACGGCCAGTGCGGGTTTGGCAATTCGCGCCATGATGTGAAAACCTCCTGAACAGTGTGGGTTCAGGAGATAGTGTGTGCAGGGGGAGGGGAATTATTCATTTTCCCCCTCTGTCGCGTAGACCGCGTAGCGGGCGTAGTGCGACAGAGGGGGAAACAGGACGATTGCCCTTGACATTTTGCAAACAATATGCTATTATATTAGTAAAATCAATTTCAATGAAAAGGATTTGTTTGCAATGAATGATTTTAACGCAACACTGGACGACCTCTCTCGGGGCTACGCCACGCCTGGCAGCACCTGCCGCTGCCTCTTCTGCGGGGAGGAATACCTTTGCGGGGATATCTACGCTTTCGGCAGCCGCCTGCTGGACGCCTCCTCGGCCGCGCGGCTGCACATCGAACAGGCCCACGGCGGCGTGTTCGATGCCCTGCTGGCGGGGGGTAAAAAAACCACCGGACTCACCGAGGGGCAGGGCCGCATGCTGTCGCTGTTTTATCAAGGCCTGCCGGACCGGGAGATCGCCGCCGCGCTGGGGATCAGCGATGCCACGGTGCGCTACCAGCGCTTTCACCTGCGGGAGAAGGCGCGGCAGGCGAAAACCTTCCTCGCGCTGTTTTCCCTGCTTGAACAGCGCGCCGGGCAGCCGGACGAACCCAAAATCCATAAGGGGGCAACCATGGTGGACGAACGCTACATGACCGGCGGCGACGAGGCGCAGAAGATCATCGATACCTTCTTCAGTTCGCTCGAGCCACTTAAACTCAAGAGCCTGTCGTCCAAGGAGAAGAAAAAGCTGGTGATCCTGCGGGTGATCGCCGGGCAGTTCGCGCCGGGCCGGCGCTACAGCGAGAAGGAAGTCAACGTCATCCTCAAGGCCATCCACGAGGACCACGCCACCCTGCGCCGCTACCTGATCGAGTACGGCTTCCTGGCGCGCACGCAGGACTGCGCGGAATACTGGGTGAAGGAATGAAGCTGCGGCCTGCTATTCGCCCGCATCCTCCATATCACGCAAATAGGCCTCCATGCTGCACAGCGCAGACCTCGTTAGCGGCCCCAAATCCTTCCCGCCGCAGTAAGGGCACTGCTCTCGCCCCGCTTCATCATAGCTGAGGATAAAATTGGGGACAGAACTGACGCAGCAGTTGCATCTCTTGTAATATTCATAGGTGAAATCTTCATAAAGCATGGCTGTGCATCCCCTCAAATGGACCATATATGGACAAGTGTACCATATATGGTCCGTTTTGTCCATATAATTTGGTTTTCCTCCCGCATAAAAATGTAGAATGAAGGAACTATATATGGACTGGAGGGGCGCAGATGGGCATTCGAGAGGCTGTCGCAAATCGCATTGTATATTTTTGCTATGAAAGAAATATTTCGTTCCATTCGTTGGCCAGAAGCTCGGCTATACCGCCGACAACGCTAAAAAACATCATCAGCGGCGTCAGCGCAAATCCTGGTATTGTCACGATAAAGAAAATCTGCGACGGGCTGGATATCAGCATCATCGAATTCTTTGACACCGAGGCATTTCGCGGGCTGGAGCAGGAGATAAGGTAAGCGGGAAAGCTATAACCCCTCCCACGGGTCCTTTCTCTTCAGCCGTTTCACTGCCTCTGTCATATCAACCCCATCCGGCGCAACCTTCCCCAGCTCGCCCCACGCGATGGGCATGGATACCGGCATGCCCTCCCGCCTGCGCACGCAGTAGGGCGCGGCGCTGGTGGCCCCCCGGGTGTTGCGTATCCAGTCCACGAAGATGCGGCCCTTCCGGCTGGCCTTGCGCACGTTGGCTGTGTAACGCTCGGGCCACTTTTCCGTCATTATCCCCACAATGCCCTTGGCAAAATCACGGAACGCCTCCCAGTCCATGGAGTTCTGAAAGGGTACGACAACATGATACCCCTTGCCACCGCTGGTTTTAAGATAGGCCTTCAAGCCCAGCCCATCCAGGATTTTTTTCAAATCCCGCACGCCTTGACGAATCAATTCCAGGCCCATGCCCTCGTCCGGGTCCAGGTCGAAGACCATCACATCCGGGCGGTCCGGGTTCTCCGCCCTGCTGCCCCACGCATGAAACTCGATTGTATTCAGCTGCACCTCGCCGATCAGCCCGGCAATGTCGTTGACGCAGTAATAACGGTCTTTTTTCCCTTCCGGGTGTTTTTTGAAGAAACACTCCCCCTGCGCGCCGCCCGGGCAGCGGATCGCGCTGAGGTACCTGCCCTCGATATGCGGCAACATGCGCGGCGCGACTTTTTGATAGTACAAAGCCAGGTCTTTTTTCGTCACGCCGGTTGCGGCGAGCTTATTCGGGTTCGTGATTTTCACGCCCTCGATGACGCAATCACTTATTACGTCTTCTTTGGCTACCTGCTTCACGTTTTTGTCTTCGCGCAGCCCCTTGAATTTCGCCTGGCGCAGCAGGCCCTCGTTCGTCCATTCGGCGAAGGCGATCTCTGCGGCGTACTTTGGCCTGAGCCAAATGATTTCTTCCCCCGCCCTGACCCCCGGCGCCCGCTTGAACGCGGGCGTTTTTCTAATAATTGGCCTGAACCTTCCTTCCAGCTCGTCCATATCTCTTCGGGAGAATCCCCCCGCGCGCCCGCAGTAGACCAGCCCGCCGTCCCGGTACACCCCCAGCAGCAGCGAGCTGACCCCGCTCTCCCTTTTGCTCGAAATCGTATACCCCCCAACGACAAATTCCTGCCGCTCCCCGCATTTGATCTTGACCCAGTCGCCGTTGCGCGTGCCGGTATAGGCAGAATCCCCCCGCTTGCCGATGATGCCCTCCAGCTTCGCATCCCGGGCCGCCCGCAGCAGGGCTTCGCCCTGCCCTTCGATGTGCGCGCTATAGTGGAGCGGCTCGGGCGCGCCGATCAGCAGCTGCGCAAGAATCTCTTTTCGCTCGGCCAACGGCAGTGGCCGCAGGTCCTCGTCGTCCAGAGTGAGAATATCAAATATCATATATTGCAACTTTTTACCCGCCGGGCTTTTGATATACCCCTGCAAGGCCTGGAAATCCGGGCGCCCCGCGCTGTCCGCAACAACCATCTCCCCGTCCAGCGCCATGGCCCGCCCCCTCGCTAGGTCAATCAGCGCCTGTGCCGCGGGCTTGAATTTGTGCGCGTAGTCGCTGCCATTCCTGCTCAGCAGCCGGACCTTCCCCCGCTCCGCAAGCCCAAGAATTCGATACCCGTCATACTTCAGCTCATACACCCAGCCCTCCTCCTCCGGCACGGTTTTCACGAGTCTGGCCAGTTGAGGTTCGGCGCTGGAAAAAGGGTTTTTATAATCAGACAATTCCCCTCCGGTGGAGGGGTGGCGCGTAGCGCCGGGGTGGTCTTTCTCCTTCATCAGCAGCCAGTTCTTGTCCTTTCCGTCGTTCATGCGCACCAAAGCCCAAGGGCCCGTGAGCCTCTTCCCGCGCAGCTCAATCTTGATATGCCCGTCCCTCCACTCCAGGGCCTCGTAGGTCCCCTCATCCCAGATGGACACCGTGCCCGCGCCGTACTGCCCCTTGGGAATTATCCCCTCGAAGTGCCGGTATTCCAGTGGATGGTCCTCCACCTGCACGGCCAGGCGCTTGTCCGCCGGGTTGTCCGACGGCCCCTTGGGCACCGCCCAGCTCTTCAGCGCGCCGTCGTGCTCCAAGCGGAAATCATAGTGCTCCCGGCTGGCAAAATGATGCTGGACAACAAAATGCAGTTGCCTGCCGGGCTTAACTGCCTTGCCGGCCGGCTCACTGGTCTTGGTGAAATCACGTTTCTGGTTGTAAGCGGTAAGGTTGGTTCGCATGAGCTAACTCCTTTATATAATAACGTTTCCCGCCTCGTCAGGATGCCCCCCTTGGGGGACCGCGAAGCGAGGGGGTGGTGCGGAGCACAAAACATCATCATTAGTTTTCAATTATTCACCACCAATTATGCGGGCATACTATCCTCAGAAAAGGAGGTATCCCATGCCCGCCCAAAAAACCGTCCTGTCCTTCGGCTTGGTGGCCATCCCCGTCGCGCTGCACCCCGCCGTGCGGGAAAACGATGTGGGCTTCCGCCAGTTGCACAAAGAAGATCAACGCAGAATTCGCTACAAAAAGGTCTGCGAGGGCTGTGGCAAGGAGGTCAAGCAGAGCGACATTGTCAAAGGCTACGAGTTCGAGAAGGACCGCCACGTTGTCGTCACGGACGAGGAGCTGGAGGCCATCAAAACGGAAAAAGAAAAGGCCATCCAGATTCTGCACTTCGTGGAACCGGGGGAGATCGGCGCCGTCAGCTGCGCCCGGGCCTGGCATGCCCTGCCCGAGCCCGGCGGCGAAAAGGCCTTCGAGCTGCTGCGCCGCGCCCTCATCGACGAGGACAAATTCGCCATAGGGAAGACCGTCCTGGGCACGAAGGAGACCCTCATGGCCGTGTTGCCCCACGGGGAGGGCCTTGTCGTGCAGTCCCTCTACTTTGCCGACGAGATTAAGGATCCGCCGAAGGCCTACGCCCCGCCCAAGGTAGCCCCCCAGGAGATCGCCATGGCCCGCAAGCTCGTGCAGACCATGGATACCCCCTTCGACCCCGCCGATTACCACGACGAATACCAGAGCCGGCTCAAGCTGCTGCTGGAGAGCAAAATCACCGGCGAGGCCTTCGCCGTCCCGGTGAAATCCGGGCAGGTCAACGTAGCGGACCTGATGGAGGCCTTCAAGCAGAGCATAGCGCAGGCCAAGCCAGGGGTGAAAAAACCCGCCGCGAAGAAACCGGCAAAGAAATAATAAACCTGTAGGGGCGGCTTTCCATGCCGCCCGCGTCTTTAAAATTCCAAAAAATCGCTTTAACCCCTTGCATTCCCCCACAAGATGTAGTATAATATAAAATGGATAAAAGCAAAATTGTGTGGAGCACGCAGCGTGCGCAACGCCGTGCAAAGGAAAGGTGTGGATGGCGCCAATGAAAGAAGACTATGTCCCCAACGAAAAATACCGCAATATGTTCGGGGTGGAGCGCAACGGCTACGGCTGCGAGCGCGTGGACCTCTATCTCGCGCAGCTGGAGGTCGCCTTCAAGAAGATACGCGAGGACAACCGGAGCCTGAAGCGCGACCTGGCGGCCGGCCAGCAGATGGCGGCGCCCGCGCAGCAGGGCTTCAGCCTCTTCCCGCCGGATAACGAGATGGCCGCCCAGCTTGAGCAGCAGGGGCAATACATCATGCAGTTGCAGACCCAGCTGGCCGAGCAGCAGGAGCGAAACCAGCGCATGGGCGCCCAGATGGCCCAAATGGCGCAGGCGGGGCAACAGGGCGACCCCCAGGCCGCCGAGGCCCTCATGGCACAGATCGCGGCCCTGCGCGGCGAGGCCGACGCCCTGCGCCGCCAACTGTGCACCCAGTCAGCCCCCGCTGCAGTCGGCATGCCGACCGCGTCGGCTCTCCAGTTCAGCGAGGAAGAGCAGCAGGGCCTGATCGGCAAGGTGCTCGTGGAGGCGCGCACCCAGGCCGAGGAGATGGTGCGCGCAGCCAAGCAGGAGGCCGATACGATGACATACCGGGCCCGCCAGAAGGTAGACCAGTTGCGCGCCGAGCAGGAGCGCGTGCACAGCCAGCTTCAGGGGATATCCTACGGGCTGCGCAACGTTTTGCGCGAGAGCGCCGGCGCCGAGTATCAGCAGCGGGGAGAGGAATATGCCGCGTCTTAGCCTGAAAACGTTTCACTCTAAGAAGAACATATCCCCGGGGGATGCGGAGGAAACCGCGCTCTCCCCCGAGGGTCGCGCCATGCTGGAGGAGGTGGACCAGCTGGCCGAAGAGGTGCTCGCGCCGGAGAAGGTGCCGCCCGAGCCCCTGAGCCGCAAGGCCGCGGTGAACATACGGAAAACCGCCGGCGCATTCTACGCTGCAACGGTGGTGTTCTGCCTGCTGCTGGGCGTCACGTTCCTGCTCAACGCCTTCGCGGCAAACGGTGTGCTGGGTCTGCGCTTCTTCGTGGAACCCACCAACGCCATGCCCCAGGCGCCCTACGGCTCGCTGCTTATCACCGTCACCCGCCCCAGCGGCAGGATCCGTCCCGGGGACATCATCACCTATTATTCCCTGCCGGGCGACCCGAGCACCCGCCTGACCCGCATCGTGGACGAACGCCTGGAGAACAACGGCATCCCCCTGTTCCGCACCAAGCGCACGGCGAACGCCGCACCCGACAGCATGCTCATTAACATGACGCACATCCTGGGGGTGAAGTTGGTCGTGATTCCCTACGTGGGGCACCTGATCTCCTTCATGCAGACCTACGCCGCTGGCTTCGCGGTGCTGGCGGGGTCCCTGACCGTCTCGGCGGCAGTTATGCGCCTGTGGGTGAACCGGGAGCACCCCGAACTGAAACAGGTATTAAAAAAGAAGAAGGCCAAAAAAGGACGCAAGGGACGTGTGCAGCATGGCGACGTTTAGCGGCGGCCCAACGTCCAATGGCGTGCCACCGAGCCAAACCATCCTGCTGCGCCTGCGCATCGCCCGGCTGCGGCTGAACACCTGGTGGGCGGGGAGACGCCTGCGCTCCTTGCGCAACAAGGCCAACAGAGTGCAGGACAATGGCAATCGAAGGCCCCTGCGGCGGTGGCCCTATGTCTCGGTATTGGTGCTGTGTTTCGCCGCGGCGGTATCCGCCGTGGTTGTTTCCATTTTGGCGCAGGGCGCGCCCATGCTGCGCACCCTGGACGGCCGCCTGCCCGGCCCGGACGAGTTGGTCATCCTGGACCCTGCCCGGCGGGACGAGACGATGCTCTCCCCGGGCTATCTCTACGACAGACCCGTGGCCGCCGTGCAGACGGGCTCCGAGTCGGTGCTGCTGCGCGTGCGCCTGGAGGAGACGCTCCTCACCGCCAGCCGCAACGGGGGCGGCCGCGTGGTGACGGCCAAGCCAACGCGCGACCCCGGCGAAAACTACGAGCCCTACACCATCTCGCAGGAGGAGGCCCTGCGGCAGTTGATCAACAGCGGCGTCTTCAAGGCCGGCACCGGCTGGGAGGAGGCGCTCAGGCAGAAGTTGCCCGCCCGCCGCCTGCCGGAGGGCGACAACGACGGCGGGCGCCTGCTCGTATTCGAGAAGAAGACCGTCATTGCGGACCCCGACACGGATATCCCCGATATCAGCGTGCTGCCCCCGGAGATCATCGAGCAGTACGACCTGGGCAACGTATACTACGCCTATGTGGGCTTCTACTATATCAGCGACGGTGGCGGGCACGCCTACCAGCCGCTGCACATTGCGGTGGACGACCCCGCGCCCCGCAGGCCTACACATAGGCCGCCGGCCATCGTGGGCCTCACCTACGACTTCTACCAGTGGGACGTCGCGCAGGAGCAGGTGCACCGGTTCGACGAAGAAGCCGACCCTCCGGTGAATCTCCAGCCGGGCGAGTTGCGGCCCGTTGAGGCCTGGGAGCGGCCGGAGGACGCCTGGTTTTACGACGCCGACGGCTGGGTATACTACGGGCAGGCCCTCGACCCCGGCGTGATGACCCCCCTGCTGCTGCGCAGCTTCACCGTCTGGCCCGAGAGCCCCCTGGTGAGCGATGAGACGCGCTACCGCCTGTATGTGCGCGCCCAGAGTACCTCGATGGAGCATAGCACGATTCTTCAGCTGTGGCACAGCGGCGCGCCATTGGGGAACCTGGGAGGCAACCATATGACCAACGAGGCGGCGCAGGCCCTGTTCGGGCGGGTGTACCCGCATGAGGCCGGCGTGATCAACTATGAATATGACAATGACTGATATGATCGATCCAGGCTTTGCCCGGCCGTGACTCTAGAATAATTTTTATTGCATGAACATGCGCTGCATCATTGTTTTCATCTCGCCAAGGTAATCGGTTGCGATATAGGCCAGTGTCTGCTCACGCGCGTGCGCGTCGCCTATCAGGCAGTCAATCACCACTTCAACCTTACTGCGTAAGACGCAGAGCTCGTTGAAAGCGTCTTCGGTTATTGTCAGGTTATCGTCCATGAGGTTTCTTGCCACCTTTCGTATAGAGAACTTTATTGCGCGCTCTATAGATCGTTATACGATTATTATAGCACGTTGTATAGTGCATGTCAAGGGCAAACTAAAAATATTTTGGAGGGCTTTAGTCGTGTTTGTGGCTCGTCTAAAAGAACTGCGCAAAGAACAGGGCGTCACCCAGATGGACGTTGCTATTGGCATTCATGCACAGGTACGAGTCTACCAGTATTATGAGTCGGGGGAAAAGAAACCAGGATTCGACTCCCTTATCGCCCTTGCGAATTTCTTCAACGTGTCCATTGATTATCTGGTTGGCCGGACGGATAAGCAGGAGGTCAATCGGTAGAAGATGAAAACCGTCGCCGTCATCCAGGATATCTCCGGGCTGGGGCGCTGCTCTCTCGGGGCGGCGCTGCCGGTGCTTTCGGTCATGGGGGCGCAGTGCTGTCCCGTGCCCACCGCCGTCTACACCAACCAAACCGGCTTTTCCAGCTTCGCTTCTTTCGATTGCGGGGCCCTGTTGAACGATTTTATCCTGCAATGGAAAAAACACGGCGTAGCCCTCGACGCCATCTACACGGGCTTCATGGCCACTACAGAGCAAATCAAGGGCGCGCTGGCCTTCATCGAAGCCTTCCGCACGCCGGATAGCCTCCTGCTCGTGGACCCTGTGATGGGCGACGACGGGCGGCGCTACCCCTGTTTTGACTCTCATTTCTGCGAAGCCATGCGGGCCTTCGCCGCCCAGGCAGACGTCATCACCCCCAACGTCACGGAGGTCTGCATACTCACAGATACGCCCTGCGAAGCCTTCGCGAAACACGACGAGGCGGCGCAGTTTGCGCTCCTGCGGCGCATGTGCGAGGCCCTGCCGCAGGGGCGGATCGTCATCACCGGCTGGCGCAGGGGAGACGCCGTATGCAACGCCGCCTGGGACGACGGCGCCTTTACTGTGCACGAGAGCCCCGCCGTGGGCGGTTCCTGGTCGGGTACGGGGGACCTGTTCGCCTCGGCGCTGTGCGGCGGGCTCATCAAAGGCGATACCCTTGACATATCCATACGCCGGGCCATGCGCTTCCTCGAGCCCGCGCTGCAAGACGCCGCGCGCCTGGGCCTGCCCGGGGCGGGGGGCGTCCCATTCGAATTGAATTTAAAGGAGTTACTGTGAAACGCAAGCAAATCAACTATCTGATTATGGCCGCCCTGTTCGCGGCAATGATTGCGGCTCTATCAACGATTCATATCATCGATATGCCCAATGGCGGCTATGTCCATCTGGGTGATCTGTTCGTATTGCTGGCGGGATGCCTGCTGCCCACGCCCTACGCCATGGCAGCGGCGGCCATCGGTGGCGGGTTGGCGGATATCAGAGCGCCGCTGTTCATGCCCGCGACTATATTGGTCAAGGCCGCGATTGCGGGCCTGATGAGCGCAAAAAGCGGGCGCCTGCTCACCCGCCGCAACGCCCTGATGACCCTCCCTTACGCCGCCATCACCATGGCATGTTACGCCCTGTATGACTTGCTGCTCGTTACACTGGGCCTGGTTCTCGGCGAAGAGATCTGGACAGCGGTATTGATCGCCAGCGTAAGCTTCAACGCGCTGCAGGTTACCGCCAGTGCTGCGCTGTTCCTCGCCCTTGCCGCCGCCCTTGACAGGCTCGGCTTCAAGCAAAAGCTGATGAAATGGGAGAGGTGACTATGACCCATGTTCGAACAAATATTTCGTTCCCATCTATTGACATCGGGACAAGTTCCTGCTACAATGTTTATGTAGCGTTGCCTATACGGTAGGCGGTTAAATCCTGCCCCCGGGGTCCCCGAAAAGCCCGCAGGCTTTTGGGGTGGACACGAAAGGGGGGATGTTTGATGGAATACTTAGTGGTTTTAGTAGCGATACTGATCTTTGCTACGGGCTATATCAACGCATCAAAGAAATAACCGCCCCAGCTTTCCCAGCATGAGCGGTTAATTTCTTAACTTGTTCTAGGGGGCTAACCGTCTATACGGTAGCGCTACATTCATTATAGAATATCTTATGCAAAATGTCAAGCCAAAATCTTTACAACTTTAAAAATTTCTAAAGGGATCCACCCATGACCTGCATCCTCGCCTCTGCCTCCCCCCGCCGCCGGGAACTGCTCGCCCTGGCAGGCATAACATTCGAGGTGCGCGTCCCCCATGTGGAGGAGCGCCTCGACCCCGCCTGGAGTGCCGGCGAAGCGGCACGCGCCCTGGCATGGCAGAAAGCCGCCGCCGTAGCGAAGGACTATCCCGAGGCCTGCGTCATCGCCGCGGATACCATTGTCGAAATCGACGGCGTCCTCCTGGGCAAACCGGAGGATGCCGCCAATGCCGCGCGTATGCTGCGCATGCTTTCGGGCCGCGAACATCGTGTCGTCACCGGCGTATGCCTGCGCCTGGGAAGCAGCGAACGCGTGTTTTCCCGGGAAACCCTCGTGCGCTTCTACCCCTTGGGCGATGACGAAATAGACGCTTACATCCGCACAGGAGAACCTATGGACAAGGCCGGCGCCTATGGCATACAGGGCAGGGGAGCGCTGCTGGTGGAGGGCGTCACAGGGGATTATTTCAACGTCGTTGGCCTACCTGTGGCGATGCTGGTGAAGGAGCTGCGGGGTTTTTTGATATGAGAATCTTCTCCCCCGCCCCCGCCGTCACGCTCCCCCGCGACGCCATCGTGGGTATCTTTGATCTGGACACCGCCACGGTCTCCGGGCACACCCGTGAATACCTGCGCCGTGCGCAGGAGGCGGGCGCAGTGGTGGCCGTGGGGGACGAACTGCCGCAGTCCTTTATCGTCGCGAGCGCTTTAGTTGGTAAAAGTATCGAGAAACACATCTACCTTTTGCCCCAAAACAGTGCAAATCTATCAAAAAAGCTCTTGACAATCCCCTGAGAGAGTGGTATAATACATATGTGAGCGCTTTAACGCTTTTAACCACTAAAGCGCTCCGTCTTTTTGTCTCCTCCTTTAGGAGATGTCCATTCTGTGGGGATGGCCTGCGGGCCGCCCGCACCAAAATACCAGTAAAGGGAGATGCTACTTATGACGGCGACATGGATCACAATCGGTATTTACGTGACGGTGTTGGTGACCATCGGCATCGTGACCGGCCGCAGCAGCAAGAGCGTGGCGGATATCACCGTGGGCGGGCGCAGGATGGGGGCCTGGCTTTCGGCGCTCAGCTACGGCACGGCCTACTTCTCCGCCGTGATGTTCGTGGGCTACGCGGGCGCCACGGGCTACGGCTTCGGCCTGTGGGGGATCCTGGTGGGCCTGGGCAACGCGGCGTTCGGCGCGCTGCTGGCCTGGCTGTTCCTTGCCCGGCGCACGCGCGAGATGTCGGCGCGGCTGGGCCTGCACACCATGCCGGAGCTCTTTGAGAAATTCTATGGAAGCAAGGTGATGAAGCTGTTCTCCTGCATTGTGATCTTCATCTTCCTGGTGCCCTATTCGGCCAGCGTATATAAAGGCTTGGGCTCCATCGCCCAGGTGCTGCTGGGAATCCCAGACACCGTGTTCATGGTCCTCATCGCCGCGCTGGCGGGTTTGCTGCTGCTTTTCGGCGGCTACATGGTGCAGGCCCGGGCGGATTTTGTGCAGGGCATTATCATGTTCGCGGGTGTGGCGCTGCTGATCTTCTTCGTTGTACGGGCCAAGGACGTGGGCGGCGCCGCGGGGCTGGCGGAGTACGCGAGGTCCCCTCAGGGCCTGCCCTCGCTCAACGGGCAGCAGTGGTGGGGCCTGCTCTCGCTGGTGTTTATGACCAGCTTCGGCACCTGGGGCCTTCCCCACATGATACAGAAATATTTCGGCATCAAGGACAACAACCAGGCCAAGCGCGGCATCTGGATTTCCACCACCTTCTGCCTGATGATGGCGGGCGGCGGCTACTTCATCGGCTCGCTGTGCCACAGGTTCTTCACTTCGGCGGAATATGCCGCCCTGCAAGCGGAAAAAGGTCCCGCATTCAAAGACTACATCGTCCCCATGCTGCTGGAGAAGGCGCAGATTCCCTCCGTTCTGCTGGGCATCGTGTTCGTGATGCTGCTGGCCGCTTCGGTGACGACCCTCTGCGGCATCACCCTGACTGCCAGCTCCACCTTGGTCAAGGACTTCTTCGGCACCCTGAAGCCCGGCGCCCCGGAGAAGAAGGTGGGCCTGAGCATCAAGCTGCTGTGCCTGGCCTTCGCGGTGCTGTCCTACTTCGTGGCCAACACCAACACCCCCATCCTGGACATGATGAGCTACTCCTGGGGGATTATCTCCGGCTCGTTCCTGGCGCCCTACGTGTTCTCGCTGTACTACAAGGGCGCGAATAAGATCGGCGCCTGGGGCGGCATACTCACCGGCTTCTTCATCGCCTTGGTGCCGGCGGCCTGCAGGTTGCTGATGGTGGCGAACGTCACGGACGAGGCCGTGGTCAAGCTGGCGGGGCAGGGCCCGCAGTTCGCGGTGATCGCCACGTGCTGCTCGGTGGCGGTGTGCTTCCTGCTCTGCGCGGCGACGAAAAACAGGGTGAAGCCGGTGGAGGCAAAGGCGCAGGCATAACGCCCTTTGTGCAATTCGCCGTTATATTTCCAACAGGATCTTATCCCCGCGGGGCCATTGCAAAAAAATGCGCGACACTGCGCGCAAACCCCCGTTTTCCCTTCGGAGAGCGGGGGCTTTCCAACTTGTGAACAAACTGTGAAGTTGCCGGAAAGCGCCGTTTTTGCCGCGAAAACTGGCGTTATCCTGCCGGTTGCGAAAGCATGGTCAAAATGACGAAAAACAGCCCGGCGCCCAAAAAAGATTTTAAAATCCCAAAATAGTTGTTGACAAACTGTCTTTTGTACGGTATGATTAAAATGTAGCCGTATGAAAGGCCCAAAGTTCTCTATGGATTTGCCAAGCAGCGATGAGGCTCTCGTGGCCGTCATCCAGCGCGGCGATGGCAGCGGGGACAGCGCCGAAGCCTTCGGCCTGCTGCTGGAGCGCACGTTGCCGGTCATCCATGCCCGGGTGGATTTCGCCCTCGCCCGCGCGAAGAGTGGGCACCAAGCCAGTCAGGGCTCCCGGGAGGACCTGCTGCAGGAGGGCAAGCTGGCCTTTCTCAGCGCGGTTTCAAGCTTTCAGCCGGGCAGGGGCGCCAGCTTCCGCACCTACGTATCTGTATGTGTGAGCCACCGCGTGGCCTCCGCTCTACGCCGCAGCGCGAAGGTCCTCGAGGAGGCGTTGCCGGAGGATTTTCTCATTCCTGGGGCGCGCAGCATGGACCCCCAGGACATCTTCGCGGCCATGGAGGAGACCCGGCGCATCATGGAGGCCATGCATTCGCAGCTCAGCCGGCTCGAGCGCAGCGTGATCGAGGGGTACCTCGCCGGCGAGAGCTACGAGGCCATCGCCCGGCGGCTGGCCGTGGGTCCCAAAACCGTGGACAACGCCCTGCAGCGCGTGCGCAAAAAACTGCGCAAGTTTCTTTAATTAAGCATTAAGCATTAAATCAGCCCCAATAGCTTAAAGAAAGCGGTGGAGACACAGACGGCGGTGCGATTCCGCCCGGGGTGTAAAAAAATTTTTTTCAAGCGAGGTAGATCAGCACATGTACGAAGACAAGACTCTCATCTGCAAGGAATGCGGCAACGAATTCATCTTCACCCAGGGTGAGCAGGAATTCTATGCGGAAAAAGGCTTCGAGAACGAGCCCGGACGCTGCAAGGACTGCCGCGAGAACCGTAAGCGCGGCGGGCGCGGCGGCGAACGCGAGATGTTCGAAGCCACCTGCGCGGCCTGCGGCGGCATCGCCCGCCTTCCTTTCCGCCCCCGCGAGGACGGGCGGCCCGTGTATTGCAGCGATTGCTTTGCGCGGCAGAAGGAGAATGGATAAATTTTCTGGTTGAGGCGTGGCTAACACCCTT
>Ga0123353_10006371_pt1 | contig 15698 bp, 15 predicted proteins | sample TergutLab28metaG_3_FD_92763 | JGI IMG/M metagenome (GOLD analysis project Ga0123353, IMG submission 92763) | Labiotermes labralis P3 segment gut microbial communities from Petit-Saut dam, French Guiana - Lab288 P3 | ecosystem: Host-associated > Arthropoda: Insects > Digestive system > Gut ... | reverse complement strand
TTCCCTGGCCGCCCCCCCCCCCCGAGCCGCCGCCCGCGCCCATGAAAATGTCGATCTTGTCGCCTATTTCAAGGCCGTAACTTGCGATATTGAACGTCCCGGAAGCCAGGAACGTCGCGATCAGCTCCTTCTTGCGCCCCGCTATTATGGCTTGCTTCACCCTCAGCGGCGGCCATTGCCTGATTTTCGCGAGGGCGCCCGCTTCCGCCTCAGCCTGGGTGGCGACCACGCTGTCGTAAGTCGCCATCCATTGCGGGTTGCTTTCGACCTGCGCTATCTCGCCAGTGGTTAAAATGGAGGGGAAGTACGTATAAAGCCAGAGCAGCTCCGGGACGATGCCCGGCGGGTAGTACGCGGGCAGGTCGGCGAAGCTGAGCGCGCCGCAAAGGGCCGGGTCGAGCCGCGTGTCCTCGACCGTCGGCGCGCCCGATGCGATTATCACGTTGGCGAGGCAGAGGTCGTACACGTTCCCGTCGCGCACCAGCTCCGGGTACTGCGTGGCCGACCCGAAAACGAGCTCGCACGAAAACGCGCGCACATCCTCGGACCTGTCGAGCCGTATGACCACGCGGTACCTGCCGTCGGCGAGCGCCGTGGTCTCGAACTCGTCCGTGCCGTCCGTGATCCCCTGGTAGCCGCTTATGAACGCGCGGCCGGCCGCGACGTGGAGGAAGCGCTGACCCGCTCCCGACGAAGTGACCTTTGCCGCGTCTTTGTCCGGCACCAAAAAAAGGCCGTTCGAGAAAAATCCCCTGTAAAAATCCGCATGGTCCGCCGCTTCGTACTCGCGGTCATATACCGGGGCGCCGTCGTCGCCTATCCCCGTCACGTGCGCGTCGAAAAAGTAGCTTTTCATATGATAACCTTAACCCCCTTTTATCTGCCGCCTCAGGCGCGATATAAAATTCAGTGGCGCGTCGCCGAACGTGGCGCTGAGCGCGACCCCGCCGTCGGCCGCGACGGTCTCCATTTCCGTCAGCCTCGTGTTCATGGCCAGTCCCCATCCGCGGTGCCGGACCGTCACGATGTCGCCGAGCCGGTAGTCCACGCCGTACTTTAGCGTAGTGTCCAGTATTTCTGCGTCGAAAGAGCTGACTGGCGCATAGCTCTCCGCGCGCGCGGCCGCGAGGCGCCTGAGCTCGTCGAGCTCCTTCCCCGGCACTGGGTGCGACGCGGATATGTCGAGGTGCTGCTCCCACCTGTGTATCCCATTCGGCAGCTCGCCGTCGCCGCGCGTCACCGTCGCCGTGTACGTGTCGTCGGCGAATTGCGAGCCTGACAGCGACGCGTAGAACAGGTTGCGCATGTTCATGTCGCTGTCCTGGTAGCTCATCGCGGCGACGTTCTTTCGTTCGATCTCGAATATTACCCTGTGGTTTTCCGATTGCCCGGCCGACCTGTCGACGCCTTCTATGCAATCGAAGACGAGCTTCCCGTCCGCAAGGTCGGGCGCTACAGAGTAGCCGATGCCCGCCCCGCGCCCGAGCTCTTCCAGGACGCCAGAAAGGGGCTCGAACCTCGTCATGTACCGGTCGTCGGGCTTCCCGCGGTTCTTGTCGGGCGCGATCTCAAGGCCCGGGATCCCCCTTGTCGGCGCCGAGGCCTGAAAAAAGTTCGACGCCACAAAGTGCTTCATGCACGTTTCCGTCGAACCGTCCGCCACGTCGAACCCCGCGACGCCCCCCACCTGCTCGTAGGTGAAGCCGGGCGGGGCCGTGACACGGGACGACATGAGCCCTTTCAGGCACAGCCCGGAGGCGGCCAGCACATCGCCGCCGCTGTCGGCCGACCTGCTGATTGAAAGGATGACCCCCCAGAAGGACCGGTCTATGAGCGCGAAAAGGTATTTCTCGAATTTGTCGGCGGCAGCGGCGCCGCTCGAAATGAAAACCTCGAAGCTCCCGGGCGCGAAAAAACGCTCCGACACCGTCAGCCTGTGCGCTGCGTTCGTGACCGCGACCGGGACGAAACGGAGGTCCCCGTGCCCGGGCGGCTTGTAAAGCCTGATTTCCATTAGATCCCACCCTCCGGCTGGTACCAGTGGACCGTTATTATCGGCGACAGCTCCGGGTCGTCGACAGCTGAATATATTTCGTTTTTGCCCGGCATTATGCCCCAGGGGAAGTCGCTGTCGATCGTCGTCCAGTGGATCACGTCCGTAATTGACCCGTCGGCGTCGATGAGGTGCACCGACGGAACCGACATGTCGAGCTCGAGCTTCTGGCCGCGCACTATGCTGTGCGTGATCGTCGTCAAGGCGCCAACCGTTTCGTTTCCGACGGTGACCTTCGAGCTCTCCGTTTCGGACAATGTGATTATCGGGTATATCTCGATAATCGTCGGGTTGATGATGTACCCGCGGTTGGTAATCGAACCGAAGACCGTGGGCTTGACCGCCCAGGGGAAGCGCCACATTTTTTTTATCAGCCCCACGCTCAGCTTCACCTGGGCCGCCTGGGTCCAGTGCGGCGCGTCGCTTATCCACTCGGCGTCGAATTTTATGGCGCTGCCGAGCCGTTTGTCGAACGCCGCCCCTGCGATGGGCCGGCATGGAAGCCTGAACGAGCCGGAAAAGTTGTTGTATAAGAGCACTCCGAAATGCTTTGGGTCCAGCGCGGCCTGCAAGCGCCGCCGCAGGTCGTCAAGGTTTTTCTGCTTCTCCACGTATGTTCCGCCGGCGGCCTGTATGGACCCGGAGGCCGACGGGGTGAGCGGCTCCTTCGACACGTGGTATGTGTTCTGGCCGTCCATGCGTATCCCGCGCACGGCCTCGGCCGCCCCGGACGACACGCCGGGGTAAAATGTGTCGAGCAGGAACGGCGGCGACCCCGAGAACCGGATCACGTCGCCGTTCGCCGCGTGCCATTCTAGCGTCCTTAAAGCCATAGCCATGCGGCCGCCCCTCCCTATAGTTTGTCGAGCGCCTTCGCGACGAGCGCGGCGACCTGGCCGCTGGTGGCGGACGCATTTGTGTACGTGACGTTGACGTTGGCGTTTTTTGTCAGGCTGGTCATAATCGCCGACGCTGCGCCCGCTGCGGCGGCCGCTGCGTTCGTGGCCATTGATATCGCCATCTCTTTCGCGGCGGCCTCGGCGGCGATCATTGCCGCCTCCCTGGCCGCCTGGGCGTCAGCCCTGTCCTTGTCGGCCCCGGCCTTTTTCTCCGCGCCCGCGATCTCGGCCTTTACGTTGTCGATCTCCTGCTGCTTCTCCCTGTACCATAGCTGGTCCTTATAGTCCTGCTGGGACCGCTCGAGAGCGTCCTGCGCTTCTTTCAGCGCCTTTTGGCGCTGAAGCATGAGCTTCTCGGCCTCGGCGCGCGCCGCGTCGTCCCGGGCGTACTGCATCTGCGCTTCCGCCGCGGCGAGCGACCTTTCCGCGTCCCGGACCCGCTCCTGCGCTTTCCGTATCGCGTCCTCGGACCCCTCGTCGGCGCGGAGGTTGCGCCGGGCCTGTATCTCGGCGTTAATGCCGGCTATTATCTTGTTCAGCCGCTCCTTTTCGAGCGCCAGCTCTTTGTCTATCTGCTTCTTGCGCTCGTCTATGCGCTCCTTCAGCAGCTTTTCAAGCTCCCTCTGGGCGTTCTGCGCGTCGTTGAGCGCCTGCTTGCCCATTTCGCTCATGAGGCTGTTCATTTCGAGCGTCGCCGCCCTCCACGCCTGCGAGTTCTCCTCAAGGAACTCGTCCCTCAGTCGCGTGAGCTCCCGGTAGTATTCCTCAGCCGAGACAAGGCCCATCTTATAGTGGTAGTCGAGGACATCGCGCTGCGCGTCGTATAAGCGCCTCATGTCGGACGTATACGTCGCGAGCGCCTTGGCCAGGTCCTCGTAGCCGACCTCGTATTGCTTCATCGCGGCGAAAATCGTCATCGTTCCGCTCTTGACCGCGTCGACCGCGCCGCGCATCTGCTCGGAGTACAGCTTTTCGGCAGAGTGCCTGTCTGCGATCTGCTCGACGCTGAGCCCGAACACCTCGGCGGCTTCCTCCATCGAGAGGTAGCCGAGCTTCACGGCTTCGAGCGCGTCCGACATGGCTGCGCCGTATATGCCCCTGAGCTCGTTTGCCACCCTGCGCTGCTCCGCCGAGTTTTTCGGGTCTTGCAGGTACTTCGCAGAAAGCTCGCTGAGCCTGGAATAATATTCCATTGCGGAAAGCAGGTCGTCTGCCCTCAGCTCCTTCAGCTCGGCTTGCGCCTCCCTGAAGGCTTCGAGGTCCAGCTCCGCCTGCGTTTTGTCCTTTTTCTGCGCCCCCCCGCCGCCGCCGGCCCTGGCCGCGGCTGCCGGCACTCTTGCGGCCGCGTTTTCAAGCGCGGCGAGCGCCGCCTCTATCCCCGCCATTTCCGCCTTCGAAGCGGCCATTTCCGCGTACTTTGCATAGGCAAGCTCGCGGTATCCGTCCGCCGCAAGCGCCGCCGCCTCCCCCTCCAGCCGGGTCGCGAGCGCCGTGGCTTCCCGCACAGCCGTCTGCAGCGTCGCCCTCTGCTCCGCCAGCTTCGCGTTTGCCAGCGCCAGGTAGGCCGCCTCGTTGAGGTAAACGGCGCCGGTCTCCTTGTCTACCGAGAGCGCCGCCGCGTACCCCGCGTCTATGACCTTGAGCATCGTGTCGAGCGAGAGCTCGCCGGCTTTCGCCTGTTCGGCGAATGCCGACTCGAGGGTTTTAAGCTCCGACGACAATGCTTTCACGGCGGGGAGCAGCTCGTCTATTGCTTTCCCCTGCCTGGCAAAGGCCTGTGCGCTGTCGCCGGCCGACCCTGCGGCGCCGTCGTTGACGCCGATTACGTCCCTGTATACGCCCTCGTATTTCCTCGCCGCGCCCTCCGCTTCCGACAGCGCCGTTTTGGCGTCCTCGAGGGCTTTTGCCATCCTTCTTTCATTGCCTGTCGCTACTTCTACCGCGTAGGAGTGCCCTTCGAGCGCGTATACGTCCGCGTTAGTTATTTCGGCGCTGTCCCTGATCAGCTGGTTATATTTTTCAGTCTCGTCCGCCTGGCGCTTCTTCGCGGCTGCAAGTTCGTCGCCCGCCGCGACCAGGTCTATTTCCGCTTCTTTGAGCGCGACCGTGGCGTCCGCGACAGCCTGGATGTAAGCGGACCCGGCGTTGTACATAGCTTGCGCCAGCGCCGCTTCCTTCCACGCTGCCACCGTCTCCCAGAGCGCCTCCGTGCCGCCCTTGATGAGCCCCGTCTGCGCGTCGAGCTCGGCGTTGAGGCCCGGGACCGTCCTGTTGAGCAGCGCGACGATGGATTCGTATTCGCGCTGGGCCTCCGCCGTTTCGAGCCCCTGGCGCTCAAGTTCGCGCAGGCGCTCCACATACCGCTCCGCGACGGATGAGGCGGCGAGCGTCTCGGCCTCGGCCGCCTTCTGCGTGTCGCCAATGGCCTGGAGCGAGCCGCGAAAATCGTTAAGCTCCTTATCCGAGTCCTTAAGCAGCGCTATAAACGCCCCAATCGCCGCCGCGCCCGCCACCAGCGCAAGTACTACCGCGCCAATCGGGTTGGCTGCGAGCGCCGCGTTGAACGCGGTGATCGCCGGGATTGCGACATTGACTGCGAGGGTGTACCCGCCCAGCGCAACCGCGCCCACCCCCAGCGCGGCGGCCAGCGCTACGACCGTTGGAACGAGCCATTCGTTTTTTTCTATGAACTCGGCCGCCCATTGCGCAACGTTGATGCCGGCTTCGGCCAGCTTGTTGAGCGCCGGGAGCAGCGCGTCGCCGATGGACACCCTCAGCATGTTGACCGAGTTGTCCAGCAGTTGCATTTTGCTTTCCGTCGTCTCGAACCGCTGGCCCGCCTCCCGAGTGAGCGCCGTGTTTTCGAACCACGCTTTATTCGCACGGGCAACTGAACTTGATAAAAGGTCTCCTGATTTTGCGAGTTGCGTAACCGCGCGGGACAGCCTGACTTCGGACAGGCCCATCTCGTCGAGTATGGCGAGCGCGGACTTCCCGTTGCGTTCAGTGTCGTTGAGTCCCTGGACGAATGCGCCCAGCGCTTCGACGGGCTTTGCCCCCCACATTTGGGCGAAGCGTTCGGCTGACACGCCGGCGACCGACGCGAAATCGTTGAGCCCTTTGCCTGTCTCGACTGCGAGCTGCAGCTCCGTTATGAGCTTGGACATGCTCGACGCGCCGGCCTGCGACTCGATGCCCAGCGAGGATACAGACGCGGCCAGCGCCACGATGTCAGCCTCAGAGAACCCCGCGACAGTCGCCGCGCCAGCCATGCCCTGGGCCATCTGGACGATCTTGCTTTCGGTCGTCGCCGAGTTGTTGCCCAGGTCGACTATCGCGGAAGCCAAGTTTTCGTACTGCGATGCGTCGAGACCCGTGACGTTCGCTAACTGCGCCAGCATGGTCGCCGCCTGCTCGGACGTCAGGTCCGTCGCGGCGCCGAGCTTCGCCATGACCTCCGTAAAGGCCAGGACGTCGTCCGTCCTGATCCCGAGCTGCCCGGCGCCCTCCGCGATAGACGCGAGCTCCGACGCGGAAAGCGGTATTACTGCCGACATCTCCTTGATTCCGCTGGTTATCTTCGCCAGCTGGGCGTCAGTGCCTTCGACCGTCTTGTAGACGCCCGTCATCGCGGATTCAAACTCGATTGAGGCGTCCACGCAGTCGCGCAGCGCGTCTGCGATCTCCTTGACGGACTTAGCAACCCCGGCTGCTGCCAAAGCTGCCGCGAGGGCGTTGACGCCCGAGGCGCCCTTTTCGCCAAGCTCCTCCGATTTGTCCGCGGCTTCTTTCACGGCTTTCCCGTAGCCGTCTATCGACGTCGCGGCGCCGCCGGCGGCGCCGCCCGTTTCCGACAAATATTTGTTGTTGTCGTCGACCGCCCTGCTGAGCTTTATCAGGTCGGCCTCGGCATAGTTGAGTTTCTTTTTATAGTCGGCTATCGTGTTGGCCGCCCTCGCGGCGCCCTCTACCTGAGCGCCGAGATGCTTGGAGAGCTCCTTGTGTTTCTCCGAGCTTTTGCCCCCGGCCCGCTCCTCGTCGGCCAGCAGCTTCGCAGTTTTTGCGACCTCCGCATTGAATGCGTCGCGAGCGGCCACGGCCTCCTTGAGCGCTGTGGAGAGCACGCCCTGCTTCGCGCGCTGCTCGTCGAGCTGCCTGCCCAGGATCGAGCCTTTTTTCGTTAGAGCTTCATAGCTGTTCAGTTGACCGTCATACTCTGCGGCGAGCTTCGCCATCTCGGATTTCAGCCCGCTCATGTTCGTGCTGATCTGTTTCAGCTGGTTATTATATTCGCCCTCGCCTTCCAGCCGGAGGCGGGTGGTTATCGTCCTGGTTACGTCAGACATAGATACACCTATAGCCCATAATAGATCCTCATCTCGTCCGGTATCTCGTCCGCGCTCACGGCGCCGGACTCTTCGGCGTTCAAAACGTCGATCAGTAGTTGCGGGTCCTGCTCGTCGACCGCGCCGGGCAGTATCCCATGCCCCATAAGGAGGCTGCGGTAAAGGCTCAGTATCGGGTCTGCCGGGGCGTCCCCGACCATGGCCTGGGCGCTGCGCGGCTTCACCTCGCCGAACCATTGCAGGGCTTTGTCGAGCGCCTTCGCCAGGCTGCCGCCCTCGAATGACCTCCAGTCGCCCCTCAGCGCGCTTGCGGTTATCGGCGTGCCGTCGAACATCGCGGTTAGCCCCTGCATTGCCGCCTCGTCGAGCGATTCGCCTGAGACCCCTTCGCCAAGCGCGGCCGACATGACGCGGTAAGCCTTGAAATTGAAAATGCTGGACACTATTTCATGCCCTTTGTATGTCAGGGTGAGTCTTTTCATATAAAGCAAAAAACCGGGGGTAGCGGAAAAGGCTACCCCTCTCATGCTATCCCGCGATTGCTATCCCTCCGCGGGCTCGCTGGCTTCCACCGCGAACCCTTTTTTGATGAGCTCTTTCCCGCGCTTAGCGGACACTTCGCGCACTTCGCCCTTATGATGGGTTTCCTTTGTCTCCCGGTCTCTGTACGAGATAAGGTTTCTTACTTTCATGTCAACCCTCCGGCAGTTCCGGGTCCGGGTCCGGCGCCGTCTCCGCCCCGGGCATCCAAAGCGGGCTTTTGAACCAGTTCTCGAATATGAGCGCGGGCGTCACGCCCTCCGAGAGGTTCGGGTCGTCGTCGTCGAGTATGCGCCGGAATTTGTTTTTCGACACCAGCACCGCGGCGCTGATCACCGCGCTGCCGCTCTGGAAGTTGATCGTGTTGGTTTTCGTGTCGACGGACTCGGCGGGTGGCGCGGCTTTCGTCTTGTACAGCCACACGTACCGGTGCGCGTTGTTGGACTTCTTGACGCGGTACGCCACGGCCATGTCTATCGGGTCGATCTGGCCCTCTTCCAGCAGCCCGTTTTCGTACTCGTGCCCGAACCATATCGCGCTGAGCTCGGGCGGGATGTCTGCGAGCCCCACGGTCAGCGCGAGGTCGCCAAGCTGCGCGGCCACCGCGTACGCGATGTTGTCCGCGTAGAATGTCCCGGTCTGGGAGTTCGGGTTGAACCCCACCTGCACGGTGCCCGGGACCTTGACGCTCGGGTCGTACTCGGGGTCTTCGCCAACCTCGTCTTTCAGCAGCTTCGCGAACCAGAACTCGTCGACGCCGATCTTCGGCAGCGTTTTGCTTTTTAGTTTTATTGCAGCATTATACATTTCAGCCTCCTAATTCATTGTTGAAGATTTCGTTCAATCCTTGAGTGACCGCATCCTGTATCTCTTCGCCCACGTCGTCGACCGTGTTGCTCATCCAGTGCCTCGCGGGCGTCGATTTTTTCGGCGGCACGCGCATGACGCCATATTCGTGCGCGTACCCTACCATCGCGTTACTCACCGGTTTTTTCCTCCCGCTTTCCTTCGCCCGGATGCCCTGCGGGTAGACGTCCACATATTTGGCGCCGTTCTTGCCGGCCTTTGCTTTCGTCGGCTTGACGCTTTCGATGAGCTGCCCCGTTTTCCTTATCCCCATTTGCGAGAGGGCGCCCCGGAAGTATTCGGCGAGCCGCTCGCCGGCCGACTCGAGGACCGCGTCGAACTTGGCGTTCCCGCCGACGTCGTGCGCGGCCTTTATCCTCGCGATCACTTTGTCGTCGATCTGCGACACGCCGACCTCAAACCGGGCCATCGAAGCACACCTCGCAGTCGTACAGATGGTGCACCAGCCTCAATTCCCTGTCGTACATCATCATGTATGTGAACGGGATCCCGTTTTCCGTGAGCAGGGATTCGATGCGCCCGCCCGCCGGGTCGCTCCTGTTCCTGGTGTAATATTCCACCTGCACGCGGTAGATACCGCGCTGCGGCCTGTTGTCAGCGTAGTCATACCTTTTTCGGTATTCGCTGTAGACGATGTACGGCGGCTGAGCCTTTTCCGCCTCGAAGTGGTGCACGCTCGGCGTGGCGGCCTTAAGCAGCGCCTCAAAATCACTCAATGTCATAATGGTGCGCCACCCTTTCCAGGCTGAGGTCGCAGCTCGGCGGCATTACGCCCTTCGGGTACTGCACCTGCCTTATATGGTATTGCCTGCCGTCTTGGAGCACAGCCACGTCCTGGGGCGATATGTCATCATGCCTGGGCGCCCTCAGCACTTTCGAGACCTCGACGTTTTCCTGCTTCGCGCGGTAGTACCGGTTCATGCCGACGGTGCGCTCGTCGTAGCGGAGCAGGGGGTGCTTCACCGCCAGCGTCTCGCTGCCGTCGCCGTGCCTGTTGACCGCGTGGATTGCCAAAACCCCGTCGTTGTACGTCTGTGCGGGCACACCCTTTTTGTCCACCATGTCACCCGGCCCCCTCTTGCGCGCCCGCTGCGTCCACAGCGGCATTTACCGCTTCGTCGACGTTGAATGTAATGAGGTCCTCCTTGTAGTTCTTGCCGAACTGGTCGAGCGCGTTTGCGATGTCATACATGCAGTAATTCAAAAGCAGGGCGCGCTCAAGCGTGCCTTCCTCGAACCCCAGCGGCCTCGAAGTCCGCCGCTGCATGTAGGCCATGCCCCTCGATATGATGCCGGTCAGCTTTCTGTCGCCGTCCGGGTCGTCCCAGGTGACGTTGAGATAGTTTTTTACGTCAGGCAGCAGCCCGGCGGCAACGGTCGCGTCGCTCATAGCATTTAACCTCTCGTTTGGTGCCAATACTCGTGTTTTGGGCGTTTAGCCCTCCGGCAGCCCGGCGGGCATGTTCGTGACGTACACCTGCTGCACCAGCGCCTCAAGCTCAGAGATGTCGACCCACTCGAAGCTGCAGTCGTCCATGGGCCTCCCGTTGCCGTAGAGCTTGATGCGGTATACGCGCTCGTCCTCGAGGAAGCGGTACTCGTCGCTGTGCTCGAGCCGGCCGCCGTCGGTTCCGCCGCCGATGCCCATGAAGTACCTCCTCGCGAGCCCTATGACGGCCCTGCCGACCGGCATTCGGGTCGACTGGACTACGCGCGTCGGCAGGGGGAAGACGTTGTTGACATACGCTCCCTGCGGCGTCCTGACGGTCGTCGCGGGCATGATCTTCCGCAGGTAGTCGTCCGGGCTGCAAACGAGCAGGATCTCGCCGACGGTGCGCGGGTTGCCCTTGTCCGTCTTCGCCAGGTGGTCCGCGACGAACGCGCCGTAGTGCACCGGCTCGAAGCTCTTCAGGGCGACGAGCTCGCGCAGCGGGTACACGCCGCCGGTGACCGTGACGTCGTCCGCCACCGAGCGGTTCATGCCGATGGGCATCTTGTCGCCCGTACCGTTTATGATCGCCTCCTCGACCGCGAGCGCCACAGCCTCGGCGAGGATGACGCGCACGTACCGGTCGAGCCACTGCGGGCCGAGGTCGAGCATGGCGTTGCAAACCGGAATGAACGCCGACAGCTTGAACATCGTCATGTCGATCCTGCGGAACCCGGAGTTGATCTGCTTGATGATGTCGTCGCAGAGCTCTCCCCACATGGCGAGCTGGGTCTCGTGCGCGTTGAATATCCACCTTGTCACGACCGTCGTGTTCGTCATGCCGATCGCGTCAAGCAGCGGGTGGGCGACCGTCAGGTCCTCGAACACGCGCTCGATGACCGTCTCCGGGAGCACGATGTCGAGGTTCGCGAGCTCCATTTTCGCGTTGCCGGACTTCATCGCTTTGATGATTTTGTTGTAGTACGTCGTTTCCTCGCTTGTGAGCGGGTTTACGCCGCGCCCCGCGAGGATGGACGTGTCTTCCGCCATGCGCTCGCCGCGGGCCTCTGCAAGCACGCCCTCCTGGATGTACTCCGCGAAAGCGAACAGCGCGTCTTCCATCGCTTTTTCGTCGTTGCCATTGAGCGCGTCGCTGAGCGCAGTGGCCAAATCCTTTTTTTCGTCGGCCATGACGTCCAAACTTTTCATTTTCATGTTCTATGCTCCTTTTCCTAAAAATTTTGTCATTGCGCGTATGAGGGCGGCCTGCCTGCCGGCCGCCGCCCCTGCGGTGGCTTCGCCTTCGTTTTCCGGCCCCGGCTTCGGTTCCGGCCCGGGCGGCCCTTCGGCGTTTTCTTTGGGCTTTTCGGGGGGCTTGCCGCTCGCGGCGCGGCCCGCGACCATCATATTGTACGCCGCGGCCCTTGCGCTCGCGGCCGCCTTCTCCGTTGCCGGCGCTTTGTGGATCGTCGTCGCGAACCCCCATTCCAGGGCCTCCGCGGGCGTGATCCAAGTTTCGGCGTCGAGCAGCGCTTTCAGGTCTTCGTCCGATAGCGCCACCCCGCCTTCCCGGTACGCGTTGGCCGCAGTGTCCGATATCTTTTCAAGGTCGTCGGCTTCTTTCCGCAGGTCGTTCGCGTCGCCCCACGATACAGTCCATGCGTTGTGGATCATGAGCAGCGACGCCGCGTTCATTACCCGGTCCGCCCCGGCCATGAACACGACTGACGCGGCGCTGCAAGCGAAGCCTTCGCAGATCGTCTTGATCTTCGCTTTGTGGTTCTTGAGGGTGTTGTATATCGCGAGGCCCTCGGCGACCTCGCCGCCGTAGCTGCTGATGTGGACGTTTATGCGTTCGACGTCAAGGTCCTTCACCTGGTTCGCGAGCTTCCAGGCCGATACGTCGCTCTGGATCCACGGCCATGACGTTATGTCACCGAAGATGTAGATGTCCGCCTCGCTTTCGGAGGCCATGACGATCGAGAAGTATGTTTTCTCCAATTTTCTCACCTCCCTTCGCCAGCCGCGTCAAGCGCGTCGTCTATGCGCGAGTAGTTTTTCGTTATGTAGTGCCGGTCCGCCCATTCCTCGTTTATCCTGGGCTTGCCCAGCGCTTTGCGCAGTTCGTTGATCGACAGGACTCCGGATGATATTATCTTGTCGACCGCTGTCGCCGCGTCGAGCAGGTCGGCATGCTTGACGCTCGACGTGTCGATCTTAATATAGTTCCCGGAGAGGTAGTCTTTTTTGCTGAGCCGTTTTGCGGTCATCTCCTTTGACAGCATGTCGCAAATGGGGTCGATGCAGAATGTCAGGTAGTTCGTCATCAAGTCGCCCGATTCGGCCATCTCGCCGCGCATGAAAGCGGGGGGTATGTGGAACGCCAGGGCCGTCATGTCGAAGACGTCGTTGACCAGCTTCCGGATGTCCCCGGCGTCGGCCAGCTCGCGCTGCCCGTTCCCGTTTATCCGCTCGTACTTCTGGCCGTCGAACAGCGGGAGCACGCCGTTGTCCGCCTCGAAATATGGCTTGAAGTATTTTTCCTGCATGTCCCTGACTGTCGCTTCATAGTTGGGGTCGCCGGGCGACCTCTGCGTCGTGAGCACGCCGCGCTCCCCGCGGGACTTGGTGAACGCCTTCATGGTGGACGCGATCAGCTTTTTGTAGCTGTTGTAGTACATGTCCAAGAGGCGTTTGACGTCCTCGTTGTCGAGGCGGCAATACAGTGATTCGTCTGCGCTGAAATCGCGACTGAAGCTGAAGTTGTTCGCGTAAACGCCCGTGTATATGTTCGGGAACAGGGCGAACTCTTTTTTGACGGAGAAGCTGTCGGCTACAAATGCCTGGACCGCGTTTTCGCCAATCGGCTTGTCGAATACGACCAGGGCCTCGCCGTCGAGGCACAGCTTGTACACCCATTTCTGGATGAACACCGCCGCGCTCTCGTTGGCGTTCGGCCGCACGTTCCACAGGTAGTATTCGTCGCCCTTGCGCTCGGCCCCGCCCTTGAATGTCATGAACTCGCATTTCGACACTGTGTTCGCGATCATCCCGGCGGCTACGTTCAGCGCCAGCTCGCGCACCGCCGTCTCCTGGCCGGCGCGGCCCGCGAAATCTGCCACGGCTTTGCTTTCGTCGAGGAAGAACCTGTCTTTCTTTCCGAAAAGGTTTTTGAAGAAATCCAAAACTGTCATATGCCACCCCTAAAAAACGAACGCCCCTATCATCGGTGCCGGCTCAGGCTTGCTGACAAGCCCGGCTTCGAGCGTCATCGCGCCGACCAGCGCCATGAACCCGTCAGTCTTGCGCGATTTTGGCTCGATCTTTTCATAGCTGAAGTTACTGTGCGCGGACGTCACCTTTTTCGTGTTTCCTGTGTACCACCGCATGAGCGGGTTGTCGCCCCAAATGATTTGGCGGTTCAGGAACATGCTGTTGATGACCGGCTCGATAAGCTGCTGGTCCGACGGCCGGACCAGCTTTATGTTCTTTTTCGGCTGCTTTGCGTAAAAGCCGATTTTTTCGAGAGAGTACGAGAGCAGCGCGTAGCGGAACTGGTCGATGGCAAGGTCGGTGATGTTGTAGTCCAGCGCTTTTTCGGCGATCCAGCTGGTTACGACGGCCGGGTTGATCTCGACCTCGTCGATAAACGTCAGCAGGCCCATCCGCCCCCATTCGTCGAGCGGCGCCTTTATCCTCTTAAGGTCCGCCGACTGCCGGCAGACGAACGTGTGCGTTAGCCAGTAGCGCACCTCGCCGATCTTGAAAAGCAGCCCCACGGCCACAAAGTCGTTGGTCTTTGCATAGTCGACCGCCGCGACCGCCGTCCCCCCCTTCAAGTCGGGCAGGGGGAGGTTCGTCGCGAGCACGTTCTCCCAAGCCGTGACCTCGAGGTCCTTGTTTCCGACCGGGACGTTCATTCGCTTTGTCATGAACGCGGAAAACAGCTGCGGGTCTTCCTGGCAGTCCCCCCATTCTTTGAGCATCTGCGTCCGCAGGGGGGCGCGGTATGGGAGCGAGGGGTTTGCCTTTACCCACAGCAGCGGGTTCTCGACTTCCTTCTCGCTGTCGAGCCGGCAAATGAAGGGGAGAAGCCCGTTGTCTGGCCGTTCGCCCTTGAGGATCGCCATCGCCTTCGCTTTCATTGCGTCGAGCGGCCCGTCGCGCACAAACCCGTCCGTAGTCGCGTAGCTCACCCGCGGGTGGGGTCGCTTCCCCAGGCCGGTAATGAATGTCGTAATGTTTTTGTAGTCCGTGTACTGGTGGTACTCGTCGAAATCGACTTTTCCGGTCCTCAGCCCGTCCTTCGACTCCGCCCGGCTGGTGCGGAAATGCATCTTCGAGTTTGTCGTCAGGTTCTCGATCTCTAATTTCGTCCACCTGAAATAATCCTTGAAGTAATCCTCGTTCGGCTCGAGCACGTCCTCGCGGATCTCGTCGAAAGACGTCTTCGCCTGGTCCTCGCTGGTGGCGCACACGTCTATGTTGTAGCCCTTTATGTTGTTGACGGCGGTGAGAAGGCAGAAATCCTCGAACGACAGGTACCCGTTCTTCCCGGCGCCGCGGCCTATGAGCAGGAGCAGGTCCGGGAAGCGCGGCTCGCCGCTGTCCGACTTGTATGTGCAGCAGTGGAGCGCGAAGCAGAATTTTTCCCACTCGAACAGCTGGAACGGGAAGAACTTCTGGAACTCCATGTATTTCGCGAGCTGGTTGACGTCGACGTAGATGTCCTCTTCCCGGAAGACGCGCTTCACCATCGTGACAAGCATCCGCTGTTCTTTGCAGGCTGGGTGCTTTTTCCGCACGACGATGTCCACGTAGTCCTTTATTTCGGGGGGCATCCTGGCGCCGGATTTCGGCCGCCTCCTTCGCTGCTCCATTTCGCACCTATGCCAATCTCTCTGGATTGTCCAGAACCCCTTCACGACGCACGTTTCCCCGCCCAAGCACGAAGTTTTTGGCCGGGGGGTCATGAATCACCAGCGCTCCGGGGTGGTGAACCGCTGCGCGCCTTTCGCCTTTGACAAATGCTTGCCGTGCGCCAAGTTGTGGCATCTCTTGCACAGCGACTCCAGGTTGCCGTCCTCGAACGCCAGCTCGGGCCGCGCTTTGAGCTCCTGCTTGTGGTGGACGCATTGCGCCCTGCTGTACCTGCCGCGCCGCCTGCACTCCTGGCACTCGAAGCGGTCGCGCTTGAGTATCTGCTTAGCTTTGCCTTCCCATGCGTAGGTCATATAGAACGAACGCTGCGTCATGCTGCCGCAGCGCACACTGTCAAGCGCTTGCTTTTCGCGTGTCGTCATTGTTCTCAGCCCTCGCCGGGAAGGCGGAAGCGCCTTGCGGATCATGACAAGGCGCTCCCATAATAAGGAAGGAAAAAGTGGGGCATTGGTGCGGGAGAGGGTTTCGAACCCCCGAGCCAAGGCCTGTTGGCCCTGGCCGATCTCCAACTCTTCCCGCTGCGTTTGCCAGCCCCATGAGAGCGCCCCGCTTGGCCGGCAGGGCGCTCCCATGGAGAGTGGAGGATTATGAGCTTGCCCCGCGCCCCCTACCAATATCTTGCG
>Ga0123353_10006370_pt1 | contig 15703 bp, 25 predicted proteins | sample TergutLab28metaG_3_FD_92763 | JGI IMG/M metagenome (GOLD analysis project Ga0123353, IMG submission 92763) | Labiotermes labralis P3 segment gut microbial communities from Petit-Saut dam, French Guiana - Lab288 P3 | ecosystem: Host-associated > Arthropoda: Insects > Digestive system > Gut ... | reverse complement strand
AGGGAAAACGCGGGCTTGTTGCTTTTGGCGGCGGCCTCTGTGGATGCCGGCATTTCCCCGGACGAGCCGTTGTCCGGCAACCCCCAGGCGGCCGAGTTCCTATGGCGGATGCTGCGCTATGTGGAGCCTTACGGGCGTTTTGAACAGACGCCCGATGGATACTGGCTGGACGCCTTCGATTTGGAAGACATCTGCCGGGAGGCGCTGGATTGCCCGCCGGGGGAGGATCCGCCCGAGGGTTCCGCGTTCGTCGCGCGGGACGATGGTTACGAGTGGCAGGAATCCTTCTGCGAGGATTGGTTCATCGATATCTACACCTGGGAGCCACAGCCCGACGGCTCCGTGCGTGTATGTTTCAATGTTCTGTACGACGGCATCCTGTTCCTGTCTTTTTTACGGCAGGGCGAGGCAGTTCTCCTCCCTAACGAGGCGCCCGTATATTACCATTATCGGCTGTCTTCCCTGTTCTGGAACGAGTCCCCCAAGTTCACGCCCTCCCGCGTCGAGGCCAGTTCCACCCGCCCGGGAGAAGACCAGGTCTCTTTTTCCCCGTTCAATTTGTTTGACAATAACACGGCCACCGCTTGGGCGGCGGGCATCGGCGGCGAAGCCGATGTTGAAGGCGATGTCGCCCCGCCGTGGCTTTTGATGGCTTTTCGCACGCCGCGCTACGTGACCGGCTTTGTCATCGTCAATGGATGGCGCCGCGATCTCCAAAGCATGCGGATGAACGACCGTGTCCGCCTCCTCCAGATCGAATGCGGCGCATTGTCCATGGAGGTCGAACTGGAAGACATCTCGGACTATCGCATCGGCGGCGACGATCAGAGTTTCTGTTTCGGTGAGGCTATCCTGACAGAAAAGGTGACGTTCACCGTCATATCGACCTACAATGGCATAGCCGAGGACAGCAGCGTCTGCATCAGCGAGATCGCGTTTTTTTAGGACGTCGGCGCGTCAGGGATGCCGCGCCCTACTGTTTAACAATGCCATGACAGAGGGTGGTCATCATGGAAATGGATTCTATTTTGTGGCAAAAGGACGCCAAACGCTGGTACGAGGCATCCCGTCGGCGTGTGTCGATCCGCCGGTACAGCGGCGCACCCACCGGCGAGCAGCGCAACGTTTTGGCCGCGCTGGCCAAGACGCTTTCCTTGGGCGGCGTGCGCATCGTCATGTTGCCGGTCAAGGCGCGTGTATTCGGGCACGGACTCATGGGGCGGAGCATCAAAGGCGCTCAGGGCGGCGCCGCTTTCGTTTTGGCGAAAGGCACGCCGGACTGGTGCGCCGGTTACGCGGGGGAAGCGTTTATCCTGGAATGCACGGCGCTGGAACTGGGCAGTTGCTGGTTGGTGGGCACATTCAATCACAAACGCGCCCGACTGGCAGCCGACCTGCGGGATGGGGAACGCCTGGTGGCCGTCACGCCCGTCGGTGTGGCCAAAGAGGGGATACCGGAGCCTGTCTCCGACGACGATCGCCGTCGGAAAACCATTCCCAAATTGACCGGCTTGTCCGACAAAGCCTTTGAGAACCTGCCGGAATGGCAACGCAATATCATCCTGTGCCTCCGCAGCGCCCCCTCGGCCATGAATCGCCAGCCATGGCGCTTTGCCCCCACGCGGAACGGTTTTTTACTGCATGCCAAAAAACCGTCGCTTGATACCGGCATCGCCATGTTCCACCTGGAGATGGCGATGGCTGCCCACGGCAAGCGTGGGACGTGGAGCGAGGAAAAGGAAAAGGGTAGCTGGGTTTTTTCCATGAATAGCGAATAGAAAATATCGAATGGCGAGCGGTGGATAGTTATGACTTGCGCGTACGTCACAATGCCCGGTACCCGGGATTATAACGAGGACTCTTTGCTGTGCATCGAGGGTGCGCTAGGGCGCCTTTTCGTTGTGGCGGACGGATTGGGCGGCCACGGCAAAGGGGAGGTGGCCTCAGCCATCGCCATACAAACCTTCAAGGAAAGTTTTGAGAGGGCAGTCGCCCCGGCCGAGACCTTTATCCCAGAAACCATTATGGCGGCCCAATACAACATCCTGCAAGAACAACAGACGCGGAGAGCGGCATCCGAAATGAGGACGACCTGCGTCGCCCTCCTGGTATCGGGCGGCGTCTGTCGCGTCGGCCATGTGGGCGATACGCGGGCCTATACGTTCTACAAAAATAAAACCTATACGCGGACGATCGATCACAGCGTGCCGCAAATGCTGGTGATGTCAGGGGACATCAAGGAAAAGGAAATTCGCGGCCATCCGGATCGAAACCGCCTGATGCGGGTCATGGGCACCAAATGGGACAGCCCCCGTTATGAACTCTCCGAGGATATCCCCATGGATCAATGCCGGGCTTTCTTGCTCTGCTCGGACGGGTTCTGGGAGCTTTGCCTGGAAAAGAGGATGCTCGCCTGGCAAAAGAAGAGCAAAAACGCGGAGGAATGGCTGCGCCGGTTGACCGACGAGGTCGAAAAAAACGGCAGGGGCAAAGACATGGACAACTACACAGCCATCGCCGTAATGCCCTGACAACCCGCGCCCCCGCGCCCCCGCGTAGGGCGCGGCATCCGTGACGCGCCGTTCGGCATCCTGCCGCCCCCGCCCCCGCGTAGGGCGCGGCATCCGTGACGCGCCGTTCGGCATCCGTGACGCGCCGTTATTGTCGCCGCAACGCCTTGACAGGGCACCCTCCCCCGTCATTCCCCCCGTCATCCCAACCCCCGTTATTCTGCGGGGGTCATTCTGCGCGCAGTCGCAGAATCCACGTCATTACTATGCGTGGTCGCGGGGGGTTATTTAATGCGCGTCATCCCTCCTATATCCGAAGGTCTGAGGAGACGTGGCGGTTTTGTGCAATGACGGTGAGGGAATGACGGTGATGTGGCGCCCCCGCGCCCCCGCCGCACGATGATGTGTGGTTGCCTCAACGGGCGCGGTGATTTTGCTTGATTTCCGGCGGCAGGTTATTTATAATATATAGGGAGGGGAGTAGCCTATGAACATCAACGGCATTGAAACACATCCGCACCAGTTGAGCTACGACAAGATCATCAAGAACACCCTCGCGTCGAGCGACGAGATGACGATCCGCTTTATCAACGGGCTGTTGGGCGACAACATCCCCCTTGACGCGCCCGTCGAGTGGCTCGACAAGGAGAGCGTTACCGACAGGCACACCGCTATTGTCGCGGATTTCTATCCGAAAATCGACGGGAAAATGTATTCAATAGAGGTCGAATCCGACGACCGAGGCGATATGTCCGTCCGTGTATTCAAGTACGCGGTGGGGGGCGCAATGCTCCACGGCATGGCCTCCACGGACGCGGAATTGAACATCACATTCCCGCAGCCTTGCGTTGTGTTTTTAAAAAGCAAGGCGGACACGCCGCAAAAACTGACGTGGAACATCGAGTTTTTCGACGGCCAGAAAGTGACGCTCCAAGTGCCGGTAATCCAGCTTGCCGAACTCAGCGTGGAAGAAATTGCCAGGAGAAACCTGTTGCCCATCGGTCAGTTCTATATGCGGACGTTTGAGACGCTGACCGAACAAAAGGCTGAGGCTTTCCGGGCGGCGGCGGCTTCCCTGCTGAAAGAATTGCAGGTTGCCGTCGATAGCGGTTCCATCCCCTTTCATATCGGCGTGCAAATGCATGATACGATCCGCAAGACAGTAGAGAACATCCTCATCAGATCAGAAAAGGAGGTAGGTTTTACAATGACTACCAATATCTTAGAAACATTGCCGTGGATTGACTACCGTGAGGTATTTGCAAAACTTGAGGAACGCGGCAAGGCTGAGGGCAAGGCGGAGGGCAAAGCCGAGGGCAAGGCGGAGGGCAAAGCCGAGCGCGATATGGAAATCGCGCTGAAAGCCTTTGAGCAGTTGGATCGCGGCATGAGTCTTTCCATGATTAGCAGTACATTGGAAGGTTATGGGATTCCTGCTGACATCATCGACGCTGCCCGCATGCAGACGGAAGCCCAACGCGCAGATCGTTCGTAGGGGCGGCATCCTGCCGCCCGCGACCACCGTGACGCACCGCCGGGGGTGACGCACGGGGGGATGACGGATTGTTAGCTCATTAATGAGCATGATTGGCAAGCGGCGTTGGTTGAGACCAGCGCCGCTTTTACACAGCCGCCCGCGACCCCGTCCGTAGGGCGCGGCATCCGTGACGCGCCGTTCGGCATCCTGCCGCCCGCGTTCCCCCGTGGGGGGATATTTTTTTCGTAAAATTCTTCTTGACAAACAAAAAACCCTGTAGTAAAATATACGGGTGTCTGTTGGGACACAGTACGTGATGAAGCGGGAGATTGCCGCCGTATGGCGGGTCACTTCCGTGGAGCATGTCCGACAATCGGGCGGCTGAGAAAGACTGTGGCGCAAAGCCGGAAGGGCAGGTGCCCATGTGTGTCGGCCGGAGTGGAAACCAGAGGTGTTCCGGCTTTTATGATGGTATTGCACGACACACACGGCGGAGTGTAGACAGTTTACTCGTCCCCATGTAAAATGGTAGAGGGGGATCGCAAAGATTATGGCGACACCGACCAAGGAAATGATACGCATACGGCTCAAGGCGTACGACCACCAACTGGTCGACCAGTCGGCCGCGCGTATTGTGGAGACGGCGAAGCGCACAGGCGCGCGCGTATCCGGGCCTATCCCGTTGCCCACACACAAGGAGATCATCACCATCTTGCGCGCGGCGCACAAATACAAGGATAGCCGGGAACAATTCGAGCGTCGCACCCACAAGCGCATCATCGATATCCTGAAGCCTTCCCAAAAAACGGTGGAAGCCCTGATGTCCCTTGACCTCCCGGCGGGCATCGAGATTGAAATAAAACTATAGGTTTCCGCGTGACAGGAGGATACCCATGGACAAGGCCATTATCGGCCGCAAGGTCGGGATGACACAGATATTTGACGAGACCGGGCGCGTGATTCCGGTCACGGTAATCGAGGCCGGCCCCTGTGTCGTCGTGCAGAAGAAGATCCCCGAAAAAGACGGCTACTCGGCCGTGCAGTTGGGGTTTATGGAAACCAGCCGCCTGAATAAGCCCGATAGGGGACGCCTGCAAAAGGCGGATCTTCCCCTTATGCGGCGCCTGAAAGAGTTCAAACTGGCCGACGCCGAAAAATACAACGTGGGCGATCAGGTGAAAGCGGGCATCTTTGCCGCCGGCGACCGCGTGGATATCACCGGCGTGAGCAAGGGCAAAGGCTATCAGGGGGTCGTAAAGCGCTGGGGCGCGGCCCGGGGCAGGATGTCCCACGGCGGCGGGCCGGTGCATCGCCACCAAGGTTCGATGGGCGCCAACTCCAGCCCTTCCCGCGTGTTCAAGGGCAAGATCATGCCCGGGCATATGGGCGCCGAGCAGGTCACCGTCCTCAACCTGGACGTTGTCAAGGTCGATGAGGAGCGCAACCTCGTGGCGGTACGCGGCGCCGTGCCCGGCCCGCGCAACGCGATCGTCTGGCTTCGCAATACGGTTAAAAACTAGTACGCAATAACTAGTACGGGAAAATTAGGAGGCGCGTTATGCCTACGGTAAACGTATATAATATGTCTGGGGCAAAGACCGGTGAGATCGGGCTGTCCCCTGACCTGTTCGGCATCAAGCCGAATGCCGCCGCCTTGCATACCATGGTGCGGCATCATTTGGCCGCCCGCCGCCAGGGGACGCAGTCGACGCTGACCCGATCCGAAGTAGCGGGCGGGGGCGCCAAGCCTTGGCGGCAAAAAGGCACCGGCCGGGCCCGTCACGGTTCGCGGAGCGCGCCGCAATGGACGCACGGCGGCGTGGCGTTGGGGCCCAAGCCGCGTTCCTACCGTTTCCATGTGAACAAAAAAGTGCGCCGCTTGGCCATGAAGAGCGCGTTGTCAACCAAGGTCCAGGAGGGCGGCTTCCTGGTTATCGACGAACTCGCGATGGAACATATCAAGACAAAAGAGTTTTGCGCCTTCTTGGGGAGTTTGCCCGTATCGGGAAAGGCGCTTATCGTCATGCCCGAGCCCCGCGAGAACATCATCAAGTCCGCGCGGAATATCGAAGGCGTCAAGACCGCCATCGTAGGGACGTTCAACGTCTATGACCTGCTAAACGCCGCTCGCGTCGTAATCGACCGCGCCGCCGTGAGCCGGCTCGAGGAGGTGTACACCGGATGAAAACCGTGTATGATATCCTATTGGGCCCCGTGATTTCCGAGCAATCGATGGAAGCCGTCAATGATAAAAAGTATGTCTTCCGGGTGGCCCGGGACGCCAACAAGATCGAGATCAGGCGCGCTGTCGAGGAGGTCTTCGGCGTAAAGGTGTTGAAGGTCAACACGGTCAATGTCATGGGGAAAGAGAAACGGCAGGGCGTCCACGTGGGCCGGCGCGCCGCCTGGAAAAAGGCTATTGTGAGGTTGCGCCCCGAATCCAAGACCATCGAATTCTTCGAGGGAATGGTATAAGGTTGTACGGACGTAGGGTTGTAATGCTGTAAGGGCGGTTCATGTGTTCGAAGCTTTCATGATTGGAGTTATGGTATGGCTATCAAATATTATCGGCCGACGACGCCGTCGCGGCGCCACATGTCGGTTTTGTCCTTTGCGGAGCTGACCCGCAAGGCGCCCGAAAAGAAGTTGACCGAAAGCCTGAGCAACAAAGCGGGTCGCAACTGTTACGGGCGCATCACGGTGCGCCACAGGGGCGGCGGTTGCAAGCGCAAGTACCGCATCATCGATTTCAAGCGGGATAAGCTGGGCATACCGGCCTCGGTTATCTCCCTGGAATACGACCCGAACCGATCGGCCAACATTGCGCTTCTCCAGTACGAAGACGGCGAAAGGCGTTATATTTTGGCGCCGGTCGGGTTAAAGGTGGGAAGCCCCGTGCTGGCCGGCGAAGGCGCCGACATCAAGCCGGGCAACAGCCTGCCCATCAGCGCCATCCCGCTGGGCACGTTTATCCACAACATCGAGCTTTACCCCGGCCGCGGCGGCCAGCTGGTCCGCTGCGCGGGCGTGGCGGCGCAGTTGCTGGCCAAAGAAGGCACGATGGCCCAAGTGCGGTTGCCCTCCGGCGAAGTGCGCTACGTGCGCATGATTTGCCGCGCCACCATCGGGCAGGTGGGCAACGTGGATCATGAGAACATCCAGATAGGCAAGGCCGGCCGCCGGCGCCATATGGGCTGGCGCCCCACCGTGCGCGGCAGCGTGATGAATCCCTGCGACCATCCCCACGGCGGCGGCGAGGGGAAGAGCCCCATCGGACGCCCCGGGCCGGTAACCCCTTGGGGGAAACCCACGCTGGGCTACAAGACCCGCAAGAAAAAGAACCTCACCGATCAATTCATCGTCAAACGCCGGAATACCAAGTAGGGGGGAGCTTGCATATATGAGCAGAAGCGTAAAAAAGGGTCCCTTTGTCGCCGCCGAGCTGATGAAACGGGTCAAGGAGCTGTCGGCCAAAGGCGAAAAGAAGGTTCTCAAGACTTGGAGCCGCGCCTCGACGATCTTCCCCGAGTTTGTCGGGCACACCATCGCGGTGCATGATGGACGAAGGCATGTGCCTGTCTATATCACCGAGGACATGGTCGGCCACAAATTGGGCGAGTTTGCGCCCACCCGCACGTTCAGAGGTCATGCCGGCAGCAAGACCTCCGGTCGATAAGGAGGAAGCTGTTATGGAAGCCACAGCGCATCTGCGCTACCTACGCATCTCCCCGCGCAAAGTGTCGATTGTGGGGGAACTTATCCGGGGCAAAGACACGAAGACGGCGAAGGCGATCCTCAAGCATACGCCCAAGGCCGCTTCCGCCCATCTTTACAAGGTGTTGTCCAGCGCTTGCGCCAACGCCGAAAACAACCACGACATGGATGTCGATAACCTGATTGTCGCGCAGGTACAGGTGGGCGCCGGGCCCGTCCTCAAGCGCATCGCGCCGCGCGCGCGGGGCAGCGCCTTCCGTATCCGCAAAAGGACCTCTCACATCACGGTTACCGTGCGCGAGTTAGAGTAGGGGGTAGGTTATGGGTCAGAAAGTCAATCCGCATGGCTTGCGCGTCGGCGTCATCAAGGGGTGGGATTCGCGTTGGTATGCCCATAACGACAAGGTGGGCGCCCTGTTGTTGGAAGACTACAACATCCGACGTTATCTGCAGACCAAGTTGGCGCAGGCCGGCGTCCCCCGCGTCGAGATTGAGCGGGACAGCACCCGTGTGCGCGTCTTCCTGCATTGCGCCCGCCCGGGCGTGGTCATCGGCCGCCAGGGTCAGGACATTGAAAGGTTGCGCGCCCATCTGTCCGCCATGATCAAAAAGCCGGTCGATCTCAACATCGTGGAGATCCGGAGCCCCGATTTGAACGCCCAGCTGGTGGCCGAGAACATCGCCCAGCAACTGGAGAAGCGGATCTCTTTCCGCAGGGCCATGAAGCAGGCCATGCAACGCTCGATGCGTTTGGGTGCGCGCGGCATCAAGACCGCCGTGTCCGGCCGTTTGGGTGGCGCCGAGATTGCCCGCTCCGAGCACTACCACGAGGGGACTATCCCGTTGCAAACCCTGAGGGCCGATATCGACTACGGTTTCGCCGAGGCAAAGACCACCTATGGCCGCATAGGCGTCAAGGTGTGGATATACAAGGGAGAGGTGCTCAGCGTGGGCAACCGCATGGGTCCGCGCACCATTGAGGCGCCCCGTTCCCGTGACGACCGCAGGGGCGGGCGCGGCGGGCGCGATCGCAATGACCGCAGGGGCCAACGCCCAGGCGGGTTTGGCGGCGGCCAGCGTCCCGGTGGGTTTGGCGGCGGCGGTGGCGGAGGCCAGCGTCCCGGTGGGTTTGGCGGTGGCGGCGGCGGAGGCCAGCGCCCCGGCGGGTTTGGCGGCGGCCAGCGTCCCGGAGGGTTTGGCGGCGGCGGTGGCGGCGGCCAGCGTCCCGGAGGGTTTGGCGGTGGCGGCGGCGGAGGCCAGCGTCCCGGTGGGTTTGGCGGCGGCGGCGGCGGAGGCCAGCGCCCCGGCGGGTTTGGCGGCGGCGGCGGCGGAGGCCAGCGTCCCGGCGGCGGATCCGGCAGCCCACCGAACAAAGGAGGGGTTCGATAATGCTCATGCCCAAACGCGTAAAATATCGCCGCGTACACCGCGGGCGCATGAAAGGCAAAGCCCTTCGCGGAAATGCAATCACTTATGGGGATTTCGGTTTGGTGGCGACAGAGCCGGCTTGGATTACCTCGAACCAGATCGAGTCTGCCCGTATCGCGATGACGCGTTACATCAAGCGCGGCGGCCAGGTATGGATCAAGATTTTCCCTCACAAGCCGGTTACGGAAAAGCCCGCCGAGACCCGCATGGGGTCCGGCAAGGGTTCGCCCGAGTACTGGGTGGCTGTCGTCAAGCCCGGCCGCGTGATGTTTGAGATTGCCGGCGTGAGCGAAGCTGCCGCCCGGGAAGCGATGCGCCTGGCGGCGTATAAGCTGCCGATCAAGTGCAAGTTTATCACGCGCGCATCCGAAGAAACTGCGGCAGGCGGTGAGCAAACATGAAAATGAAAGAATTGCGAGGTTTGTCCGCGAGCGAATTGGATAATAAGTTGATCTCGCTGAAAAAGGACTTGTTCAACCTCAGATTGCAGCATGCCACGAACAAATTGGAGAACCCTATCCGCATTGTCGATGTCCGGCGGGACATTGCCCGCGTAAAGACGCTTTTGCGTGAGGGGCAACTGAAGGAGGCTGTGGGCAAATGAGCGAAATAAGCGGAATGAGCGAAACGGCGGATATCCTGGTGAACACGCCCGTCGAGCCGGATGACGCGCAACACGGCCCAAGCGATCAAAACGCGCAAGGCGACCAAGGCGGCCAAAGCGACCAGATCGACCAAAGCGAGCTTCTCCAAGCGACGCAGCAGAGGAAATTCCGCAAAACGCGCGTCGGCGTCGTGGTATCCGACAAGATGAACAAGACCGTCGTGGTGGCCATCGTGGATCGCGTGCGGCATCCGATTTACAAGAAAATAGTCAAGCGCACTTACAAGTTGAAGGCCCATGACGAGTTCAACGAATGTCGCGTGGGCGACCGCGTGCGCGTGATGGAGACCCGGCCCATCTCCCGGGAGAAACGCTGGAGGCTCTCAGAAATCTTAGAAAAAGCCAAGTAGAAATTTGGCCCGAAGGGGAGATCATTGTGGTTCAGCAAGAGACGCGGCTCCGCGTCGCCGACAACACCGGCGCCAAGGAGATCAAGACGATACGCGTTTTAGGCGGTTCTTTCCGCCGCTATGGCGGTGTCGGCGACGTTATCGTCGCTTCTGTCCGCAAGTGTACGCCGGGCGGTGTGGTCAAAAAGGGCGAGGTGGTCAGGGCGGTCGTCGTGCGCACCGCGTTTGCCATACGGCGCAACGACGGCACATACGTGCGCTTTGACGACAACGCCGCTGTCATCATCCGTGACGACAAAAACCCCAGGGGTACGCGGATCTTTGGCCCCGTGGCCAGGGAGCTGCGCGACCGCGATTACATGAAGATCCTGTCGTTGGCGCCGGAGGTGCTGTAGTATGAATAGCTTAAATGTCCGAAAAGGGGATACCGTCGTCGTCTTGTCCGGGAAGGACAAGGGCAGGCGGGGCCGTGTGATAGCGACGATGCCCAAACAGGGCAAGTTGCTGGTTTCCGGCGTAAACATCGTGTCGCGCCATACGAAGCCCCGCGGGCAGACCGACCCGGGCGGCATCCGAAAAAAGGAGGGCGCCATTTACGCCTGCAAGGTCATGTGCGTGTGTTCCAGTTGCAAGAAGCCTACCCGCATCGCCCACAAGGTTCACGCGGACGGGAGCAAGGTCCGTGTGTGCAAGAGGTGCGCAGGCGAGATCAAATAAGGAGGCGATTTGGGTATGCCCCGGTTAAAAGATAGATATCAAAAAGAGATAGCCCCCGCCCTCATGAAAAAGTTCAACTATAAGAGCCCCATGCAGTTGCCGCGGCTTGACAAGGTTGTGGTCAACGTGGGTTGCGGCGATGCCCGCGACAACGCGCGCGCGTTGGATAGCGTGGTGGCGGACATCACCCAAATCACCGGGCAGAAGGCCGTGGTCTGCCGGGCGCGCAAGTCTGTGGCCAACTTTAAAGTGCGTGAAGGTATGCCGGTGGGCGTCAAGGTGACGCTGCGGGCTTCCCGCATGTGGGAGTTCCTGGATAGGCTGCTCAATGTGGCGCTGCCCCGCGTGCGCGACTTCCGGGGCATCAGCCCCGACGCCTTTGACGGGCGCGGCAATTACGCGCTGGGCCTCAGGGAGCAACTGATTTTCCCGGAGATCGACTACGACAAGATCGACAAAATCCGCGGGATGGACATCGTCATTTGCACCACGGCCAAAACGGACGAAGAGGCCCGTGAATTGCTGGCACTGTTAGGCGCGCCCTTCACGCGCGTATAAAGGGGAGGAACATATGGCAAAGAAATCCATGATATTAAAGCAACAACGCCCGCCAAAGTATCCCACGCGAGCGTACAGCCGCTGCTCCATTTGCGGCCGGCCCCACGCCTATCTGCGCGACTTCGGCGTCTGCCGCATCTGTTTCCGCATGTTGGCCTACAAGGGCCAAATCCCCGGCGTACGCAAGGCCAGCTGGTGAAGTTAATATTGGAAGTAAGATGTTAGAAGGAGAAGCCTGGCTTCTAACCACTAACCTCTGACCTCTGAAATGGGAGGTAAAGTTCATGCATATTACAGACCCTGTCGCCGACATGCTTACCCGTATCCGCAACGCCAGCGCGGCGCGGCACGATACTGTGGATATCCCCGCGTCCAATCTCAAGCGCGCCATCGCCGACATTTTGCTCGGCGAGGGCTATATCAAGAATGTGCAGCACATCGCCGACAACGGGCAGGGCATGCTGCGCCTGACGCTCAAATACGTAGGCGGCAAAGAGCAGGCTATCACGGGCTTGCGCCGCGTTTCCAAGCCCGGCCTGCGCGTCTACGCGGGCGTCGACGACATGCCGCGCGTGTTGCGAGGGTTGGGCATCGCTATCGTATCCACTTCCAAGGGCATCATGACAGACCGGAAGGCACGCGCCGCGCATATCGGCGGCGAAGTGCTTGCCTTTGTCTGGTAAGGGGGGGTAAAGAGATGTCTCGAATCGGCAAAATGCCCATCACCATCCCTGCCGGCGTGGATGTGGCCATTGAGCAGGGCAATGTCGTCACGGTCAAGGGTCCCAAAGGGGCGCTCACGCTCACCTTCCACCCAGATATGGGGATCGACCGGGAGGCCGAGCTCATCACCGTGACGCGGCCGTCCGATAAGAAGGAACACAAAGCCCTGCACGGCCTGACGCGCGCCTTGCTCTTCAACATGGTGCACGGCGTCAGCGTGGGGTTTACCAAAGAGCTGGAAATCAATGGCGTGGGCTACCGGGCGCAAAAACAAGGGAAACAGCTCATCATGAACCTTGGGTACTCGCATCAGGTGATCATGACCGAACCGGAGGGGATCACCGTGGAGATACCGGCGCCCGGCCGGCTGGTTATCTCGGGCTACGACAAACAGAAGGTGGGACAGTTTGCCGCCGAAGTGCGCGAGAAACGGCCCCCCGAACCCTATAAAGGCAAAGGGATCAAGTACTCCACCGAGGTCATTCGCCGCAAAGAAGGCAAGGCCGGCGGCAAGAAAAAGTAAGGAGGCGCGTTATGGTTTCCAGATCCAACAAAGAAGTTCGGCGGAAAAGGCGGCATAAGCGCGTGCGCGCCACGGTGTCGGGTACCATGCAACGCCCGCGCTTGAATGTATATCGCAGCCTCAATCATATTTACGCGCAGATCATCGACGATACGGGGGGCGTGACACTGGTGTCGGCTTCCTCCCAAGACAAAGAAGTGAAGGATCCGGGCGGCAACAAACAGACGGCCCGCCAGGTCGGGCAGCTCTTGTCGCTGCGGGCGAAAAAGGCGGGTATTTCCACAGTGGTTTTCGACCGCGGCGGCTACCTCTACCATGGCCGTGTGCGGGAACTGGCTGAAGGCGCCCGCGAGGGCGGCCTGACCTTTTAGCTAGGAGGAGGAAAGTGACATGATGCCAACCAAATTGGATCCCGAGCAAATGGAACTGCAGGAAAAGGTGGTCGCGCTCAACCGCGTTTCCAAGACGGTCAAGGGCGGGCGCATCTTCAAATTCTCCGCTTTGGTGGTTGTTGGCGACGGCAACGGCACGGTCGGTTTCGGCTTGGGCAAAGCCTCCGAGGTGCCGGACGCTATCCGCAAGGGCATAGAGGACGCCAAAAAGAACCTTGTGGTCATCAACCTCAAAGGGACGAGCATACCGCATGAGGTCCTCGGCGCCTTCGGCGCCAGCCGCGTGGTGATCAAGCCGGCGGCGCGGGGTACCGGCGTGATTGCCGGCGGCCCCGTACGCGCTGTCATGGAAATGGCCGGCATCCGCGATGTGCGCACCAAGAGCTTGCGATCCAACAACCCGCGCAATGTCGTCACCGCCACATTCGCGGGGCTTATGTCCCTGAAAAGCTTGGAGGGGGTTGCCCGCGTGCGCGGCCGCTCGCCAAGCAACATCCTGGGGTAGGGGGTTATATGATGACCGAGAAAACAAAAAAGATTACGCTTGTCAAGAGCATCAATGGCCGTAAGGACTCGCATATTGCCACGGCAATATCCTTAGGACTCAAACGTCCGGGGGATGTATCCCTTCAGCCCGACAATGAAGCTACGCGCGGGAAACTGGCGCACATCGGGTACCTGGTTTCTGTGACCGACGTGTAGGGCGGAGCGGAGAGGAGTATAATAACAATGAAATTGCATGAGCTTTCCCCGGTGTTAGGGTCTTCGGACAAGCGGCACCGTGTCGGGCGGGGCATGGGCAGCGGCAACGGCAAGACGTCCGGCCGCGGGCACAAGGGCCAGAAATCCCGATCGGGCTACTCGCACAAGCGCGCGTTCGAAGGCGGCCAAATGCCGCTGGCCCGGCGCCTTCCCAAACGGGGCTTTGTCAATATTTTCGCCCGTCCCAAAAACGAGGTGTGCCTGTCTGTCTTCGAAGCCTTCGACAACGGCGCCGTGGTCACGGTCGCCGATTTGCGGGCGATGGGTTACGTCAAACAGTGCAAGTATGGCGTCAAAGTATTGAACACGGGCGGTTTCACCAAGACGTTGACCATCCAGGCGAACGCTTTTTCCAAGGGCGCCGCCGAAAAGATTGTCTCCCTCGGGGGACGGGCGGAGGTGGTATAGGCCATGTTTGAATCGGTACGCAATGCTTGGCGTATCCCGGATCTGCGCCGCAAGCTGTTCTTCACGTTGTTCGCCTTGCTTATCTACCGCTTTGGCGCCAACATCCCGGTGCCCGGCATCGATCAGAATACGTTGGTCTCGATCTTTAACAGCACGATGCAAAACACGATATTCGGCATGCAAAACATGCTGTCCGGCGGCGCGTTGTCCCAAGGCACGATCTTCGCGCTATCCATCCAGCCCTACATCAACGCTTCCATCATCATGCAGCTGCTCACCATCGGCATACCGGCCCTCGAGCGGATGCAGAAGGAGGGCGGCGAAGAGGGCAAAAAGAAGATCGCCGCTATCACGCGCTATGTGACCGTGGCGTTGGCGTTGCTTCTCGGGTTCGCCTATTATACGATGCTGAGGAATCAAATGGGCGTCGTGGGTGAAGGCGCCTGGACGGCGATCATCATCATCTTGACCTTCACCGCCGGTTCGGCGTTTATCATGTGGCTGGGCGAGCAGATCACGGAGTTCGGCATCGGCAACGGCATCTCCATCATCCTCTTCGCCTCCATCGTCTCGCGGGGCGCGTCCCTGGTGAACTCAATGTACACGCTGATATTCCCCGCCCCCATCGAAAACGAAGCCGGCGAGATGGTAGCGCAGGCCAGCCAATGGTGGGTCGTGGTGCTGGCCTTGGTCGGCGTCATGTTGCTCGTCGTGTTCGTCGTCTTTATCACGAACGCGGAGCGTCGCCTGCCGGTGCAGTACGCGAAGCGCGTGGTCGGGCGGCGCATGTACGGGGGGCAAAGCACCCATCTGCCGCTCAAGGTCAATATGTCGGGCGTCATGCCCATCATCTTTGCCCAGTCTATCGCCTCCTTCCCCGCCACCATCGCCATGTTCTTCGGCGCGGGCGACAGCATCAACAGCTGGTTTGGGCAGAATTCCGTGTTATACAGCGTGGTCTATTTCCTCCTGATTATCGCGTTCTCGTATTTCTATACGTCCATACAATTCAACCCCGTGGAGATCGCCAACAACCTCAAGCAGAACGGCGGTTCCATCCCCGGCTTCCGGCAAGGCAAGCCGACCTCCGACTTTATCAAGAAGGTCTTGGGCAAGATTACGCTGTTCGGCGCGCTCTTCTTGGGCGTCATCGCCGTCTTGCCTACGGTGACAGGCGCAATCTTCAACGTGAGCAGCTTGGCGTTGGGCGGCACGTCGATCCTCATTGTGGTCGGTGTGGCGTTGGAGACCGTCAAGGCCATTGAAGCGCAGATGGTGATGAGAAGCTATAAGGGCTTCCTGGAATAGGCGGGGGCTTTTACCATGAACATCATTCTGCTGGGTCCCCCCGGCTCGGGGAAGGGCACGCAAGCGGATATTCTTTCTGGGTACATGGGGATCCCGCATATTTCCACGGGCAACATCTTGCGCGATGCCATCCACCAGGGCACGCCGGTGGGCGACGCGGTGAAAAAGT
>Ga0123353_10006369_pt1 | contig 15703 bp, 6 predicted proteins | sample TergutLab28metaG_3_FD_92763 | JGI IMG/M metagenome (GOLD analysis project Ga0123353, IMG submission 92763) | Labiotermes labralis P3 segment gut microbial communities from Petit-Saut dam, French Guiana - Lab288 P3 | ecosystem: Host-associated > Arthropoda: Insects > Digestive system > Gut ... | reverse complement strand
ATTTGTACCGCACAGGAAGGCGGTATTGGTATTATTCACAGAAATATGAGTATTGATAGGCAAGTCTTGGAAGTGGATAAAGTCAAAAAATCCGAAAGCGGGATGATCGTTTCTCCCATTACGGTTGCTCCTGACCAGAAACTAAGCGCCGCACTGGAGCTCATGACGCAATATCATATTTCGGGAGTGCCCGTTGTTCAGGGCAAGAAATTGGTGGGGATTTTGACCAATCGTGATCTCCGTTTTGAAAAGAACCTGGACCAGTATGTGGACAGTGTAATGACCAAGGAAAATTTGGTAACCGTCAGAGCCGATATTTCCCTAGAGGAATCCAAGAAACTTCTCCATCAGCACCGGATAGAAAAACTTTTGGTTGTAGATGATGAATATAATCTTAAAGGGCTTATCACCATTAAAGACATCGAAAAGATAACAAAATTTCCCCTCGCCTGTAAAGATCGTTTAGGACGGTTGATGGTGGGCGCTGCTGTTGGTATCCTTGACCGGGAAGAACGTATAGACGCGCTGCTCCGCTCAGAAGTCGATGTCATTGTGATTGACACTTCTCACGGTCATTCCGCTGCGGTGCTGGACGCCATTCGCGATACAAAGAAAAATTTCCCGAACTGTGATTTGATTGCCGGTAATGTAGCCACTGCCGAAGGCGCTGAAGCTTTAATCAAAGCGGGAGTGGATGCGGTAAAAGTAGGTGTTGGCCCCGGGTCCATCTGCACGACACGTATCATTGCCGGTGTCGGCGTACCGCAAATATCGGCTATTATTAATGCCTGCAAGGTTGCGCAAAACTATCGTATTCCTGTCATTGCCGATGGAGGAATCAAATATTCCGGAGATATTGTTAAGGCATTGGCCGCCGGAGCAAATACCGTGATGATTGGCAGTCTCTTTGCCGGAACGGAGGAGAGCCCCGGAGAAACAATTCTTTATCAGGGACGCAGTTACAAACTTTACCGCGGCATGGGTTCCCTTGAGGCGATGAAGCAGGGAAGCCGGGATCGCTATTATCAGGATGATGTTGAGAGCGCCATAAAACTTGTCCCCGAAGGCATTGAGGGCAGGGTGCCTTTTCGTGGGTCATTGTCGGCCAGTATCTTCCAATTGATCGGTGGTCTCAAAGCAGGAATGGGCTATGTTGGTGCGCGCAGCATTCAAGAACTTCAGGAAAAAGCGACCTTTGTCAAAATCACCTCAGCGGGTCTGCGGGAAAGCCATGTTCATGATGTTATTATCACCAAAGAAGCTCCTAATTACTGGCTTGATTAAAAAATCATGTCCAAAAGATAATCATATGAGTTTATGGGTTGATTCCTAAGTCATGAAAGCTTCCTTTGTTCACCTCCATGTACATACGCAGTACAGTCTTCTGGATGGAGCCATTCGCATTGAAGAACTGTGCAGGAAAGCACGCGAATACGAAATGCCGGCCGTTGCCGTTACCGATCATGGCAATATGTTCGGCGCTATTGATTTTTATCAGCAAGCCTTAAAATTCAATATAAAACCCATTCTGGGATGCGAGCTTTATATTGCTCCCTTCAGCCGGCACGATAAAACTTCGCGTCATGGCATTGATAATGCCAATCATCTTGTGGTCCTGGCAAAAAATTTAACAGGATATCAAAACCTCATGCGCCTGACATCCATTGGATATCTTGAAGGATTTTATTACCGGCCCCGTATTGATAAAGAAGTGTTACGAAAGTATCACGATGGTTTAGTGGGCCTGAGCGCCTGTCTTCATGGAGAAGTTGCGGGAAAACTACATCGGGGAAACCCAGGCGAGGCGGAGGAAGCCGCAAAGGAATATCATGATATTTTTGGCCCGGGTAACTTTTATTTAGAGATCATGGAAAATGGTCTTGCCGAACAGAAAACCGTCAATCGTCAATTAATAGATCTGGGGCAAAAACTGAATATTGGCATGGTGGCAACCAACGATTGCCATTACCTGACCCATGATGTGGCGGAAGCGCATGACGTTCTTCTTTGTATCCAAATGGGCAAAACCGTTCAGGACAAAGACCGGATGAAGTTTTTGACAGATCAGTTCTATCTGCGGTCACAGGAAGAAATGGCGGAGCTTTTTAAAGATGTTCCTGAGGCCCTCGCAAACACGCTCCGCATTGCCGAGTCCTGCAATGTCGAATTAGATTTCGGGAAGGTTTTTCTGCCCAACTTTGAAATAGAAAACACGGAGGAAACCCTGGATGATCAACTGCTGCGAGAGGCAAAAAAAGGCTTTGCCCTCCTTTTTCCTGTCATTTTGCGCAATATGGTGCCAGAAACGCAGGAAGAAACACGTACAAAATACGAACAACGTCTGTACCATGAATTAGGGATCATTAAAAACATGGGGTTTGCCGGTTATTTCCTTATTGTTTCTGATTTTGTACAATATGCAAAGAGTCAAAATATTCCCGTGGGACCGGGAAGGGGTTCGGCAGCGGGAAGTCTTGTCGCTTACTGTCTCGGTATTACCGATATTGATCCCATCAAATACGATCTTTTCTTTGAACGGTTTTTGAATCCTGATCGTATCAGTATGCCGGATATTGACATTGATTTCTGCCCTGAGGGGCGGGAAGAAATCTTTCGATACGTCAGGGAAAAATACGGCAAGGACAAGGTCGCGCAAATCATAACTTTTGGTACCATGCAGGCCAAAGGTGTTATTCGTGATGTGGGACGTGCTATTGCTATGCCTTACAATGAAGTGGACCGTATTGCCAAGCTGATCCCCAAAGTACCTAATATTACCATAAGCGATGCCTTGCTAACAGAATCCCGGTTGGACGAAGAAGCGCGTAAATCACCGGAAGTGGCACGATTACTGGCCCTGGCGAAGTCTTTGGAAGGGTTGAACAGACATGCCTCAACCCATGCTGCAGGTGTCGTTGTATCGGATATTCCCCTGATAGAAAGAGTTCCCCTCTATAAGAATCCCAAATACATGGATGATATTGTTACCCAGTTTTCCATGAACGACTTGCAGACAGTGGGTCTTACCAAATTTGACTTCTTAGGTTTGACAACCCTCACCATCATCGAAAATGTAATTCAAGGCGTGAAGGAAGATCATGGAATCAATATTGATTTCAGTATGTTAGATCTTAACGATAAACTAACCTATCAACTTTTGAGCAAGGGAGATACAGACGGTGTGTTTCAATTGGAAAGCGCCGGTATGAAAGATATTTTGGTCAACATGAAGCCGGACTGCATTGAAGAGGTGATCGCCCTCATTGCTCTGTATCGTCCCGGCCCTATGGCTATGGTTCCTGAATTCATATCAAGAAAACAGGGAAAAACCAAAATAAGCTACGAAATCCCTCAATTGAAGCCTATTCTTGAAGAAACCTATGGTGTTATCCTTTATCAGGAACAGGTGATGCAAATCGCGGTGACTGTAGGAGGGTATTCCATGTCAGAAGCGGATACCCTGCGCAAGGTGATGAGCAAGAAAAAAGCGTCCGATATGGAAAAGGAAAAGCCCAAATTCCTTTCCGGTGCGGAAGCTAAGAAAATCGCCCCGGGCAAAGCCCTTAAAATCTGGGAAAAAATGGAAACGTTCGCCGAGTACGGGTTCAACAAGTCTCACAGTACGGCCTACGCCATGCTTGCCTATCAAACGGCTTACCTGAAAGCCCATTATCCAGTCTATTTTATGGCAGCCCTGCTGACAAGTGAAAAGGATAACAGAGATAAAATCATTCGTTACATCAATGATTGCAAGGAAATGGGCATCGCCGTTTTGCCACCGGATATTAATGAATCCAAACAGATTTTTCGGGCAAATGACATGTCCATCCGTTTCGGATTGGCCGCGATAAAAAATGTAGGGGAGGGGGCCATTGAGTCCATTATTGCATGGCGGGAAAAGGAAGGTTCATTCACGTCATTTAAAGATTTCTGTACTAAGATCGATTTACAGAAAATTAATAAAAGGGCCATCGAAAGTCTGATTAAAAGTGGTTGCTTCGATTCCCTTGGCGGGAACAGAGTCCATTTGCTGGCTTCTTATGATCAGATTCTGGCGCAAGTTCAGAAAAAAAACAGGGATATGTCAAACGGGCAGATTAGTTTTTTTGATACGGTGCAGGAACCCGCTCCTCCGGAGGACGAAAATACAGACCAGGAGAATGGTTCTCGCCTATATGATGACATAGAGGGTACCGGAGGTAATAACAATCAGCAGATCCTTCTTGATTATGAAAAGGAAACACTGGGGTTTTATGTTACCGGTCATCCACTGGAGAAATTACGCGTGGAATTGAAGAGTAAAAATGTCATTTTTTCCACGGAACTTGATAATCACAAAGAAAAAGAAATGATTGTTCTTGCCGGTATTGTTTTACATATTAAAGAAATGAAGACGAGGAAAAAAGATACCATGGCTCATATTCAATTTGAAGATTTAAAAGGTACCTTTACGGCTATTTGCTTTACCGACCTCTACCAGAAAACCTATTCTCTCACTCACTCGGATATTCCTCTGGTTATTAAAGGTTTTGTGGATGATCAAGATGATGAAATGAAAATCATTGCTCACGAAATCTGTGATGTTGAGAGTTTTTTACGGGGTTTTGGTGAAAACACATCCATGCATATCTATATCAATATTCAGGGGCATACGAAAAATGACATCCTCCTGCTGAAAAGACTATTGGGAAATTATCCCGGTTCCCATGCAACATTTCTCCATCTTCGGGATAAAGTAAGCGATACTATCATTGCTTTGGAAACGAAGCATCAGCTATCTCCGGGTCTTATTTCTTCAATTGAGCAAGAAATATCCCACTGTTACGTTGAATATATAAATTAATGGGTGAAGACAGGTTTTACCGGAAAAATGTTTCCCGAAAAGATTACATTGTATATGAGGTGAAGCATGAAGAAACGGATATTCTTGTCAGTACCGATGATAATTTTTATAGTAACACATTAGATATTATTATTAAATACCGTAATTATATAAAGAATTATATAAAAAGTAACCCCGATTTCTTAACTTCATTTTCCCCTTTACCTGATAATGATTATGCCCCTCCCATCGTTCAGGACATGCTCCATGCAGCAAAAATGGTTGGCGTCGGCCCCATGGCTTCCGTGGCGGGAGCCATCGCTCAGTATGTTGGCACTGACCTGAAAAAGCTGAGCCGGAATGTGATCATTGAGAATGGCGGCGATAACTACCTGGATGCGGAGAAGGAGGTTATCATTTCTCTTTATGCGGGAAAATCGCCCCTGAGTGAGAAAATCGCCATTAAAATAACTCCTGAGCAAATGCCGTGTGGCGTATGTACTTCATCAGCAACAGTGGGGCATTCTGTAAGTTTTGGATTGGCGGACGCCGTTTGTGTGGTGTCACCATCTGCCATTCTTGCTGACGCTGCGGCAACGGCCCTGGGAAATCGAATAAGGACCCAAAATGATATTAATGGTGTTCTGGAAGAGGGCAGGGTACTGAACGATATTTCAGGTGTGGTAATTATTCTGGGCGATAAAATGGGTGTAGTGGGAAATATTACCCTTTTATAATGCTTTGTTGCGGAAAAATAAAAAACATTCATCGCTTTGTAAGCAAGCTTAGCAGTTTCCTTACAGAGATGAAATTGTAAGGAGATTGTGCATGGATGAAATCAAGATACATTTCCAACAACTTATAGAAGAGAAAAGTTGGAAGATTATAAAGCAGGAATTAATCAGCCTTGAACCATTCCAAATTGCAGAGATAATTGAGCATCTTACTAAATCACAAAAAATCATTTTATTTCGCCTTTTATCGCGCGAAGTGGCAAAAGGGACTTTTCAGCACCTTTCCCATGGGGAGCAGGAAAATATCATTGAAGGTCTGGCCACTAATGTGGGCATACTTACGGAGCTGCTCAACGACCTTGACCCGGATGACAGAACCGCTTTTTTTGAAGAATTGCCCGGTACGGTAACTCAGCGCCTGATGCAAATGCTGTCGAAAGAGGAACGCGAAATTGCGTCTCAATTGATGGGTTATCCCAAAGACAGTATCGGGAGATTGATGACGCCGGAATATGTGGCGATAAAGCCCTATTTTACCGTGAAAGAGGCCTTGGAACATATCCGTAAATTTGGTCGTGATTCTGAAACTTTGAATGTTATCTATATTGTCGATAATAATTGGAAACTGATTGACGATATCCGCATCAAGGAAATTATATTGGCTTCACCAGATCAGGTTATTTCAGAGATAAGCGATAACCGTTTTATTTCCCTCAATGCCTATGATGATCAGGAAGTTGCCGTTAAAATATTTACTGACCACGACCGTGTGGCATTACCGGTAATGGGAACGGACGGCACATTGTTGGGCATTGTCACTGTCGACGATGTGATGGACGTGCAGGAAGAAGAACATACCGAAGATTTTCAGAAGTTCGGTGGTACAGAAGGGTTGGATTTATCTTATACAAAAACGTCGCTGTTAGATATGATAAAAAAACGTTCAGGGTGGCTTATTATTCTGTTTTTTGGTCAAATGCTCACTACAACGGCAATAGCGTATTTTGAAGAAGAACTGGCGAAAGCCGTGGTCCTTGCCTTGTTTATTCCATTGATTATCTCAAGCGGAGGCAATACCGGTTCGCAGGCGGCAAGTCTTATAATTCGTTCCCTCGCCCTGGGGGAATTAAAATTGAAAAACTGGTGGTACGTTATGCGCAAGGAAATTTTTTCGGGCTTATTCTTAGGCGCTATTTTGGGGACAATAGGGTTTGTGAGAATACTAATATGGCAAAAAGCGGGATTTTACGATTACGGCGTTTTTTGGATATGGATAGGTGCGAGCGTAGCCCTGTCGCTGATATTCGTTGTACTTTGGGGAACATTGTCGGGATCTATGATACCTTTTGTACTGAAAAGACTGAAGTTAGACCCTGCCACCGCTTCGGCGCCGTTTGTTGCTACGTTTGTAGACGTAACGGGGTTGGTAATCTTTTTTTCGATTGCCGCTATGTTGTTAAGTGGAAAATTGCTTTGAATTCTCCCTTTCTATAGAGGTCTGGCGCTTTGAAAAACAATTTCACCTTATTCCCGTTGCGTTACAGAAATTTCATGTAAGAACGCACATTTTTCACCATTTGCTGATGACTGATGAAGGTGTATAGAGATGTAGTAACTTGTTCGCTTTTTTTCGTGGCCAAAATATGAGAATATGAGCACGTAAGTAGTAGAATATTGCTTTCCAGAATGATCTGTGATGTGAGGAGGTATGGCGTGAACTTATTTACGCTCTCATAATTAAATATTTAATTCACTGATCATCCCTCAGATGACGGATGGTTGGCGGCGAATGGTTGGCGAATATATTTACTTCTATTTGTGCAGCCTGAGAAATGGCAGGTTAATATGAAGTTGCAAAGTAAGGTTTTAATTCCAATTTTATCGGTACTTATTTTTTCACTTGTGTTGATCTGTATCACCTCTGTTTCCGTCATGCGTGATTCAACCTATACAATAGTAAAGTCGGAAATGAAAAATGTGACCGACTCCGTCAGCCATCAGATTGAATTATCCGACAAAATAACAGATTCAGTGCTTGATATGATGAATCAAAAAAATATCGCTCTCGCACGATCATTGGCTGTGATAATCGCCGAAGACCCAAGAAGCCTGCAAAACAAGAATATGGCGCAATTATGCGATTTATTTAAAGTGGCTGAGGTCCATGTAACTGACGAAAAAGGCATTTTGCTTTGGGGAAGCGAACCCACTTTCTTTGGCCTTGATTTTTACACTAACGACCAAACAAGACCTTTAACAGCTATAATCGACAATCCATCACTGACTATCGCGCAAGAACCGCAGCCTCGCGCTATAGACGGTACTTTATTTCAATACATAAGCGTATCACGCATTGACCAACGAGGTATTGTTCAGGTAGGCGTCGAAATGAGGACCATTGATGATATCAAGTCGTCCATGAACGTCCAAAAAGCTATTTCGGATATAAAAATCGGACAAGTCGGAGGCGTTTTTTTAATAAGCTCGGACAGACAGGTGGTGGCTGACAGCTCTAATACCATGTTAGGAATGGATTTAACAGGTCAAGCGTGGGTTGATACAATGTTTTCACTGAAAGAAGGAAATTTAAAATACACTCACAGGGATAACGAATATGAATCGTATTACCGTTTAAAAGGCGATTACATGGTCGTAGCCCATATTCCTTCTTCGGAAATGAGCGAGTATGCGACAAAGATTTTAAATCGCATTATCCCCCTTGGCAGTGTGGCAGTACTGATAGTGTCTTTTATTGCTATATGGCTTATACACTGGATCACCGAAAAAACATATTGGTATGAGAGTATTTTAGATTGTATTCCCTTTCTGGTTTCTGTCACTGATATGAGCAGAAAAATGGTTTTTATAAACAAGCCAGTTGAGGTTTTCTTAGAGAAAAAGCGTGCGGATTTATTGGGTCAGCCATGCAGTAATTGGAATGTTAATATATGCAACACAGAGAATTGCGGGATTAACTGCCTGGAAAACGAAAAATCAACGACAACATTTAGTCAAAAGGATATTGATTTTAAAGTTGATTGTAATTACCTGACGGACAGAAGAAAAAGGAAAGTGGGACATATCGAAATTGTTCAGGATGTCACAGAATTGCTGCTGCTGCAGAAAAAACTGGAAGTTGCACTAGTAGAAGCAAATGCAGCAAGCCACGCCAAAAGCAGCTTTTTGACAAATATGAGCCATGAAATACGCACTCCCATGAACGCTATCATCGGCATGACCAGTATTGGAAAATCTGTCGACGACATAGAGCGGAAAAACTATAGCCTAATGAGAATCGAAGACGCATCGCACCACTTGCTCGGAGTTATAAACGATATATTGGATGTATCAAAAATCGAATCCGGTAAATTCGAACTTTCTCCAGCAGAGTTTAATTTTGAAAAAATGCTGATACGCGTTGTCAATGTATCTAACTTTACTGTGGACGAAAAGAGGCAGAAGCTTACCGTATACGTGGACAGGACTATCCCGCAAATAATGATCGGAGATGATCAGCGTCTGGCTCAGGTCATAACAAATCTCTTGGGAAACGCAATAAAATTCACACCGGAAGAAGGCTTTATAAATCTTAATACATATTTTATCGGAGAAGAAAACGGTATTTGTGAAATCAAGATTTCTATAACGGACACAGGAATCGGAATAAGTCCCGAACAGCAATCAAAGCTGTTCCAGTCCTTTCAGCAGGCAGAAAGCAGCACGACACGGAAATTCGGCGGTACGGGCTTGGGACTAGTCATTTCTAAAAGTATTGTAGAAATGATGGACGGTAATATATGGGTCGAATCAGAGCTTGGCAAAGGGGCTAAGTTTTCTTTCACCGTAAAAATGCAACGCGGTGAAGCGAAAAATCAAGGTATTGACCATAAGGAAATAGATTGGAAAAATATTCGTGTTTTAGCTGTAGACGACGATAAGTATGTTTTACAGGATCTCAAGGGAATTTTGGAAAAGCTCGGTGCTCACTGTGATATAGCCGATAATGGCCCAGATGCTCTCAAACTTCTTGAAGCCGGTAATGAATATAATCTATTTTTTGTGGATTGGCGAATGCCGGGCATGGATGGTATTCAATTAACGGAAGGATTGAGAGAGAGGATACCTAAAACAAGCAATTCTTATGTGATTATGGTCTCTGCTGCTGAATGCGGTACAATTGCCGATAAGGCAAAAAAAGCCGGAGTTGATAAATTTTTGCAAAAGCCTCTGTTTCCGTCAACCATAGCCGAATTAGTAAGTGAGTGTCTCTATTCGACGGAGCTGAAGACTGATAATGCAGATATAAATATTAAGGGTATTTTTGAAGGACACCGAATATTGCTTGCTGAAGATGTGGAAATCAACCGTGAGATCGTGCTGGCTTTGCTTGAACCTACCTTACTTGAGATAGACTGCGCAGTAAACGGTAAGAAAGCGGTCCAGATGTTCAGCGATGCACCAGATAAATATGGGATGATCTTTATGGACATTCAGATGCCGGAAATGGACGGATATGAGGCAACGCGCCAGATCAGAGCCCTTGATATTCCAAAAGCAAAATCCATACCTATTATTGCCATGACCGCAAATGTGTTCAAGGAAGACATCGAGAGCTGTCTTGCCTCCGGAATGAATGATCATGTGGGTAAACCCCTGAATCTAAACATGGTTGTGGAAAAGCTGCGGGAATATTTAGCCCCGGAAAGCACTGGCTAAATTACTATGTGACGTGAAGCGCAAAGATTGCCTTGAACGGACAGGCGCAGGTCGCGCAGTAACAGGGGATATATCAACATGATAGTCGATGCTGCGAGTATCACGCAACGCGGTGATCCACTCACACCGGTATTCAATCAGTGTTTCCCTAAATAACAATAAGATTATACTTCTTATCAAGAGAATTGCCTCAGGAAGAGGTAAAAAAATTCTTATCTCTTCCATTATTAATTGTGGGCATAAGCGTTTTGGAATAATGGGGTTATCGGGCAATGATTTTTACAAAAACAAGAACAGATGGAGATTATACCCGTTTTATTCTAGCCGTTTTTTTGTTTGCCTTCGCAACAGCCATTATAAACTCCATTCTCAATAATTTTTTGAATGAAACTTTTTCCATGAGCGATTTCGCGAGGGGTTTTTTGGAACTTCCAAGGGAATTGCCTGGTTTTCTTGTCGCTTTTGTATCGGCGGCCTTTTTCTTTTTAAGTGTTAAGCGTCTTGCATCTCTTTCACATTTTATGGCGGCTGTTGGTGTCCTTCTTATAGGTCATTTTTCATCAAGCTATGAAATAATGTTATTATGGCTTTTTACCTACAGCATGGGGCAGCATCTGTTTCTTCCGCTTATATCAAGTATGGGAATGAGTTTTGCGGAGGATGGTCATGACGGCAAAAAATTGGGACAAATCAATGCACTTGGTAATATTGCCACTATAGCAGGCAGCGCCGTTATTTTCATCGGATTCAGATTTTTGAATTTTGATTTCGGTAAGTCTTTTGCCATCGCGGCAATAGTATTTTTTGTCTCTTCCTTGTTTTTGCTTTCTATAAAAAAAGAAAGAACTGTAAAAGCAAAGACAAAACTTGTTTTCCGCAAGGAATATTCGTTTTATTACTGGCTGTGCATCCTTTTCGGTACGCGCAAGCAGTTATTTCTTACGTTTGCACCCTGGGTAATTGTTACGATTTTCGGGAAAGATACGGCAATTATCGCTATACTTATGACCACCGGAGGAGTTATCGGTATAGGCTTTAATCCCATCCTTGGAAGAGTGATAGACAAAATGGGTGAACGTTTTACATTTATCTGTGAGGCTCTGCTCCTTGTACTTGTCTGTTTTGGCTATGCTTTTTCTGCAGCGCTGTTTTCTGAGAATGTTGCTTTTATAATCGTGGCGGTTTGTTTTATCGGAGATCAACTGTTGATGTCGGTAAACATAGCAAGGGCTACTTACATGAAAAAGATAGCAATTGTTCCTGAAGATATTACTGGTACTATTACAATGGGTGTAACAATAGATCATGCATTCTCCATAGGAATCGCTATTGCAGGCGGTTTTGTGTGGACTATGCTAGGCTACCAGTATGTTTTTATCATCGGTGCCTTTATTGCATTTTTGAATTTGATTTCTGCGATGATAATGAGGGTTCCTGAAAAAAGAATTGATTAAGCTATGCCTGAACCATCCATTTAGCATTGAAGGCAAAGGCAAACCGCAACGTCCGAGGGGTTGAGCGGTTCGAGTAAAAAATTCTCTTATTGGTGCACAAAGCAATCATGTTTCAGCGACTAATACCAAACAAGCAAATATGTGTATGTGAGAGAGTGGCGTTTGGAATCCCTCACGATATTGAAGTTTACATAATATATCTTATGGGCTATTTACTAAAACGCATATCACCTCTAGCATGTATTTGGGCGCACCTCTTCCGGAAATCAGTTTATAGAAACTATACTCTCCTTATTCTGCAGGCGAAGTTTTTCATGGCCGGATAACCCGTCACCGGATCATTAGGATATCTTTTCGTAAGGATATTTGCATTTTGCTGCTCTTCCCAGCCATGCGTTATGCCAGCCACACCCGGTCTCATATCATCGGTGATGTGAACCTTCATCATGATCTGCTTTTGAGGTGTTTCCACAAAAACAACATCTTCCTCCTCAACATCATACTTTTTTGCCGTAAGAGGATGGATTACGACCTGTGCGTCTTTCACGGTGTGGCGCATTTGGGGAATGTTGCGGTATTGCCATCCTATATATTCTTTAATCCGATAACCGGTAAGGGCAATCAGAGGATATTCCTTAAAAAGTTCTGGTGTGGATAAGTGGTTTTCATGACATTCAATATAGCGGGGTAATGGATCATAGCCGGAGTCAGCTAATGTTTGCGAATAAATTTCGTATTTCCCGGATGGCGTGCGTATTTTCCCGCTCATATCATAGGATCTCTCACCGAACCACATTCCTGAAGGATTTTCTTTATCCAGTTGATTCCTAGTAATGCCACTGGGTTCAAGAAGAAAATCAAGCAATTCCTCATCCGTTTTCCAGGGGAAGTATGACTCATATCCCATTTTTTTTCCTAATTCAGTAAAGAATTTCCAATCAGGCCAGGATTCTCCTATCGGCTCAATAATCTTGCGGTTGAGCAAACAATAGCTTATGCCACCCGTCAGACCATAATTCATGGCCAATCCCAACCTTTCCGGATTGGATGATGCGGGAAGAACGTAATGAGCCAGCTTAGCTGTTTGTGTCATAAAGAGATCCATGACTACCACCAGATCAAGTTTTTTCAAAGATGCTACAAAGGCGTCAGAATCGGGCCAGGCGGCAGCCATGTTACTTCCGTTGACTAAAAATGCTTTTATGGGATAGGGTTTTTCTTCCAGTATGGCTTCCGGTAATTCCCATTGGCGACCGTAAGGAGATACCATTCCCCAAAAACCATGAAAAATCGGATAATCTTTGCAGCCAACAGGCATTTCTCCCGCATATCCATCAACAACACGAAGATCCGGTAAACGCATGAAGGGGTTCTGACACCATCCTCCCGGGGTATTCATGTTTCCGGTAATGACCATCAAAATCGCAATGGCGCGATGAAACTGGAAGGCATTAACATGATGATCCAGCACACATATGGCCTCCTCAATACATGCCTTTTTAGCTCCCGCAAATACGCGCGCCGCATAAGCAATATCCTGGGCAGGAATGTCACATATGGTTGCAGCCCGTTCCGGTGTATATTCCTTTATATGCTCCTTTAATTCATCAAAGCCGATGCTATATTTCTCAATGAATTCCTTGTCGTAAAGGTCTTCACTGATGATTACATGTATCATAGCCAGGACTAAAATGTCATCGGTCCCGGGACGTACCTGAAGAAACATACCTTTCTTTGCCAGGGGAATACGTACAGGATCAACAACGATTAGTTTTAATCCCTGCTCCAAAAGCTTGTTGATTCTTGCGGCAAGAGGAGGTTCCGAAGCATCGGGATTATGTCCCCATAACATAATACACTCTGCATGATCCGGATCGGATAAGGGATACATACCCATGGTTAATTGCCTGGCCATGATGCGGGAACGGAAACAATGGGCTTCAATGGAAAAGTAATTCGGCGTACCGAAAACACCCCGCCAGCGCTGAGCAAAGGCAGAGATCTGAAAATCTTCGGCGCCTTTGGAACCTACGGAGAGAGCAACTGCCCGTGCTCCATGCTTATCTTTTATATCCAGGAGCTTCTGCCCTATTTCCTCTAAGGCCTGATCCCAGGAAATACGATCAAAACCGCCGGAACTATTCCTTTTCAAAGGATATTTTAATCGATCCGCCGCATAAACCCAATCAGGCATACGACGTCCTCTTTCACAGATGACACCACGGCTGAACGGGTGCTCTTCCATACCTTCTACTTTAATAAGTCGCCCATCTTTAACATAAGCGTTGATTCCACAAACCTGAAAACACATCATACAGACTGTTTTATATATTTGTGTCTCTGAAGATAACAATTCCATTTCCAATACTCCTTTCGTAATAATGAACATGTGTTTAAAATACTTAATACTAATCCCTTGTTGCCATTATGACCGCGAAGAAAGTAACGTGGCAGGAAATAATCCAGGGCATTAATTAAGAGCGGTAAAACCCAAATTTTTCACCATTTTGCTTTTAATATACAATTTAGTATACAATAAGAATTTTAAAATTTCCGCGAAAAAATATATAATTTATTTTATCACAAATATATCACCACTATATATTTAGATATTTAGTTTATCTGGAAATATTGGTGGTGATTTGAGTATTATGTGAAATGATGAAAATGGTAGATATTAAATTCTAGTGCAATATCCATTGGCGCAACTCGGAAATTTGATCCCGCAGCATGGCTGCCTTTTCAAATTCAAGATTTTTGGCCTCTTTCTTCATTTCCTCTGTCAGCCGTTTTATTTCATCATGAATGTCCTCTGTTGTCTGATAATGACTTGTCTTTTCTGCAACAATGTCTGCATTGCCATAATCACTTTCATAAACGGTATCAAAGGCCGTATGTATACAGGCCCGTACTGTTTCCGGACTAATACCGTGGTCCTCGTTATACTGGCGCTGAATATCACGCCTTCTGTTTGCTTCGTGGAGGAAATTTCGCATGGCTTCCGTTATTCGATCGGCGTACATGATTACCTGACCTTCTACATTTCTCGCGGCTCGCCCTCCCGTTTGAATCAGAGAACGCTCTGAACGAAGAAATCCTTCCTTATCCGCATCCAGGATGGCCACTAAAGAAACCTCCGGGAGGTCAAGTCCCTCACGGAGAAGATTAACCCCAACTAAAACGTCAAACTTCCCTAATCTGAGATCACGAATAATGGCAACGCGCTCAAGTGTTTGTACGTCAGAATGTAGATAGCGAACTCGTATTCCTAGTTCCTGATAGTAGGTAGTCAGATTTTCCGCCATCCTTTTCGTCAGGGCGGCAACAAGGACACGTTCCTTCCTTTTGACGTGTTTGACGATCTCCTCGAGAAGATCGTCAATCTGGTGAGTAACGGGACGGATAAAGATTTCCGGATCAATCAGCCCGGTGGGACGAATGATCTGTTCCACGATCTCTCCTTTTGCCTTTTCCAATTCGAAGGGAGCAGGCGTTGCCGATATATAAATACGCTGTTGAGGAAAGGCATCATATTCTTCAAAGCGGAGAGGACGGTTATCCAATGCCGAAGGCAAACGGAAACCGTATTTGACCAATGTTTCCTTGCGAGCGCGATCACCACGATACATACCAACCAGTTGAGGAACGGTAACATGACTTTCATCAAGAATTATCAAAGCATCCCGGGGAAGATATTCAAGAAGCGTAGGCGGCGGTTCGCCTTTCTTACGCCCGGTCAGATGGCGGGAATAATTTTCTATACCCTGGCAGTAACCCATTTCCTCCATCATTTGGATATTAAAAAGAGTGCGCTGTTCCAAGCGCTGGTATTCCAGAAGCTTATTTTCCTTCTTAAATCTCTGAAGGCAGGGGGCTAATTCATTACGGACATCCTCAATGGCCCGTTTCAAGTTATCGCTGGTGGTGACATAATGACTGCCGGGATAGATGGCGATACGTTTCATATCTTCGATCTT
>Ga0123353_10006364_pt1 | contig 15710 bp, 5 predicted proteins | sample TergutLab28metaG_3_FD_92763 | JGI IMG/M metagenome (GOLD analysis project Ga0123353, IMG submission 92763) | Labiotermes labralis P3 segment gut microbial communities from Petit-Saut dam, French Guiana - Lab288 P3 | ecosystem: Host-associated > Arthropoda: Insects > Digestive system > Gut ... | reverse complement strand
TACACTCGGATATCACATCGCCAAAAGACAATCCCGGTACATAACATCAGCACGCCTCAAGTCGGCCTACACAACACAACAAGTACTCGCTAGCTCCTGAAGATGGGCGTATTAACGTCTGAAACATGTTGAGCAATATATAATAAAGCAAGTGTCATCTAGTTGGTCAACCATTATTCAAATATCCCATTACTTCTGTCCAGTTTTAAAAGTCGAAAAGTGTTTTCAAATTCCAGTGAATCTTTGAACTGTCCAATTTAAAGAAAATTCTTTCAAAGGAAATCAAGGTGTTTCAAGCGCACAGACAGACAGTTTTGAGATAGCTCTGCAGTCAGGCAAACGAGCCAGATTCCAAGATTTTCGCAGTTCTGTGGACATAGTGCTGCAGTAATACAAGAAATGTGGTAAATGGTAGCAGTACTTTTCTACAGTACACAGCCAACATGGATGTGAATAATGTACATGTACGTGATGTTATCCATGTGTTTGGCTCTCCGAACCAGAGTGGTTGGCATACGTACCACCTCCTTTTACATTAAAACACTTAATTTTACCCACTAATTAACCAACTGTATTGAGCACAGTCCTTGCATAGCTGATAATTCCTCAGCCAGTCAAGAAATTTCTCACAATGTAGTCAGAATGTTCATTATCATTTTCACGAAAGTCCGTCATTTAAAAATATCCAGACCCAGAGTAATCCAGACCACACACACCCATTCCTTATCTTTAAGACCAAGTATAATATTACATTCGAATCTAAGCCTAGGTCTTCCAAGTGGTCTGCATCTTTCAGCTATTCCCACCACACCAAAACCCTGTATGCATCGTCTCCCACACACGTGCTACACGCCTCGCCTACTCAATCATGCATCATTTCAACATCCTAAAAATCACGAAGCTCTCACTTTCGCAACCATACAAAACAAGCAAAATTACTTTTCAGTTTATATTAATCTTGATGGTTTTAGATCGTAAATGGAAGACAAAAAATTATGGACCGAGAATTAGCAAGCATTCCCCATATTTCATCGGCTACAATATTATTCATGCACGCAATTTCGAATTGTTCACGCCATTCCTAAATATTTTTAATTTGCTGTATGTTCAAAAATTTTATTGGCTACATTTATGCCATGATTTTGTCCTGCATCCTGAATGTTACTCGTAGGGCGTTTATATTCTTCATATAAATCTCAGAATAAACAGCTATTACTGCCCTAAACAATATTAACCAACTGGACGTTGGAATGAATAAGCGGCGTTTTCTGTCAGGCAGTAACTGAATTTTTATATCTTATTAATATCAATGTCAGGTCCTTAAATGGCAAAATACAAGTGCAACTGTTAGCAGATTATCCACGCAGATAAACAAATTCACAGCTGATACAGTTTACGTCAGTAACACTTAGCCTATTAAAAAAAAAGCACTTTACTTAAGAAGCAAGTAACCTTGGATAAGCACCGTCATGGCCAGTACCAAAAACGGAAATAATAGCTCGAGGTACGATTTGCAAGTACTTGCCCTTTGCTTCCCACTAACGCCTGAATACATAAAGATTCTTCCACAGAACACTGGGCGCATCAGTGTGCTAACATTACTGACATCGGGCACAAAACCATGCATTTGCATATGACATAGCACAAGTTTGTTTAAAGAACTATGACAAGCCTGCGACTCTATGAAGACCGTAAACGCCTGCAGACAAGCTTTCTCTTCAAACAAATATATATATGTGTTCAGCCTGACGTTCAAATCCTTCTTACTGCGGTTATGATGTATTGTAATTTGTATGATTGAAAGAGAAAGTGATTAAGATACTATTCAAATATTCTGTCAGTCACGAATACTGACCTCTGTGTCGAAACAGAAATCAAAGTGTTCTACTGCCAAAGTCTCGCGTCAAATGCTGAAGATAAATCTATGTGTGCTCCTAAGGCCAGAGTCTGCTTATCCCTCCAGGTACAGCGCAGGCAGTGTAGCGACTCTACGGGCTGGACGTTCCGGGGTTCCATTTTCGGCAGTGCCCAGTGACGTTTCTATTATCCAAATCCTCCAGACCGACTCCGGGGCCCACTCACCCTCCTATGCGATAAGCACCGAGGTTCCTACCAGGAGGTAAACCTGCCGGGGCGTGATGTTGACCTCTCAACTCTCTACACAAATAACATCTTCCATACATAATATTTTGTCACCTGCTTCTTCTCCTTAAATACGTCCTTTTCGTTAAATTCCACCGAAAATAAAACATGATTACATGGAAAATTTAAAACTGGTGATATAGTATTTACAAATTTATTGTCTCATGATGTATCCGAATTAAAAGACGCACCAGACAAGTTGCTCAGGTGATGGACTTGAAACTGACTATTTTGACTTATTTTTCGTGGTTTCACTTAGCTCCTCCATACGTAAGTCGGGATAGTACATTAAATTAAGCCACGACCCTTTCTCTCACACCTTTTTGATTCAGTATTTGCATTCGTCCAATTCTTCGAAGTTATAGTGTCTCTGTTATTTACAGGTTCTTTAAATAAACCACATATAAAAATACAGGAGTCAGAGACACTATACACTAATAGTGATCTTGTTTCTAAACATCATTATGCCTGCACACAATCTACCTGTCAGTAAGATATTTCTTCATATTAACGTAACCCTTTGCCCTTCACATTTCAATTAGTTTTCTTTATATGCCACTGCAGCCATAGCTGACTGTTCAAGGGTAGTCACACTGCCCTTCTACTTCGCTTTGTGATGTCCGCGTTATATATTGTAACTCGGCGCCTTACTGAAAGTGTTCTCGTATGTTCTTGGCATATCTCCACGGGTCAGAGTTCGTAATCAGATACCTACATTTTTCTCATTTTAAAACGATGGGTGGTTGTGTGTTTGCAAACCAACGGCTTTGATGCAAAGAGGTTATACACGGTTTCGAAAAAAGGTGATACTATTCTGGCAAATAATTTACGTTTGTTCATTTGTTCCAACACAACTGGATTTTATGATGACACCTGCGATGCTGTCTTACTTTCTCTCTCTTTCATTTCTTTATTACCACGAAAACGAAACAACAACAAACCCTAAAAATGAAAATAGTGACCCCGGATATAAGAGAAAATCCTATGTTATTGAAAAACAACAGCAGGTATAAGGTTGAAATAATTTCCACCAAATAAATGTAAATCTCGTAATCGAAGCCCAGATATTTGTTATGCCTATCACACACACACCAGCCAATCATTACGATCGTATATATTTTCTTCACATGTGTGAACTTATACTTCTTCGTTTATTTAGTCAAGGTTTCAGGGCGCTTTTCATTTCTCCAGTTATATAACGTCGAATGACTTGATTCTATGTGTGACAGTCCGGCATATGCCTCCACGCAATAGTTGGGACTCGGTAGGGCCAAAGTAATGATTTTATCCTTAGTATGAATTGAGCTACAAGACTACATGATCCACTAGGGTGCATGTCAAAAAGTACCTACCATGCAGATGGCTTTACTGTGTTACAGATACTTCTTATTCACCAATTGTTATTAAAGATTGGTAGAATAAATGTCCTAAAATATAAACCAGACTATCTAGGAACAGTAGACAGCGATTAGACATTGAACATTCTGCAGTCATGTCGGTAGGTGCATTATTAAGAAATATTCTACTCAACCTATAGGAGTGTCCCCCCCCCCCTCCAATTCTGAAGAAAACTACATGATCATGTACACTACTCACCGTGGTGGAAGCGGTGATGGGAATCGCCGAGTTGGCCACGATAGCGGCAATCTCCACGGTGTAGACTTCAGAGCCAGCCTCTCGGTCGAGTTGCGCTGCCGTCGCGAGGATGCCCAGCTTCATGTCCATGTCAAACAGGCGATCTACTTGCCTGCCCTGAGTTCCAGTCACGTTCATCACGTAATATTCCAACTCTTTGTTAGCTTGCTGTCCTGTCGCTCGTACCGTCAGAATGCTTGTTCCAGGTGGCTCATTCTCGTACACACTCCCAGCCAACCCTCCAGATCCTCCACCCTCGAACACCAAAGCACTAGCATGACCGTCACCTCTAGCAATAACAGTAAGGTAAGCCTCTGTGGACTTTCTCTCTGATTGCACCGCTTCGTCTGTGGCTTTTACTGCTAAATGGTACCGAGACTCCGGCGATAATATGGGCGTCCTGAGCGATAGAGCACCGGAACTGCGGTGAAGGCGGAAGAGTTCGGTGTCACCACTAACAAGCTCGTATGTCACTAGTCCGTTGGTGCTGGAGTCCAGGTCGCGAGCCAATACTTGCATCACATGCAGGCCACTGCGCGGTAGAAAAGCTGCACTCATTGACACAAACAGAGGTGCGTTATCATTAATGTCCTCAACGATCACTGTCACCAGCTTCTCGGCTGAGAGGCGGGTGTTCTCCGGTAGTGCCTGGTCTGTCGCCACGACAAGGAGCCGAAAGGTATCGACAGTCTCGCGATCAATAGGCAGCAAAGTGTGGATTACGCCAGTAGCTGGGTTTATACCAAAGTGTCGCCTGGAGTCGTCGGGTTCTTGACGGGAGATAGTGTACTTTACCCGACCGTTGAGACCAGAGTCGGGATCCTCAGCTGCCACGGTCACTATCGGCGTGTGAACAGGAATACCCTCGCGAATCTGACGCACAATGGCCGTGTTAGGGAACGCTGGGGGGTTATCATTGCTGTCCTCAACTGCCACATGGAAGAGGATTGTCGTAGAGAGGCGAGGGTTGCCGCCATCCGAAGCTGTAATGTTCAGGGTGTAGGCTGTTAATTCTTCATAGTCTAGCGCCTTGTGCAAGAATAGCGTACCAGTAAGTGGGTCCATGTGGAAGGCGTCACGACGATTTCCAGCTCCGATAGAGAAAGTTACTTCGCTGTTCACTCCGAGATCGGCGTCCGAAGCCCGGAACTGCACAAGTCTTGTGTTGATGGGCGTAGTTTCGAGCACAGAAACTCGGGACTCTGTCTGCGTGAACTCCGGAGCATTATCGTTCTCGTCCAGCAGATCGACTGCGACGGTTGTCGTGGCGCTGAGCCGGACACTTAACCCAGCATCTTGGGCTGCGACACTCAGTATATAGCGCGACTCTCTCTCACGATCCAGAATCCGGGCCACTGTGATCTGACCTGTAGCCTCGTCAATAGCAAACCGGCCTTCAACATTGCCACTAACAATCGAATAGAACACGTCCCCGTTTAGTCCCTCGTCGGCGTCAGTAGTGGACACTCTAAATATCTGAGTGCCTACAGGAGAAGCTTCAGATATCTGAACTTTGTATGGAGTTCGGAGGAACTTCGGAGCATTGTCATTTTCATCTGTCACGTACACATTTATTTTAACTTTGTCTCTGAGTCTTGTAACACCGTTATCAGTGACAGTGGCTTCCAAAGTGACGTAGCTCTGGCTGGTGCTCTGAACAAGTTCCTCTCTGTCGAAAACATGAAGCGTCTTGATGAAACCATTCTTGGGGTCAATGGCAAAATCTTTCTGAGCATTTGATAGGGAAAAGGTTAGTTCTGCATTCCGCCCTATGTCGCGATCTGTGGCTGTTAGTTTACCGACAAACGAGTCTGGGGGTTCATTTTCGTGCAGGTGGAACGTGAATGTTGAATTAGTAAACTGTGGAGGGTTATCATTCTCGTCTATGACATGAACAACTACTGGTACCAGGGAACTCCTTGCAGGATTACCGTGATCTCTAGCAGTAACCGTCAGGGAGTAGTAGTCTCTGTTCTCACGATCTAGGGCACTTTTAACGTACAGGTAACCATCAGGGAATATTCCAAACTTCCCGTCGGCATCTCCCTCAGTTATGGCGTATTGAACCAGTCCGTTGGGACCCAGGTCAGCATCCGAAGCCGCCAGTGCAAAGAACCTAGAGTTCACAGGGGTCGACTCCAAAAGAGACGTCTCGTAAGAAGTATGATCGAAAACTGGAGTGTGATCGTTGACATCTTCAATGGTGACGACCACTACGTGACGTGATGACAATGGTGAGGGTTCTCCAGCGTCAGTCGCAGCCACCTCCAAGCTCATCGAGCTGCCAGGTTCTGCACGAATAGGACGGTTAAGATAAATAACACCAGTGGATTCTGCGATTCTGAACTGTTCTTCAGGATTATACGACAGTGTGTAGGACACCCGACTGTTAATACCAGAATCACGATCCCTTGCGCGGGCCAAGTATACTTCCTGACCCACAGCCGCATTCTCTGCTAACCTCACTTCGTCCTTATCTCTTGAGAATACTGGAGCATTGTCATTTTCGTCCTGCACTGTAATGTTCACTGTTGTTCTCCCATAAGCCAGGCCTCTTCTTGCTATGACGGTTAAGCTATACATTGCCACCTGCTCTCTATCAATCCTGCTTGCTGTAGTTATGTTCCCTGTCCCTTCCTCGATCCTGAAGCTCCTGTGAGGGTCGCCATATACAATGGAGTAGCGCAATGTTGTTGTGTCAATACCCACACCCCTCGGCATCACCTGAACGTGACCAACCCATCTGCCAATTGAAGGCGCTCTGTCACCATAATCCTCGGCGATCTGGAACTCATATCCGTTATACGACTCGAACTCCAATTCATCCATTCTGTTCTCCTTAATAATCTCCACTTCCGCATCCTGCAATGCCTTCCTGTCTCCACCATCAATTGCTGTTATTATAAGCCTGAACAACGCGCTCTGCGATTCTTTGAGCGATGATTTCAGAGTCACTACACCCGTCGATTCGTTGATATAAAATATGTCTCTCAACTCACCAGGTTCCTGCAGTGCAAACCTTATCTGAGAATTCCCCTTATCATCACGGTCAGTTGCTGTTACCTGGAGAATGGATGAACCAACTGGAAGGTCTTCTGTTACAGAAGCAAAGTACAACTGGGGATAGAATTCGGGGCTATTGTCGTTAACATCTAGAACGGAAATGAAGACTGTAGCTGTTGCGGATTGTGGAGGCACTCCCTGATCCCTGGCAATCACTTGTACCTGATAGCTTGGTAATGTTTCCCTGTCCAGGACGGCCCGCGTTGTAAGCTGGCCTGTTAGAGAGTCCAAAGCAAATACACCAGGATAATTTTCAACAAGCTTGTACGTGACACTTCCATTAGTTCCCTGATCGTGGTCAGATGCTGTTAACATGGCAACAAGTGTATCGGGTGGAGTACTTTCAGAAAGGGACACGTTGATGTGCTCCTGGGAAAAGACTGGTTTCTCGTCATTTTCATCGAGGATTGTGACTTTTAGCTGTGTGTAGGCCCACTTAGGATTCGGGCCTCCGTCTCTGGCTGAAATCCTGAGCTCTACTGTATCCTGCACTTCCCGGTCGAGTGGGGCACTTGTCGTTATCAGGCCTGAGGCAACATCCATCTCAAACCATCGGTGTTCGTTCCCGGAAACAAAAGCGTAATAAATCTGCGCGTTGACCCCTGTGTCCTCATCTGTGGCTGTTATACCGGCAACGTAAGTCCCAGGAGGAGCCAGTTCGCTAAGCACAGCCGAATATTCGCTTTTCTCAAATACGGGTTCGTGGTCGTTCACGTCATTCACGTGTATCACCAGAAAAGCCGTTGCTGTCCTTGGTGGTTGACCTTTATCAGTAGCCACAACAGTCAGGTTGTATTTATTCACTTCTTCTCGATCTAGTACACCATTAACGCGAACGATATCAAAATTTGGGGTGTAATCCAGTCGAAAGTGTCCCAGCTCATTTCCAGCCCTAATTTCCACTGTTGTGTCACCATTCAATCCCTCGTCCAGGTCAACCACTGATACTGCCGCAACTACGGAACCATTCACAGCGTTCTCGTCTACGGTAGCAAATCCCGCTGTAGATGGAAAGTACCGAAACCTAATTACTGGATCATGATCATTAGTATCAACCAGATTAACCGTGACGTAGGTGCGACCGTCTTGTCTGGGCGAACCGTGGTCCCGAGCAAACACAGTAAACACACAACTCTTGGGACACACGCCCCCTCCAGTAGACTTTGCTGACAACTGTAGACAACTCTGTTGTGGACAGTCGAGTGTTTCTGTCGTGGATATTACGCCCGTCTCTGGATCGACCCCAAACTGCCTCTCCGTGTCTGCCAGGTAATATGTAATCTTGGCATTGTCGCCCACATCACTGTCAGTTGCCATTACTTGAAGAACAGGAGTGCCGGGTGGTACACTTTCATTCAGGGATACTATGTAGTCACTATGATCAAAGATGGGAGGGTTATCATTTACATCCAGGATGGTAACATTGACCTGAAGATAGCCGTAACTTGGAGGATCGCCTCCGTCTCTCGCGGATATATTTAGCTGATAAAAAGCCCTGTTTTCTCGATCTAGTTTCCCTGTTGTTTCTAGGTGTAGATATGTGATTTCACCGCTGGGATTTGCTGTTACTACAAGACGAAACTTATCGTCCCTATTACCGGCAACTATCCGATAGTCATCAGATACGCCATTTGTTCCAGAATCGCGATCACTAGCCGTGTCCAGCAACAGCCGAGTGCCGGCAGCTGCACTTTCCGAGAAAGTAACTGCGATGCTGGGCTCCGGAAACTCCGGGGCATTGTCGTTTACGTCTAGTACTACAATCCGCACCTCGATCGGATACGTGGGTTGACTGGAGAGCACAACTAGGTCATACCTATCGTTACGCAAAGATTCACGGTCCAGCACAGCCGTCGTACGGATTTCTCCTGTGGTTGAATCGAGAGTGAATTCCCTTGGTGGTTCATTAAAACGGTACGTGAAGTTTGGTTTTATTGGAATGGAGCCCACACCAGTGCCGCGGGGCTGACCCTCCAGTATTTCTAAGGTGACCCTTGTGTCGACAGCACGCGACTGCATCTCGCCTAGCTGCTGGCCCTGCACAGCCACAGTAGCGGCCACGTGGACCAGCAGGCACCAACACCACGGCCGCACCATGACTACACTTGCGGATGTTTACTGCGCGGTCCTCCTCTCGCTGATAACAAACAGTAGTCGCATGCTTCAGCCACACACATCACTATGGCATATCAATATTCAGCACTGGAATAGTAACCGAAATATACTGCCGGCAGTTTAACACATAAGCAAACAGACAAGCAACTTTATAACTCGACTATATTTATATCAAATATCGAAGTCAGTATCGACACGACACCGCAAATTACAATTACGTCTTTTCCGCCACGTCTGTGCACGCGAAAATGAATCACGACCCGATGACGCACTAATTTCCACGCACACGCACAAACACACCACACGTGTCTCCTGACAACAAACCCGTATTCTTTTTGAGCTGAAGTTAATCGAGAGTCGGTCGGCACTTGTTCCTTGCTGCCTGCTGAAGACGACTAAACATTCTTTTCTCCCCGTCCCTCCTTGTACCACACCAAGCTTCTCGACCACTCTCTCTATCTCTCTCGTTTTCTTCTCTTTTCTCCCGGCAGGGGATTACGGCTGAGAATAGATGGGCCTTCCTCTGAGACAGGTATTCAACATGGCTGACTGACTGACTGACTGAATGCCTGTTGCCATGAGGGGACTAACCTTCAAACATAGGACAAACATTGGAAGATAAGAAAAGCAGCTTGAAGAAATAATTGTGTAGAACTACATCATTCATGAGGCCCCAGAAAGTCACTATTCGGCACAATGTCGTTAATTAAATTAAAAGTCAGCTAAACTTTAAGTATGTCTTAATAACACGGCATATTTGCATTCACTCAGTAGTTTCTTTTCCTTATAATATATTTCACGACAGACGGAACCTAATAAACGTCACTTAGTCGTGATGTCAGATTGGCACATGGAATGAGATGTTGCAATATCACAGCTCTAATTTTATCTCACACTATTGAATCATAATTTTAATTACCTTCATTAATCGAAAGAAACTAATGTCACAAACTGATCATAAATAAAATTACATCTTGAGTCACACTATTCGAAACGCCTGGTTCTGCCAACATAAACACACTCTCACCAAACTTGTGTTTTCACCCAGGTCTTGTTACTTTTGTGAACCATCATCTTCCCAGAAGCAAATGCCTTTGAACTTGTCTTTCAGAACGCAACATCCCAGCAGGTGCTTGAAAACAGCAATCAGTAAACAAACTCAAACCAATTTCATACAACATCGATTGTCTAATCAGCATCTTTTCACGTCATGACATCTTCTGGCACTACAGTCCTTCAATCCACTCGGTTCTATGAAAACAAACACACGACATCGTTGATGAAACAAGCGAAGTTCGCAAGCCGTGTTTCTCTGACACACTGGTTAGGACTGCCGCCTGAGTTACAGCTACAAACTTTAACCTCACTCCACTCGTGCTATTCTCTTTCTCTCTCTTCATCGGGCTAGTAACTTCAGCTACCGAGAATAAGAAATTCTCTTCTCTCTCTTTCAATTCTTTTCCCCCAGAGCCAGCAGTACATGGGCAGACGTTGAAGGCGGTAGAGGGGTATAGCTATCCACCAATGAGATGACGTCTAACATACCTACAAGGTTGCCAGACGGTACCTGGCCTTAAGAAAACCGAAGTCTTGGTATAATAACAAAATACTCTGACATAAATACAGTTCAAGAGCCTCTTATTTGCAGAAAATATAATTTGCTATCAGTTGCACTTAATATATTATTTCTTTCTTAATTAAAATAGTTGGTAAATCAGTGATGTTATGTATTCTTTCTTCTTCTTCTCCACTTTCTGTAATAAGAGAAAGTTTTTAGAAGTGGGAGGCAATAACGTTGGGCCACTATTTTTGACATTGCTTCCTTCTTATTTTGTCTAAAAACATCATACCAACTGCACAGGTTACGGAATTTCAAACGCGAAATTTCAGTACTTATTCTTAGCAAAACCTGAGAATGTGAATTTAAAGGCCACGACCCAGTTTAGAGTATTATATTGAAATGTCACTGAAGTGTCTGAAGAAAACTGTGAATCTTAAAGTTAACAAGTATATCTACCGGAGTTTTAATCGCGACCGTTTGAAAGAAAGTACCTAGTACTGTACCATAGAGCAACTTCTTCTGTAATGGTACACTGAAAGAGAGTCGCCTAACAGATATATGTCCGGCTTGTCACAAACACAGCTAACAGTGTGATATATTATTGGGGACGGGTGAATAAGTAAGTTCGTTCGAAAAAGTGTCGAAATATTGCGGGCAAGTAGGCTGAAAAAGATGCCTCTTATACCCTTAAAATGGGGAAAACAGGTTCTTCCGAAAGTCAGTAAATTTATACTGGACTCACGACGTCCGATCCCAGAAGACAGCATATTTGACAGTTTAATACTTTTACATCAAAACCTTAAATAAATGACTTGTCATAAGAAATGAGAAAAAGAATAGAGGAAATGGAAGAGAAAAACATCGTTGCCAGTATCATGAAAGTATGCATCTGAAAAGATGGTTTAATTAGACGGCAGTGCCTCATATTTCTGTAAGAATGGATTCAGTAACCATACATGTGTGACAGTTACATGCAGTCTTATAATTTATTAACAGTTCTCCAGCAGCGATACTGACAAAGATCTACAAAAAATTTTGTGTTTCGTGAAATATTACCTTGTGCAAACAAGAACAGTGACTTCAAACGCAGAGTAAATGCAGTTAGATTAAAAAGCAGAGAGAGATCGGCTGTCATATCAGCGTGCCTTAGTCACGAGTCACATCCAACGATCAGTGATATTCAGTACTTAGAATTAGTATTACATTACTTAATATTAGCCCCCCCTCCCTCATCTGTAATAGCTGTAGTCTTATTTGTTCCTTTCCCAAGTTTATTATTATTATTATTATTATTTTCATCAGTATTACTTGTAGCGACCAATATACAGGGTATTTACACTTAAATACCTGAAACACGTTTCTAGGTTATATCCTTCTCTGTGCACAGTTCATATCGTCGAATTATTTAATTAGTGTACCAACTGATGCACATACATAAAAATTCCACATTAAAACATTAAAATTGCTCCCTTTTTTTTGACATGTTTCGATCCTAAGATCATCATCAGGGAGCTACACTTTCCTCGTTAAAGTCACTATTAAAATTAGTCACTGATTAATTTCGTTATATAAACAGGGTGTTGTGGCAGCATGTCTTATTGTGTAAGGTTATGTTGTTGAGAGTGCCAGACTACGGGTGTGCGTCCTGTGCTTTGCTGCGTGATAAGCAGCATTCCTAACCTAGGCACTAGATGCAAATGAATGCTCACTTTCTTGCCCCAGTTTCTTTATCCTGCCCACTGCATAGGAGTCTGATTGGGTTCCAGGACATATATTATTATTATTCAGTGTTAGTACTTAAACCCACATGCACGGATAAGACAAAAACAGCCGACCCTTAAAACGGTAGGAAAATCCTTTCTGTCCGACTCTCTACAGTATCCAGACGAGAATTTTTAGAGGATTCGCAGGTTTCGCCTGCATGCTGTTATCATAGCAGTAGTAACTGTGGGATGCGCAACGAACGACGGTGACATGATACTGAGAGGGGAAACCCGAATGTTTAAAGTAAGATTCTACCACACCCAGAACACAAAGACTTCTTCAATTTGTGATTTGCTGTTTCGAAAAATTAGGGCTGTCCACTGTGCAAACCACATGAGACACACAGAATATGAGGCCAAAGTGCATACAACAGGTGGTATATATATAGTAACCATTCGGCTTTGAATGGTTTAAGACGACGTAAGCTAGGTTCATGTTATTCATTGTGATGAGGCCAAATGATACTGCCTAGTGGATTACAGTCTTCTGGAAAGTGACGCCGTGTAGACTGGTAAAAATTCCCTGACTCCATGAGAAAATAATTATTCCATCTTTGCTTATTTGTCTATTTATATCTCTCCGTTACACGTAAAGGCACATTTTGTATTCAGCATTCATCTTGAAGTATGTAAAACGATTCCGGCATCACAAACTCCCAATTCTGCCCACCGTGTAGCAGGTTGCTCCTTTACGTGAAGCATCCTGATATTAGTACAGCTAGAAGTATTTCTTGCTTGACAATCGAAGTTCTGACATGATTTTAATTGCCGTATTAGATAATAACTACTCAAGCTTCAGACTTGATATCAACACGTACACCACATCAATGTGACATTTAATCCACAGTAATTTTGAATAGTAACATCATATTGTTACAACGGTTCCAGTCTACGCCAGCAAGTTCAGCCAGGACAGTGATTAGATTATGCAAGGAACGGGAGACTGTTTGTGGTTCCAATTCTGGGAGTGGCAAAACATTTTTGTGCTCTCCAAACTGTCAAGACCAGCCCTCTAAAACACTCCGTCTTTTGTCCAGTGGGTGCCGGGAACTACTCCCCCGTGGTTAATGCAGCGGGCGCCTTAAGCTGACCACTCACCTCCATCTAGTGCTGGGGTTAAGAATGATTGACACTGTAAGTTCACTGTCTCATACACCTTCAGAGTGTGCAGAAATGAGAACTTTACGGGTCAAACATACAGGAAAAAACGCTTAGTTTTATTCTTATAAGTAAAAGCTTTATATATTATTATTATTATTAGAATTTTGACAAGATTAAGAAAATAACTTCAAGATTTTCTCATAAGCAGGCTCTTCAGATATTATTATTATATTAATTCGACAACATTATTCAGTGTGTCTTGACGCATAACCGTTCTCACATACCAGACATCGGTCTCTATTATATTATATTATATTATATTATATTATATTATATTATATTATATTATATTATATTATATTATATTATATTATATTATATTATATTATATTATATTTACGATAAGCGCATTTATATGAAAAATCTAGTAGACAACCGTCTAGTCAAAATATTCCTTGCCTTTTACACGACCATAGTCGAAACTGTGTTGTTTACTGGACCAAATAAATCCCATTCATTTTCTCAACCTCCTGTATCTGAAATCGTCCCTTGAAATTTCCCGCCCAAAAGTTAAAGTCTTTGTTTTGTTTATCTCATAGTTGCTAGATTACATAAGTGCATTTATTGACTATTTATTTATTTATTCGTGACTTATGTAGCGACACTTTCAACATCTCAGATTATATAGCGTGGATCGTGCTACATGCCAAGCCCAACTCACGCCCCTTGACTACAGCTTCGTAATATTAGGGAAGTGCAGAGATTGTAAAGCATTTTAATTACATCGCTGTCTTTCACGGACTGAGATGATTATAACCTTTTGTTTCGTAAAGCCGTGCAATTTGCCGAAAAACACAGCCTTACATCCAGAAGGCCATACTCCACGTTCACCTCCGAGAGAAACTCCAGTCTAAGTCCTTTGACTAAATTTCAAAACAAAGCCTGTATTTCAACACTTGGAGCGTGTGTGACACTGACAGGCCTGTATAAATCCGTAACCTTGCAATGCAGTGTAAAATCTGAAGTTTTCTTTTACAGATAGGGAGCGTCGTACCTTGGCATTAAACCTTATTGTACCACAAACAAAGCAGTCCGCTGGCATACATGCCAGTCTTTGACGACAGCACTCGTAGTTGTATTTGTTTGCGAAAGATGGCAGAAGGAGGCAACAGCCTTGAGTGTAATCTGTTGGCAAAATTGCGAAACATCTTCCTCCACACAGTTAACTGCTTGGAAGTTTCTGTGGGTGGATTTGCATCTTGTGTAAAATAATTTGTTTCTAATAGTTCAAATAAATCTTTCTCCGCAACATGCAAAAATAAAAGTTCTAAAACTAGCCATATGGAATTTCTTTGGAATTAACTATTTATTACCATATCCACGAATGGAAATTGTATTCGTTTATTTATTTAGTAGTTTATTTACTTCCTTGAGGTTACGATTTGTCTGTGAAGAGCGATAGTGTAGTGAGTTACTTACACAACCTAAAAGTCGAATTTCGATTCCCTACCGGGATAGCAAGTATTTGTCTTCTCTAGAGCATTCAGTCCAGGTCTGACACATAACCAGTCGGTACAACGGGAACTATCCCAAGGGGTAAGGGTGAAGGTGTGAGCCTGGCCACTCTTCTCCATCAAACGCTGAGGTTAAGAATGCGTGGACTCATACCTCCACTGCACCATATTCCATCGTGGAATGGACAGGGACAACCTTAAGTTTACTTTTTATTTGTGTTTGCTTTTGTTTGTTTCATTGTTCGTTTGCTTGTTTGTTTGTTTACACAGACCTGCTATGCCTGTGTGCGTTCCTTGACAGAACTTGCAGACCCAAGACAGAATGTTTGTTTTGTGTAGTTCAGTGACAGTGCTTCACACAAAATTATGAAGCAAGTACAACTGTTGCAAAAGGTTCATGACCTGACAGCTCATAATCAGGCACCTATTGTTAATCTGCATAACATCATACACGCACACAGCCACACACATACCACACACACACACACACACACACACACACACACTCTCTCACACACACGCGCACTCACACACCACACACACACACGCGCGCGCGCGCGCGCGCGCGCACAGACACACACACTCACACACACTCAAACATTCATGCACGCGCGCGCACACACACACACACACACACACACTCACACACACTCAAACATGCATGCACGCACGCGCACACACACCACACGCACGCACACACTCTCTCACACACATTCACGCACACACGCGTACGCGCACACACACACACTCAAACATGCATGCACACACACACGAACACACACGCACACACGCGCGCACACTCACACACACACACAC
>Ga0123353_10006363_pt1 | contig 15711 bp, 6 predicted proteins | sample TergutLab28metaG_3_FD_92763 | JGI IMG/M metagenome (GOLD analysis project Ga0123353, IMG submission 92763) | Labiotermes labralis P3 segment gut microbial communities from Petit-Saut dam, French Guiana - Lab288 P3 | ecosystem: Host-associated > Arthropoda: Insects > Digestive system > Gut ... | reverse complement strand
CTGGGTTGCAACGCCTGTGAGAGTTCCGTTTGAAGGTGTTACTTCAAAATATAGAAAACTTCCCACATCTGCACCTGTAGGTGTGTAATTTACTGTTGTCGCTCCGCTTATTGGTTGCGGGCTAGCTGTAGACCATGTGGCAGTACTGCCTCTGTACCACTGATATGTAGTACCGCTTTCTGCACCTGAGCCGATGCCGGTTCCCGCATTATATGCATATGTTCCGGTCAGCTGCGTTCCTACTACCGGTGATGCTGCATTTGCGTTAACACCTGTTGCCGTAGGAGGCAATGACCCAGAAAAAGTCGCTGTTATGGTTATCGGAGATGTAAGACTTGAATCTAATGCCGGCAGAGAATATACCGGACTGGTCAATGATGGATCGCTAAATGATCCACCACCCGCTGATACCGTCCATGCAACACTTGCTGCATTATTGAGTGTCGCAACTACAATCGGTGATGTACTAGAAGTCACTGTTACCGGACCTGCACCGAGATCAATGTTCGCAACGCCCGTTGTACCGTTAGTTACCACATTAAGTGATACTACTAACCCGGTCACACCGGATGCACTGCTCTGTACCGGAGAACCTGTAAGTGTCCCGTTTGACGGGGTTACCTCAAAATATAAAAACTGTCCCACATCCGCACCTGTAGGTGTGTAATTTTGGGATGTCGCTCCTGTTATCGATTCAGGGGTTGCTCCGCCCCATGTATTAGCTGTGCTTCTGTACCACTGATATGTAGTACTACTTTCTGCACCTGAGCCGATGCCGGTTCCCGCATTATATGTATATGAACCGGTCAACTGCGTTCCTACTACCGGTGATGCTGCATTTGCGTTAACACCTGTTGCCGTAGGAGGCAATGACGTAGTAAAAGTCGCTGTTATGGTTATCGGAGATGTCAAGCTTGAATCTAATGCCGGCAGAGAATATACCGGACTGGCCGATGATGCATTTGTGAAAGTCCCTCCACCTGTGGATACCGTCCATGCAACACTTGCTGCATTATTAAGTGTTGCGGTTACAATCGGTGATGTGCTCGAAGTCACCGTGACCGGACCTGCACCGAGATCAATAGTCGCAACACCTGTTGTACTATTAGTAACCACATTCAGGGTTACTACTAAACCAACCGTACCGGATGCACTGCTCTGCACAGGAGAACCTGTAAGTGTTCCGTTTGACGGGGTTACCTCAAAATATAAAAACTGTCCCACATCGGCACCCGTAGGAGTGTAATTTACTGATGTCGCTCCTGTTATCGATTCAGGGGTTGCTCCTCCCCATGTATTAGCTGTGCTTCTGTACCACTGATATGTAGTTCCGCTATCTGCTCCACCTCCATCGCCCGTTCCTGCATTATATGTATATGTTCCGGTTATCTGTGTCCCCACTACCGGTGCTGTCGCATTTGCATTTACATCCGTTGCCGTCGGCGGTTCCGGTAATGTAGCTGTGACAGTATTACTCATAGGTCCTATTACTGTTTGATTAACAGCACGGACATAAAATTGATATGTACCACCTGGTAACTCCACATCGCTGGTCAATGATAGTGTCAAGCCACTTGCGGTAAATACTCCTGCATCTCCACCGTTTACATAAACCTGATACCCCGTAAACTGGGCTCCGAGGGTAGTAGGAGCATTCCAGTTAAGAGTGATTTCTTTGGTTCCCGGGCCTGCTGTTGCTGTTAAATTCAATGGGGCTGTTGCCAACATCTGCTGGCCTGCGCTACTACTGACCGTTTGATATGCTCCACCATAACCTACATTTGCGCCCTGAAGTACAGCATCGCTGGATGAGCCGGCTCCGCCTGTGGCGTTCACACTAGTGTTGATGTCAATGTTATTGACGCCACCGACTTGACTTCCATCGCCTCCTGCACCTCCGCTGCCTATTCCGGCGCCACCTGCACTATAATTTGCATTACCTACCCCGCCGTTAGCGGTTACATTTGCATTTCCGTATATAGTGATATTTCCTGAAGCTCCACTACTGACCTGTGATGCATTACTGAGGTTGTCGTTATTCGCACCTGCTCCACCGATACCGGCACCGCCTCCCACATTACCTATTAATCCAAGATTACTAGTACTGCTGTTTCCTGTAGCATTCACAGTTCCGCCACTGATTGTTATATTTCCACCTGCACCATTGTAATTGCCTTCTGGATTACTTGAGCCTCCGCCGATTCCTGCTCCTCCCCAGCCACCACCTACTGCAGTGACATTTCCACCATTTATATTGATTGTACCGCCGTCACCACCTGATCCACCTCCGATACCGGCTCCGTTATTTCCTCCTGTAGCATTGATGTTACCCCCGTTTATTGTGATAGTACCACCGGCACTGCTAGCCCCACCACCTATACCGGCTTGTTGGGCGCCTCCAGTTGCATTCAATATCCCTGTTCCAGCTGTTTGTCTCCAAATAGTAAGGCTATTTCCCACAGATACATCAATACCGCCACTATTTGAGGTAAGAGTCATGCCGTCTGCAAGTATAAGATTGACATTACCGGAAACAAAAATCCGAGATGAATATGACTGGCTGCTGCTAACGACATACCACCCGCTAGTTAACGGCGTTCCACTGGTACCGATAGTGCCGTCAAGTTCTGTGGCATTTACCGGTGTTTGTGGGACACCACTAGCATCAACATAATTAACTGAGATCACAGCCAATGGCATGATTCCTATATTCATGCTAACAACAACTTCAACCTCCGGTGAAACTACACCATCCGCAAGTGTTACACCATCATTCAAGTCAAGTGTCGGTTTAAAAATATAAACATCTGAAGTATTCGCATCATATCCGCCTTCACACGACCAACTTACTACGTTAACTGTATATGAATATTCTTCTCCGCCTTCGACAGTTGCTTTTAATGTAGCCGGCAGTGGAATATCTTCTTGAGGTGTGCCTTTACCTACTACTATATAGTTTGTATCGGGATCTTTCGGATCGCTGTAAGGATTAGGATCAAATGCTGTGATAATGACTTTATCCGTGTCAGCCGCCACAACATCAGAAAGAGGCATAGATACCGGGTTTAGTGTTTTATTTGTTTGTTCGGGATCCTGTTCTGAAACCTGTATGTCAGGATCTAACTGAGCATCAGATTGCGAATAGAGATCTGAATCTGATGCATCATCGACTGCAAGCACATTACCCGTCGTTTCAAATATGGTCATGAAGAGCAGAAGACAAAGTAATATGATCGCAAAACTTCGTCCAATTATACTTTTGTTCATTACCAGAAAGCCTCTCATGGCATCTCCCCTATTTTATCGCGTCGTTTTAAAATGCCCACAGCACAAGCGAGTATTGTGAGCACCACAAGTAATATGATTATCATGTTAAAACCCTGAAGCATGTCACCGGTTACAGGACTTGTTCCGGGCTGTGATGGTGATTGGGGTGTTTTAGGCAGGGGTGGTTGAGACTGCATTGGGCTATAGTTATTTGCTATCTGTATCAGTACTTCACCTGCCGGGCTTGGTGTAACCGAAGCCGCATAGGGAAGCAGCGGACTTGTCTTCAAACTAAAACCGGGAACCTCTGCATTCCTTTCAGAAATCGTATAAGTACCTGCCGTAATGTTCTGAAATACAATCCCATAAGGATCCAAAGCTGTTTCAAAGTCAAATTCGTATTCATTTTGGAAAGGATCTTCGACAACCAGTTTGAAATTCTGTAAATACTTCTGCGCCAGTGCATCAGTCAATCCGTAAAACTCTTTTACTATTCTTAAGGAGTCGGCATTCAAGCCTATCGCAAAGTTCATTATATTAGTAAAGTCTGATATCCTGTCAACCGACTGACCTGTAAGCAAAATCGGACCAAGCAACGAGTTCAGAGAGTTCACGTTTGCCTGAGTTATGGAAGGATTTAGTGTAACGAAAGTATATGGTGAAAGATTATAAAAACCGGTTGGTGTTGATTCCTCCACCAGTAAATAGAGAAAATCATCGCTTGAGTTTATCCACTCATTACTAAAGACTGCTACACCGCCGGCATCTGTTGTCTGTACATCCAAGCCGTTGATTTCGTCGGTCACCAGACCAAAGTCAAATACAGTACCTCCCGATCCAGTCAGCACCTTATTTGTGCCGGGATCATCAAGGTCACTTGGTGGGGTGTAACCGTCAGAAATATCAGTTACATATAGACTGAATTCAGCATCGCTTAAGTTATTGCCTGCATCATTACCTTTGAATACACGCAGATCCTGTCTGCCTGCATTTACACCAACGCCCTGACTGCCCACAACATACTGACCGTTGCCGTCAGAATCAGACACTTCAAATATAGATATTTCATTACTGATTGGACCCCTTGAACCCACAGGCAAATCTACCAATGCATTATAGGTGATCCTCACCGGCGTCTCATTTGGTATGACGAAATCAAGCTGACCGGAATACCCCGTAGGGACACCTGCAGGCGGAACAACTGTCACACTCCACACCGCACCGTCATTAAAGGTTATTGGCGTCACCTCTACCCATGAACCATCCCATACGCCACCGGACATTCCCTGCGTATACATCTGTATCGTGCTGGTATAAACCAGTAAATTTTCTAATAAATCCACCGCGGTGACCGGATCCGGTGCCGAACCAGTTCCGTCGGAGAAAACATATCCCCCGGTTTCATTGATAATGATATCAACATAAACCTGATCCGCACCCGAAGAAACCGGTGTCATTGTTTTTTGCAGTATTTCGGGGGAATAACTTGTAGTTGCAGTATTATTAAAAGAGCATGCACCTGCTGTATTGGTGTCAACATTAATAAGCGCTGTGTTGGTAAGACCTGTCTGTTCCGTGCCTAAATTCTGAGCCAGAAGCTCTAATTCATAGTGTGCCTGCAAAACATCACTGGTCGCAAACCAGTCGGTCGGTGCAGGTGATATTACATTAGCTCCGGGCAGAGGACCGTCGATCACTTCCCAGTCAGTACTGTTAAGATAAGTACTGAAGGAATTACCTGATGCACTGACTACAACATCGTCGGCCGGTGCATAATATGTGCCGGTCGTACTGTCATATATGTAAAAAGTGCCGGAGACATATTCCATACGGGAATCAAATGTGTCTGTAAAGAGTGGTGCACTGCCTGTCTGAAGCAGAGACGGTACACGTACTCCACCGTTTATTGACGAAGTATATGCAAAAATCGCAGGATCGCTTGTTCCCAGTACTGTCTTGAAAATCGGCCAATAGTCTACCGTGTTGACACCACCCACCGAATTACCTGTGGGTGAAATGTCGGGATACTGTTGTCCAACGGGATCGTTGGTGCAGTTGATCAGATAAACCGCATTTTGCAGTGAAGCACTGGGTGAAGACTGCAGAACACTGATGTAACTGTTGCTAATATAAACTTTGTAGGTCACGGTTATAACTGCCGGGTCGTTATACTGCCAGGTCGATGAAGGGACTGTTACATTGTCAGGAACAGGTGCATTGGAACCAAAGAATATGCGCCATGAATTTCCGTACATTTGAACAGGGCCGGAATATAGCGGTGCAATGCCGGATTCTGCTGCACTCGGTACTATTGAGACATTTACATTCTGTGGTGTATGTGTTACAGCATCCCCTGCCGGGAATATCCCCAAATCATCAAATAAGTATAACTGCTGTCCTTGTAATCCACCGGGTACGTCAACAGAGATGGTATAATCTACCCAATAACCCGGTCCGGGTGTTGCAGGATTACCACAAATTCCTTCTGTGGTTTTTGTTATTGTGACTGGTGGTGCAGACACAGGAACCTGAGCTGTGACTGTACCGTCTGTACCGTCAGGCGCTGTAAAATCCAGGACGTTGTTATATATGGTAGCAGGCATCCCCGGTTGTGGTGGCGGCACTGTCGTGTCAAATTCTATTGTGACTTCGTATATATCCGGCGGTGCATCTGGCAAGACAAATGTAAAACCGTTTGTATCTTCAACAAAAGTGGAAAATGTATCCGCGGTACCGGTATCAAACGCCGGTGTTGACGATGATGGACCACTGAACAAGCTAATAGTTATTGTGTTGGTTGCCGGTGGTGTTTGCCCACCGGACCATGTATCGGTAATAGTTCCGCCATTAAGAATCAACGAATATCCATCTCCGACGATAAGCGACCATGTAATGGTATCAGTGTCCTTATTATAGACACCTGTCTTGGTAAGAGCCAGGTCTCTGTTAACATGATCTGTAGTAGAATCGCTTACCGGTGTCAACCCTGTTCCGTTATCTGCTTCCTGCCCGCCGGCAGTTGCAGTATTATCCATGGTAAAGTTATAATTAGTCGGAGTCTGACCGACTAACGGCTCCCCTGCGCCATTATTATTTGTTAGAACATATTCCAGATCGACAGAATAACTCAGTGTAACAGTATCACCTGAAGCAAGAATAAGTGGGCTGCTCGTCGTATCTACAAAATTATTGATAGAAAAAGTCAGTGGGGAACTATTCCACGTTGGGGTCGCGGTAACAGGTCCCATCGTTCCGTTTATCATGTAGGTAAACCCCGAATAGGCTCCTGGGCCGACAAAGCTATCATAAGTATTGGTACCCAATGTGAGCGTCGGCGTATCGCTGAGAGTCAGGTCCGAAACCGAACCTCCCAAAGCTGTGATCGTAATAGTATAGTTGATTACCTCATGGGTGGGATCGTATTGAGAAGATTTCACCATAGTCAAAGAAGGCGGTGGATCTGTCGGTGCTACAATGTTTACTGAGACACCGTTACCAAAATTGATATTGCTGCCGGAGCCACCTACAAGCTGTGCAAAGACATTGAAGGTTATATTTACATTGCTGTAATAATCAATAAAATTAATATTGTTCGGAGTTGGTTTGCCATTCAGGTCAATATTTTCGAACCACATCTGCACCAATCCGTTTGTGTCGATCGTATACCAGCCGATAATGGCATTATTCGGAGCATTGCCGTATAGTGGTGTCTGAGGAACAGCTGTTGCGATGTTCAGATTTGATGGTAACTGATATGTAAGTACTCCATTGGTGTCATATTGAAGTTGCAGAGTCGTTGTCTCTGCAAAGGAAACTGCAAATTTATAGGTCTGTCCAATATATGTGACCGTGGTGGAACTTACAGGATTCCCACTCATATCTGTCATTGATACGCTGGTTATAAACTGAGAAAGGTCAGAGCTAAGCCCTGCAGCCAGAGGTTCGATACGGAAATCCTCCAGAGCCATTTGACGTGATCCGCTTTCATTTTTTGATGTGGTATCCTGCTGCGTACCCTTAGAAGGAGCTCCAATCGGTGAATCACCGATTATTTCTATCTCACCTATCTCTCTTTCAACTGTCTGATCCGTCGGTGCTGATTCTCTATCATCCGAAGGTCCGGTATCAGAGTCATTATCGACATCTATATCTACCACCTCTTCGGTAATTTGAACGGGATCCACACCATTCGATTCATTGTCAATAGCGAAAACATTAATAAAAGATGCCATTATCAATACGACACATAAAAGTGTGATAAATATCGATCTAGTCGATATTTTTCTTCTATTTACTCGCGGACTGGAATTTATTCTTATCTGCATAATGTTATTCACCTTTCCAATATAAAAACCAATATTTTCTATGGTAAATCTCGATATAAAAAACCACTATTTTTAATGGCAAATATCGAATTGAATATACATGATAATTATAGCATGCTGATCTTGTAAAGTACAGAATTGCAACAATCGAATAACAAAAACGTAACCTCTGATCATTGCCTGTTATTGCGATACTAAAACTCTGAGTAAATCACTGAATATCCCGTAAGCAGTCTGCTCGATTTCCGGGTCGTGTTCGACGACGGTGACTGTGCCCATCAAATCCGTAGTTATTGATACGACAGAAGTCGTGCCTGTTACTGTTGCATAGAGCTCTGTCCTGTCGATTTCCATTGGTTTGACATGGCCGGTGAGAACTCCACCTTTATTTTCGGTGTAGCACATGAGTCTTATAACTTTGTCATTTTCTGAAGCTTGCCTTATCATGTCCGGAGTAATATCCTCGATACCCTTCCTGTCAATGTCATTCGGGTTTATCCCGGCATCCATCAGGACATTCATAAGTGCTGTCAGCTTTGCCGCTGAATCCCATCCTTCAACGTCCAGACTTGGATCGGTCTCCACAAACCCTCTTTTTTTACCCTCAGCAATGATGTCACCATACTCTATGCCTTTGGACATCTCTTCAAGAATAAAATTGGTCGTAGAATTTAGAACTCCCTTGATTCCTGTAACTTTACACATCCTCATGGTATAGTCCATTAAATTAAAAACAGGAGTGCCGTCCATTACAGTTGTTTCGTAGAAAAATTTGCAGCCTTTGTCTATTGCAAGCTCAGTTAATCTTTTGTGATCCCATGCAATCGGACCTTTGTTGGCAGACACAACGTGTTTGCCTCTGATCAGGGCTGTCTCAATATGATCGATCGCAGGTCTGCCCGAAAAAATATCAAGTGGAGTCAGTTCAAAAAGTATGTCATAATCTGCCTCGGCCGCTATTTCCAATGCTGACATATCTGTGTATTTTGAGAACTTACCTGTTTTGTCAATACTTTCGTTCTCCTTTTCAATATCTATTCCGGCCGGATCTGTTATTGCACCCTTGGTTTTAGTCGAGATCGATGTAATCAAAACTTCGGTATCAAAACATTCTTCGATTGCTTTGTTTTTCTTTTCCATGAGAAGACGGGCAAATGCCCTGCCCGCATCTCCGTAGCCTAATAAGGCGATTTTTATCGTTTTCACTTTTTCCCCTCACCTTTTGTATAATGAAAGATTTTTTCGATAACTGATTTTTCATCTATCGGTTTGGACAAATGATCATCCATTCCTGATTCAAGACACTTGACGATATCTTCCTTGAAAGCATTTGCGGTCAATGCGATGATCGGAATAGTCTTTGCCTTCGGATAATTAAGGGCACGGATTTCCTGAGTCGCTTTAAAGCCGTCCATCTCCGGCATTTGGATATCCATAACTATAAGGTCATATGTACCTGGGTTCTCTTTGAATTTGGATAAAGCGATAAGACCGTTTTCGGCACAATCAATCGTGATATGAGTGGGTTCCAGCAATGCAACGAAGATTTCCCTGTTGATATCAACATCTTCCGCCAATAGAATATGAATATCCGATAGATCCGGAACCTCTTCTGTCACATCGGTCTTAATATCAAGATTTTTGAGTTTTGTTCCGATGACATCAGTGATCGAATCCAGGACCGACGATGGGAATAACGGCTTGGTGATATATCGGGTGAAATGCTGATCAAGTGCCGATTTTTCGATTTTATGCCATTCGAGATGTGTAGTGATTATTATGACAGTGTTTTTATCTATTCTGTCATTTATTTTTTTCATAAAATCGATTCCGCTTATACCCGGCATATCAAAACCAAGGAATATAATATCGTAAGCATTTCCTTTTCTCTTGGAAGTGTTCAGGAAATCAAGGGTTTCATCTATACCGGAAGCCGCATCTGATATAATGCCGAAATTTTCGACAATATTAATGAAACGTTTTCTGGTGTCATCGTCGTTTTCGATGATCAGTACTTTCAGATCTTCCGGATGTATACCGTCAAATATTATGTGATCCTGATGGAATGCACATTCCAGGTCAACATCAAATATAAATGAGGAACCGACGCCCGGTTGTGATTCAACCCAGATACTGCCTCCCATTTTCTCAATAATACTCTTGGAAATGGCAAGCCCGAGTCCGGTGCCCCCGTACTTACGGGATATACTGCCATCAGCCTGTTCGAAGGCATTAAACAATTTCCCCGCCTGTTCTTCGGTCATACCTATACCGGTATCGGATATAGTAAAACGTAGTGTACTGATGTGATCATCTTGCGCTACCCTTTCAACGGATAAAGTTATCTTTCCGTTCTCAGGTGTAAACTTAACGGCATTTGATAAAAGATTTGTAAGAACCTGTGATAATCTCAGATCGTCCGCAATGTAGTTAAGATGCAGATCTCTACTGAGGATCACATTGAAATTCTGGCCTTTTTTCTCCATGTTGTCAATGACGATATTACAGACTTTCATCAACATTTTTTCTAGATTCAGCGGGACATTTTCAAGGTCGAATTTGCCGGCTTCGATCTTTGACATATCAAGCACATCATTTATTATTCCAAGAAGGTGTTCGCTCGATGTGTCGATCGTGGACAGACAGTATTTCAGTTTTTCAATGTCTTTTGTATTTTCCGCGATTTTCGCCATGCCTATTATCGCATTCATCGGTGTACGCATCTCATGACTCATACGTGAAAGGAAATTGCTCTTTGCTCTGACCGCTGCCTGTGCATTTTCCTTTTCCTGCATCAAGCTTGTGATATCAACTGCAATAACCAGTATACTGTTTTCCGTATTGTCAGCTAAGTCGATTTCTTTTAGGATAATCGAAAAGCATAAATCATCTATCCATACTATTTTTTCCTGGTTTTCATGTTTTAATGTTTCCTTGACCTGTTCTTTAGTGTTTTGAATATCCTGTGAAAAAACTTTAGTAATAAAATCAACAGCCGATAAATCTCCGAAATAATTCATGAAGTGCTGGTTTCGGAAATATGTCTCAAAATTGCCATTCATAATGATTATACTTTCGGGGATGCTGTTGAGATACTTAGTCATTGAATCAAGGGTATCATTGATTTTTTCCATTATATCCGAAAATGCACCGTGTAATTCATCGGCATCGCCACGAGCTTCTATTTTCCCGATATTTGCAGCGTCGAACAGCCGCCCGGCAGTGTCTATCATATTTTGATGAGTCAGTGCGAGATCTTTGATCGCATTGGACAGGACTCCTATTTCATTTTTAAGTCCCAGGATTTTTCCGGGCATCTCAGTAAATAGATTCCCTTTGGAAAGCTCTGATGCTGTACTTGTCAGTTGAGTAATGGGCTTAATTACATTTTGGTTAAGGTAAATGAAAATCAGACAAATTATGATTACCAAAAATGATAAGAAGCTCAGGTTAAACATGATTGAGGATTTTGAAATTGCCGCATTCATATTGCTTAGATCGAGGTCTGTTCCAAGAACTGCAACAACTTCCCCGTCGTCGCCAATTATCGGTGCATATGCATAAAACAGTTCCCCGTAGTCACCGACATAGTGATTTGCATGATCCATTTGCTTCTTGGTCGAGAATATATCGAGAATCGAGTCTTCACTTATGTCACTTGTACCGAGGCCGTCGGTATCAGCATCCAAATTGAACCTACCCGAATCTTCCCCATCAAAAATAAAGGTATATAACTTTTCTCCCTCTTTATTGATAAGGCCTGTATCTGCCATTACATACAGATATGTCGACTGACTGATTTCTTTAAGATGTTGCAGTTCGTCTATTATGTCCCAGTATCTATCAGTTTTATAAACAGCAAGTTCGTTGTAGAAAACCTCCATACGGCTGAATACACTGTTTAACTCTTCCTGGGAAGCTCCCTGCTCCACAAGCCGCCTGAAATACTCTCGGTCATGGTAAAACTGAACCTGCCTTTGTTTAAACTCATCGTCTTGGTTTTTCATCAGATCAACGAAGAATTTTACATCTTCTATTCCGAGAGTGTCAGCCATCAGATTATTTGTAAGTAATATCCGCTGGGTATAATTTTCCTCGTAAGCATCACGGATATTAGACTGACTTACTACACCTATAGTCAGTGCTGTAAGACTGAACAGTACCACCAGCATCGCCAGGATGCGAATATTTATTTTGTTGTAGAATGTAATCTTTTCCTGCATTTTTAATCCCCCCCATGAACTAGCTGTTATGCATCTGTCTAGGATTATACATCATTTTAATAGGTTGGTTACATATTATATCAAAAATAGGGGGAAAACAAAATAGAGATGGATAAAGCCACCCGATCCTGTCATGAACCTCACATGAACGGGTGGCATCAGTTAAACAATCATTTAATTTTCTTAGTAGTTTTGGTTGCGCTCCATGGACTGTAATACCACGTTCCTGATACTTTTTTGCCACTTCTTACCTGAACTTCATATTTTTTTCCGGTTTTGAGTTTCTTGATGGTCGTTGAAGAAACCGAAGCTTTAAAACTCTTGGTGATCCATTTGCTCTGGCCTTTTTGTCTGTACTTTATCTGATATTTGTCTATGTCCTGTGCCTTCTTGTCCGGTGTACTCCAATTAACTGTCATCTTCTTTTTCCCTGTTGTCATTTTAGAAACCTTATTACTTTTCGGCATGATATTAAAGGATATAGTTTTAGTCCCTAGAAAGATACCGTTGCCTGTAAGAGTGACTGTCCCCTTGCCGATTTCTTTATTCTTTCCATATTTTATGTCATTGGCATTTGCACTGATCCCATAACTTACCCCGTTAGATATGAACTTTAATGGTTTTATCTGATTGCCCGTATAAGTCATACTCGCAATAGTTATGCCAGCCTTTGAAATGTCCTGGCCGAATCGCAGGTTTGTATGCGCTACCTTTGTAGTTGAATCAGCAAAGGTATGCAATGGACTTAAGCTCCAGCTTCCGGAGTGCAGTCCCGGTACTGTGTTTTTTGTGTAGGCTTTACCATCCCAGCCTAATACTATCATGCCGTTTTTCAATGAGTGTTTACTATTATCGCAAATTGTAGCTACGCAACTTCCGGTAGTATCCAGTGATTTTATCGTTCCATATCCTCCGTTGATGGAAAGATTTTCATAAGAATATAAACTCACTCTATCAGAAATGATATCGAGGATACCTTTTTGAATGGTTATATTATATGCTACCATGCCATCATTTTTTGATTTAATTGTTGTTTTACCACCGTTGACTGTTATTACGCCATTTGAATCTATTGCGGCATTTTCCGATGTGATACCAATGTTACCACCGTTGATCAAAACGCTATTTTCGGCGCTTAATCCAACACTTGTACTGTCAATTTCTATTTCGCCACCGTTGATTATAGTTTTATGTGCCGCTATCCCTGAATCACCGGTAGTAAAAGCAAATACTTTACCACTGTTCATTGTAAAAATATTTTCTACATCGATTGATCTTGACACACTATTAATAATCCTGATCTTGGCACCGTCTATTGTACAATCACCCTTAGAAGAACCTTCATTATATGCCCCGATCCCTTCATAATGGACGGTTATGCTAATGTTGCCGTTACCTTTGATTATCATGCTTCCTTCTGACTTAATACCCCAACCCTCTCCATTATGTGTAATTCTGTTATTGCCGATAAGCGTAACTTTGGATCCTGATGGCAGTTTGATTGCAGGTTCATCAGCGCCGATATTTTTTTTGAATACAAAATCTTTCAATATCAGATCTTTTGAAACTGAATTCCATGACCAACCTTCTGTGGTAAGTTCATCTTTTGTACTCATTGTTGTGAAATCAAGCGGGTCATCTACAATGCTTAATGCATGTGTAGCTTGCGGGAATGCTGCCGATATGCTGAAGACCATAACAACAGCCAATAACATTGTCAGTAATTTTTTCTTTTTCATTTTATTTCCCTTTCTTCATTCAACTTTTGAAAAAATCATTATCCTGATATTTTCCATTCTTCGATCTCTCCATAATCGTATGAAAATACACCTCTTATCTCATATAAAATATATGATTCCTATAGTTTACAAACATAGTACATTTTGCTATTTCTATTTATTTTATTCACCTACTAGCAATTTATAATCGAATTTGCCGATATCTTTTTATAAAAGTAATATAAATGAAAAAACTCGAATCCGTTTCCGATAAAGAAAGCGCAGAATTGATTGTCAGACCAAACACAACACAGTCATATGAAAGTTGGCGAGTGTTGGAATTGATTTTTGTGAAATAGTGACTATTTTTTTGCATCGCTTCAATATTAGCAAGTCAAGTCCCTCCTCTTATCTACGTAATACGACCTGTGACCGTTGGAATTCCAACGGTCACAGGTCATTTGGTGCGCGCGGAGGGACTTGAACCCCCACGCTCTCGCACTAGCTCCTAAGGCTAGCGTGTCTGCCAATTCCACCACGCGCGCACGATTCCGCTCCATAATCAGAAAGCGGATAATACATAAGCAGAGTAAAATAAATCTTATCAGAATTTTCCTCTGATTTATGCCTGAGAAATAGTATACATTTATCTGTCCCCTTTTTCAATGAATGTTTACGAATATTCATCTTTAGACAAAACAAATTATATGATAAAATCAACATGAAAGATCGATTCCCCCAAAAAACACTTCGCATATGAAAGGCAGGCAGGTATGCTTTACTCAAAAAAAGACCAGGAAACCCCGTGGTTCAAGGATACACTGACTAACGAACTTTTAGAAGACAGCGAGAATATGCCCAAATACAAATTAAATACTGATTCAATCAATCCGGATCTTGCATATAAGCTGGTTATGGATGAACTCATGAATGAGGCCAAGTCCAGACAAAACCTCGCGACGTTTTGTCAGACATTCATGGAACCCCAGGCAGAAAAAATCATGGGCAAGACTATGGATAAGAATGCGATAGATAAATCGGAATACCCGAGAACTGCAGAATTGGAAAACCGGTGTGTCAACATTATAGCTGATCTCTGGAATGCAGATGGGGATTCCGGCTACATAGGCACAAGCACAATCGGTTCAAGCGAAGCCAGTATGCTCGGTGGGATGGCAATGAAATTCCGCTGGAGGAACGAAGCTGTAAAACAGGGAATAGATATCAACAAGAATAAACCGAACATAGTGATTTCTTCGGGATACCAGATCTGCTGGGAAAAATTCTGTGTCTATTGGGACATTGAATTAAGAACCGTCCCCGTTAGAGAAGGTTGCCTTCGTCTGGATATCGATAAGGTCATGGATTATGTAGATGAATACACAATAGGAGTTGTCGGGATACTCGGAGGCACATATACAGGAAAATACGACGACATCGAAAAACTCGATAAAATTTTGGACGAGTACAATAAAACTGCAAAAATGCCTGTCTATATCCATGTGGATGCTGCTTCCGGCGGTTTTTATACTCCTTTCATCGACCCTGATATAAAATGGGACTTCCGGCTGGATAATGTGATATCCATCAACGCTTCGGGACATAAATATGGCCTCGTCTATCTCGGTATCGGTTGGATAGTCTGGAAGAATAAAGATTTTCTGCCTGAAGAATTGATCTTTGAAGTGAGTTATCTGGGTGGTTCTGTCCCCACAATGGCAATCAACTTTTCGCACAGTGCCAGCCAGCTTATCGGGCAGTATTATAATTTTCTCAGATTCGGTCGAAAAGGATATGAAAAAATTCAAAACGAAACCCGAAATGTCGCAATATTCCTTGCGGAAATAATAAAAGAAACAGGATTATTTGAAATAATCAGTGATGGCACAGAAATGCCGATAGTCTGCTATAAATTTAAAGAGAACATACACAAGAAATGGTCTTTGTATGATCTCTCAGACAGGCTTCAAATGCACGGGTGGCAAATCCCGACCTATCCCCTTCCCTCAGATTTGGATAACATAGTCATCCAGAGACTCGTCTGCCGTTCAGGATTCAGCATGAACATGGCAGAGGAATTTGCCGACGACTTTACCAACGCTCTCAATGAGCTTGATAAAGCCGAAGTAATAAGAAAAGAAGAGGATAACCGTGGTATTCAGGGATTTATCCACTGAT
>Ga0123353_10006362_pt1 | contig 15712 bp, 12 predicted proteins | sample TergutLab28metaG_3_FD_92763 | JGI IMG/M metagenome (GOLD analysis project Ga0123353, IMG submission 92763) | Labiotermes labralis P3 segment gut microbial communities from Petit-Saut dam, French Guiana - Lab288 P3 | ecosystem: Host-associated > Arthropoda: Insects > Digestive system > Gut ... | reverse complement strand
ATATGTGTTATATCATCAAGATTTATAATTACTCCAAGTTCCTTTGCTTTTTTATACTCCTGGGCAGGTGTATTATTTGAGGTAAACATTATATCTTCCCCTTTTATCCCTACCTTTTCGGAAAGAATAAGTTCCGGAAGAGAAGAGCAGTCAGATCCCATTCCTTCTTCTTTAAGAACTTTCAGGATATAGGGATTTGGAAGGGCTTTTACCGCAAAATAGTTTTTAAATCCACCGGGTACCCATGAAAAAGCTTTATAAAATCTTTTTACATTTTCCCTTATCGCTTTTTCATCATAAATATGGAAAGGGGTAGGGTATTTTTCTATGATTTTTTCAATTTGTTCTTTAGTGAACGGCACTTTTTTTTCTGTCATTGTTAACCTCTGCTAAAAAATTTGCTATTTTTAGAGTCTGTTCATAATGTAGACACATTATATACAGATATTCTATATTTTATAAATTATAATATATAAAGGAATTTTTCAATAATTATATTATAATAAACTAATTCGCCTATTCCATATGACTTTATTGAACGATAATAAACTATATGTAAAGCTATGGGTATCCTAGGAGGGGTTGTGAAATTTTCTATTATTCCATTTTTTAAATTTTTTGATATTCTCAGGAGAATAATTGTAAATCTGCTATTTTGGGGCATAGTTGTAATAATAGGCGCAGTTTGTATAAAGAACTCTTATATTCCAAAAGTTACCGAAGGATCTGTTCTTTTATTAAATCCAACAGGTTATATTATTGAATATACATCGCCCGATACAGCAGATATTCTTTCGGGAAGCGAAGTTCGGAAAGATACCACTCTAAGAGAGATAATAGCTGTTCTGAATGAAGCGGCAATAGATAACAATATCTCATCTGTATTTCTTGACCTGAGAAGACTTGACGGAAGTGGCTTAAGCAAGCTTCAGGAAATCGCCATAGCTATTAAAAATGTAAGGGATTCGGGAAAAAAAGTAATAGCTTTTTCCGATACATATTCTCAGGCAAAATATTATCTTGCATGTTATACCGAAAATATTGTTATTGATCCTCTTGGAGAAATGATGTTTAAAGGGGTAGGCGGTTATCAGAATTATTTTGGAAAAGGGCTTAAAAAATTTGGTATCAAGGTAAATGTATTTAGGGCAGGAGATTATAAAAGCGCAGTTGAACCTTATATTTCCGATAAAATGTCTGCTCCTGCAAGAGAAGCATCGGCAGAATATCTTAATGAACTATGGACGCAATATCTTGCTGCTGTTACCAGAGAAAGGAATATTACCAAAAGAGACATTGACAGATATATTTCAAGCTATGCTGTAATACTTGAAAAGAACAGAGGGAATTCCGCAAAAACCGCAAAGTCGTACAATATAATAGATACTATTGCGGTTTATGAAGAAGCGTTAGCTCTTGCAGGAACAGGCCGCAAGGTTAATTGGAAAGATTATTATAAAACTATAACAAAGAAAGAAAGACCTGCGCCGCAGAGAATAGCTGTAGTTGTTGCGTCGGGGCCGATTATTTCCGGGAAACAACCGCCAGGAACAATTGGCGCATCTTCTTATGTATCGATTCTCGAAGGCATAAAGAAAGACCAAAAAGTCGCTGCTGTAATATTGCGCATAGATTCGGGCGGAGGCAGCGTAGCCGCTTCCGAGGCTATAAGGCGCAGCCTCCAGGATGTAAAAAAAGAAGGGAAACATGTTATTGTATCCATGAGCTCAATAGCTGCTTCCGGAGCATACTGGATTTCAACAGCTTCCGATTCTATACTCTGCATGCCCTCAACTCTTACAGGTTCCATAGGTGTTTTCGGAATGCTTCCTGATATCAGCGAATTTCTTGAGAAGTATCCGGGAATAACAACAGACGGATACGGCACAACAAAATTTTCAAGTTTTTACCGTCCTGATATAAGTCTTACGGAAGATATGAAAAAAATAGTGACCCTAAGCGTTGAAAACGATTATAGTACATTTTTAAGTTTTGTAAGCACCTCAAGAGATATTCAGTTAAGCGAAACCCGCAAAATAGCAGGCGGCCGCATCTGGGGCGGTAACGCAGCAGTTGAGATTGGGCTTGCCGACGATGTGGGAACGCTGGGAAATGCAATTGCGCTTGCAGCGCAGGAGAGCGGAATATTGGATTATAGTGTTGATTATTATGAGCCAAAAGAAGATTTAAGAACCACTATATCAAGGGGTCTTAAAGGCATGGCTACCTCTGACAAAGATACCGTAAGCGCGAAACTTTATAAGTTAATAAGTGGTGCGTTACCTCTTTTTTCTGGAAATACCGATAATTCGGATATGATTTTTGAAAATCTTTTTGATGGGAATCAATCTGTCTATATGGGGCCTGAATATATTTTCAGGTAGGAGGAATGCGGGAAAAAAAGGAGCCTGTATCTTTACAGGCTCCGTATGATAATTAGTTTTTTGCATTATATGTAGTTTTCCCTTGCGCAAGCTCCAATTTCACTTGTATATAGTCGTTGCTTCTTTTTGAGATCAACGCTTGGTTTTTAAGTCAATTACAGTGCGTCTGGATTTTGGCTTTAAAGCCAGCATCAACTTCATCTGGGCAGCAAAATCGATATTTGCACTACCATTTGAAAAGGTAATGGGAACTGTGTTGCAATACCGATACAAGGAAGAGCTTATATCGGTAATTGTGTCTTCCAGAAAGTCATAAATAGTAAGAGCGTAAGCAGGTATAATAATGCTCTCTGTGTACGGCACAGAAGCGCTGCCTTGATATACATTAAGGGATATTGAGTCGTCGATAACTTGTACCCCTTTAACAGAGCTTGTTGGCGCGCTTGCTGCAAAAAACAGATCAGAACCATCGCTTGTCGCTCCAATGATCCACAGCCCTTCAATAAATCCCAACTTGTCAAAATTCGTAAAGATTAGTTTTCCCATAATCATCTCCTTGATATATTTTTCACGTCTCTTTTTCTTTTTTGGGAGCTCAGTGCGGGTTTTTTAAACCAGTACCAATGCATTTAAGCTTTGGCATTAAAGCCTGCATCAACTCCATCTGAGCAGCAAAATCTATATTTGCATTGCCGTTTAAAAAGGTAATGGGAACTGTGTTGTAATAAAGATACATGGAAGAGCTTATATCGGTAATTGTGTCTTCCAGAAAATCATAAATATTAAGCGCGTAAGCAGGTATAATAATGCTCTCTGTGTATGGTACAAAATCACTACCTTGATATACGTTAAGGGATATTGAATCGCCGGTAACGCGCACCCCTTTAGCGCAGTTTGTCGGCTTGCTTGCTGCAAAAAACAGATCAGAACCGTCATTTGTTGTTCCAATGATCCACATGCCTTCAATAAGGCCCGATTTTTCTAAAAAGTTTGTAAAAGTTAATTGTGCCATTATCATCTCCATTGTTATTCTAAGTTGTCATTGCAAATACAATGACCGTAAATGGTTTAAGCTTGTTTTTCATAGAAAAACTTCTTCCTTATGTTTTTTCCAGGGTAGACTCTCCGGCCTTTCCCTTTTTTTCAGAACATTTTCTGCAGTCTTTTCCATCTGTGCAAAAACACTCATCGCATACCCATCTGTTACATTCCGGACAGTAGTTAAAATGAAAATGAGCCTCCAGATTGGCTTGTTCAAATGCTATCTGGTGTTCCCATGCCCAAATCAGCGTCTCTGTTTCTTCATGCTCAATAAAAGTTAACCCGCCCGATAAAAACTGGCGTGGCGGACTTTTCCATTCTTTTTTGCAACAATCGCAGAAAAAACTAAACAAAAAGTTTTTCCTGTTCGAATGATCGTTTGTTTGTTTTGTAAGAGGTATCCCCAACTTCATACAGGAAAACTAACCCTGAAAACGTTAGTTGTCATCCTACAAAAGCTTGTAGGTTGGTTGGTTTGGAGAGATGTAGTACCTACATAAATTTGTAGGTAGCTGATAATTTGTTTGGATTTTAGCGGAATTTAGAGAATAACTCGGTCCTGCTCTGTATACCAAGTTTGCGATAAAGGTTTTTTATATGGAAATTAACTGTGTTATAACTAATCTTAAGATTATAAGCAATTTCTTTCGGAGATGTATCGCTTAAGAGCATGGTAAACATCTCTTGCTCCCGATTAGTCAGGTTGAGTTCATTTTTAATATCAATTTTTTCTACCTCGGAAAGAGAATCCGAATACTCAGCCATATCCCGCAAGTGTTGCCCATCAGTCCAATCCACTTCAAACAGTTTTTTTTGCATAAATGGCACCAGGATGAAGCAGACAGAACACAAAACCAATACAACGCCAAAAGCCAAAAAGTTGTTTGGTCCTTTGTAGATGCTAAAAGCCTGTGAGAATATGCCGGATATAATAAAATATGCGACAAACATTATAAGACAAAAGAGCTTAAACATTTTAAGCGACTTGCTCTTCTTTATAGTTCCTGCGCATATATAATAAATGATAATGTAGCCCAGTCCGTCTCCCAATCCATAAGCGAATGATCCGGACAACATAGATAAAGGTGAATCGTATATGAGAACACCAAGTCCAAACATGGAGAGGGCCAGAAACAAAAGCCAAATATAAAGGGCGCTGCGATTGTTAAGCAGTTGGATAATAATGATCAGGGCAATAGAAATAAAAGAGCCAATGCCAAACGCTAAACTGGAAACGCTGTTTTCCATCCATTCGATGTAATTGATCATGCACATTGTCATGTAGTACACAACTGCCAGGCCAATAACAAATGGAACTCCGGAGCCCTTTCCGTCGCTGCTGGTGTAAATTTCATCCCATTTTGCGCGGCAGAAAAAGACCACGATAAGGTAAAGCGCCATTACCACAGCAGCTCCCCATGTTATCCCCGCTTCCTGAACAACAGGAAAAGCCCTCCAGATTGTGTAATAAAAACCATAATAAAACTGAATAAGAACCATACAGAGCAGGCGTTCAACGTTATTTAGCGCAAAACAAAACAAAAAGAATGCAGCGGCAGCGCATATTCCATTCAGGAACTGAAAGCCCATAAAAAGGGAAAGCTGCCCCATTCCTGCAGGCATGAAAATCTGGAATGGGAGCAAAACAGCGCAAATAATAGCTGCTGCGCGGAGGAGAGGGATTATATAATTTTTTGGTGTAAAGGTTAAAACAAGCCAGCCAAGTCCAAGGGGGTAAAGCATTAGTTCATAAGATTCAAAACCTAGCATAGCGATGTTGAGGTCAAAATAACGGAGGTCTCCCATTATTACCGAGAGAGGGAATATCAAAAGAACAGGCCACAGGCTGCCTCTGATATTTCGAAAGGTCAGCTCGTCCCGTGTTTGAAAAAACCTTGCAACTACTGCGCTAAATTTACCCGACATATTTTTGGCACCAGCCCATAAAAAAATAGTAACTATTTCCTGTTAATGTGTCAATTAATTATATGATCAGTCAAAACAGACAAAATATCCCTGCTATGACTACTCATATAAGTAAAAGAGTAAAAAATCAGCTTTCCAAAGATTTTTGACCTATACATTTTTTTATAGGTTTGATTGAATTTTTATCAAATAACTCCAAGTAATTGATAAAAAACATCATAGAAGTTATACTTTTTAAAAATTTTACCTATAATTTACTCCATGACAATTGTTAAAGTTTAGATAGGGCAGGCTGGAGGACCTTGATGGCAGTCTCAAAAAATGTAATTAGCGCAATGGAAAGCTCATCCTGGATAAGGAAGATGTTTGAAACAGGAGCGGTTTTAAAATCAAAATATGGTCAAGAAAATGTATTTGACTTTAGCCTTGGGAATCCCAATATTGATCCGCCAACAGATTTCGCAAAAGCGCTTGCAGAATATACAAAAAATGTAAAACCAGGCATGCATGCATATATGCCTAATGCAGGATATCAGGATGTAAGGGAAAAAATCGCCTTGTGGGTAAGCAAAACAGAAGAAGTTGAAATACCCGCAGCCAATATTGTAATGACATGCGGCGCAGCAGGGGCAATGAATGCGGTATTAAAGACAATTCTTAATCCGGGCGACAATATTATTGCAATAACCCCTTACTTTGCCGAATATGACGCCTATGTTGCAAATCACGGAGGTCAACTTGTCCGTGTTTCTTCCGGAGATGATTTTAATCTTTCTCCTGAAAATATTGAAAAAGCAATAGATGATAAAACACAGGGGGTAATCATTAATTCTCCCAATAACCCTTCGGGAAAAGTATATAACGAAGAGACAATAAAAAAACTGGCTGCAATGCTTGAAAGAAAAAGCAAAGAAAGGGGCAGGGCGATCTATCTTTTAAGCGATGAGCCTTACAAGAAAATCGTATATGACGGAGTTAAAGTGCCATCTGCTGTTAAAGCCTATAAACACAGTATTATTTTGACATCATATTCAAAAGATCTTTCGATTCCCGGTGAAAGAATAGGATGGGTTGCTGTTAACCCTGCTGCGGAAGATATTGCAAATCTTATGGGCGGGATAATAATGTGCAACAGGGTTCTTGGTTATGTGAATGCGCCGGCAATAATGCAGAAAGTTGTTGCAGAGTTCCAGGGAAAAAGTGTTGATATTGATTTTTACAAAAAAAAGAGAGACAGGATTTCGGAAATACTTGGAAATATAGGTTATGAATTTACAAAACCCGAAGGGGCTTTTTACCTTTTTCCAAAAGCTCCGGGCGGAGATGATCTGAAAGCAGTAGATGCTCTTCAAAATGAAAAAGTCCTGGTTGTTCCCGGAAGGGGTTTTGGCACTTTAGGATATTTCAGAATCGCTTATTGTGTTTCCGATAAAGTTATCGAGGGAGCTGCTGCAGGTTTTAAAAAAGCATTTGATGCTCTAAAAAAATAATTGAAAATTAGAATTTACCTAAATTAAGGAGTTTATAAAATGGCAGAACAAGTACTGCTTGGAGATGAGGCAATTGCACTGGGAGCCATACATGCCGGGCTTTCAAATGCTTATGGATACCCGGGTACCCCATCTTCGGAAATTATGGGATATCTTATTGATTATTCAAAGAAAACCGGAAAGATACATGCAGGATGGTGCAGTAATGAAAAAACTGCTTATGAAGATGCGCTTGGAGTATCAATGGCAGGAAAAAGAACAATGGTAACAACAAAGCATGTTGGGCTTAATGTTGCCGCTGACCCTTTTATCAATTCTGCTCTTTTAAAGATAAATGGCGGAGTTGTTGTTGTTGTTGCCGATGATCCGGGGATGCATTCATCTCAGGATGAGCAGGACAGCAGATTTTATGCAGACTACGCAAAAGTGCCGTGCTTTGAGCCGGTGAATCAGCAGGAAGCTTATGAGATGATGGGTGAAGCATTTGAGTTTTCCGAAAAATATAACATCCCTGTTATGATGAGAATTGTAACACGCCTTGCGCACTCAAGAGCAGTTGTGGATACAAAAGAAGAAAGGGCGCAGAACAAAAAGAAAAAAACAGATGACGCAACATCATGGATGCTTCTTCCTCTTTATGCCAGAAGGCAATGGGACAGGCTTCTTTTAAAATATGATGAGTTTTCAAAAAAATCAGAAGATTCAAAATATAATCAGCTTTATATAAATCCGGATTTTAAAAAATATGGCATAATTACAACAGGACTTGGAAAAAACTACTATATTGAAAATCTTCCTGAGCTTTCTGTTAAACCTTCCCATTTACATATAGGGTTTTATCCATACCCAGCAGAGAAAATAAAAAAACTCGCGGCCCATGTTGAAAAAATAATTGTAATAGAAGAAGGGTATCCTTTTATTGAGCAAAAACTAAGGGGAATTTTAAAACAGCCTGTTATTATAGAAGGAAAGCTTGATAATAAAATTCAGCCAACAGGGGAACTTAATCCCGATAACGTAAGGCCGGTGCTTGGGCTTGCGGAAAGAAAAGGGCTTGCGGCTGTTGAAAAACTGCCGGGAAGGCCTCCACAGCTTTGCCAGGGGTGTTCTCATGTTGATTCTTATAATTTTATTAAAGAAGCATTATCCGGCTATAGCGAAAGCATTGTTACATCGGATATCGGGTGTTATGCGCTTGGAGCTATGCCCCCGTATTCGGCAATAGAGTCAATTGTGTGCATGGGCGCTTGTATAGGAAATGCAAAAGGGGCGGCAGAGGCAGGATTAAAACCTGCTGTTGCGGTTATAGGCGACAGCACTTTCTACCATTCGGGAATGACTGCTCTTGTGGATGCTGTATCGGCCAATACTCCAATGACTCTTATTATACTTGATAACGGCACAGTTGCCATGACAGGCGGGCAGGAGACCATTCTTCCCTCTTCGCAACTTGAATCTGTAATTAAAGGGCTGGGGGTTAATCCTGAGCATATAAAGACAGTTGTTCCTATTGCTAAAAATCATGATGAAAATGTAAAAATATTAAAAGAAGAACTTGAATACGAAGGTCTTTCTGTAGTTCTTTCTGTAAGAGAATGTATAGAAAATATTAAAAGGCGACTCAAAAAGGAGAGAAGTGAATAATGAAATTCGATGTAGTACTGGCAGGTGTAGGGGGGCAGGGGGTTTTGTCCCTTGCTGCAATAATTGCAACAGGAGCCATGAAAGATAATTTAAAAGTAAGACAATCTGAGGTTCATGGAATGGCGCAGCGCGGAGGCGCGGTTCTTGCTCACCTTAGGATTTCGGATTCGGAAATCGCAAGTGATCTTGTGCCAAAGGGAGCAGCCTCGCTTGTTTTAAGCATGGAGCCTCTTGAATCTTTACGCTATGTGGATTTTCTTTCTCCGGAAGGAAGCATAGTAACAGCATCAGAGCCTTTTATAAACATACCTAATTATCCTGAAACAGAAACAATATATGAGAAAATAAGAAAATTCAAAAATCATAAGATCGTGGATTCTGTTGCGCTTGCAAAAAAAGCAGGTTCGGCAAGAGCTGCCAATATGGTTATAATAGGGGCAGCATCGGGAATTTTACCTGTTTCAAAAGAATCTCTTAAAGCTGCCATAGTGGAGCTTTTCCTTTCCAAGGGAAAAGAGGTTGCAGATGCAAATATTAAAGCTTTTGAGCTTGGAGCAGAATAGATAATTTTATCCGGTTTTAATATACGGATTGGAGTACTGTAATGGATATAAGATATTGGGATAGCGGAATTGAAAAGATTGAAAAAAAAGATCTTGAAAATTATCAGCTTGAAAATCTGAAAGAGACTATTTATTGGGCGCTTAAAACCCCTTTTTATAAAGAAAGGCTTGCAAGCGTTGGAATAACATCTCCCGATGATATAAAAACTCTTTCTGATTTAAAGAAAATTCCTTATACAACAAAAGATGATTTGCGCAAAGTATATCCATATAACCATCTTGCTGTTCCCAAAGAAGATGTTGTAAGACTTCATGCTTCAAGCGGGACAACAGGAGCCATAACCGTTATTTACCATACTCAACGAGATATAGACAGATGGACAGAGCTGGCTGCAAGAGCCGTAACAATGGTAGGCTGCACCAATAAAGATGTTTTTCAAAATATGATGTCTTACGGCCTTTTTACAGGAGGGCTTGGGCTTCACTATGGCGCGGAAAAAGCAGGACTTACTGTTATTCCAATAAGCGCAGGCAATACAAAAAGACAATTTAAATTTATGAAAGATTTTCAGACAACTTTTGTTCATGCAACTCCAAGCTATCTGCTTCATATTTCTTCGATTATGGAAGAAGAAGGGTATAAACTTTCGGATTTTAATCTTAAAAAAGCTCTTGGCGGCGCAGAACCACATTCGGAAGATATGAGAAAAAAAATAGAAGCTCTGTTTAAAATAGATGTATACAATAATTACGGTCTTAGCGAAATGAATGGGCCTTGTGTTGCGACCGAATGTTTATACAAAGATGATATGCATGTATGGGAAGATTCTTTTTATCTTGAAGTAATAAATCCGGATACTCTTGAAGAAGTCCCTCAGGGAGAGGAAGGGGAACTTGTTTTTACAACACTAAGACGGCAGGCTACTCCGCTTCTGCGCTACAGGACACGGGACCTTTCTTCCATAAATCCTGCTCCATGCAAGTGCGGCAGAACACACAGAAGAATAGCGAGAATAAAAGGGCGTTCCGATGATATGCTTATTATAAACGGAGTTAATGTATTTCCTGCTCAAATTGAGGAAATAATAATGAAAATGCCCGAAGTTGGAACAAACTACCTTATTATTGTTGATAAAGCAGGCGCTCTTGATAAGGTAACTATAAAAACAGAGGTTGGGCCGGCTATTTTTAGCGATGATGCCAGAGATCTGAATGCTCTTCGTGAAAGAATAAAACAGAATATAAAAGATGCTGTATTGATATCTCCGGCTGTGGAACTTCATGAGCAAGGCAAACTCCCTGTTCAGGAAGGCAAGGCAAAAAGAGTTATTGATAATAGAAAAATGTAAACAGCCGGTTTGATATAATCGTTATTGTGCCGGGTGTTCGGGATATTATGAAGCCAGAAGTTATAAAAACAATTCTTTTAAATGAATGTTCTTCTTTTAATAAAAATGGATTTGATGAAGATATAAGTACATACATTTCATTAGTTGAAGATAAAAAATATAAACAAGCCTCTTATGTGTATGAAAAACGGTTAATACCGCGCTATCCCGATGAAATTAGAAGGATCCGGATTATAAGATACTTCAGAAAAGGCGATAAGCGTTTTCAGGAAATATATGCCGGAGCTGTAAGAGAAATATTTGAAAGAATAGTTATATCTGTAAAAAAGCTTATTAACTATATTTCCTCCACATTTGAAGGGAGAAATAATAATCCTTATGAAGTTTTAAGAAAAATAGATCTTGCGCTAAGAGTTCTTCCTCGTGCTAAAGAAGAAGGGCTTGTTTTTGTGGAAAAGCTTGGAACATATTCTGTGCTTCTTAATTATATGCCTGAAAATTTTAATATTGCTTTAGACATATTAAGAAGATATTTTGACAACACTCTTTTTGTGAAAGTAAAAATAGAACAGAATATAAAAGGTTTAAAATTTGATGAACAGGATAGTTATCAGGAAGAAAAGAAAAAAGTAACGATTGATCTTGATAAAATTGTTTTTTCGGATGAAGAAATAAAGATGATCTGTATAAATAGCGATATAAAATCAAGATCGCTTCAGGTTCTTTCGTACTGTAGACTTTACTGGAGACAAATATTTAATCATGACTTTGAAAAAAAGATTTTTCTTTACTCAAAAAAATATGAGACAAACCATTTTAAGATTTTTCAGATAATAAAAAACTGCCGTATTAAAAAAATAGCCGATGAAGTCATTCTCCTTGAGATATATTCTCTTCTTTCAAACAGTTATCAATATAGCCTTCAGGAAGATCTTTTTATGCAGCAAGTATGGCGAAAGATAAAGCCTGTTGATATTCAGGAAGATACTGTTTCCGCTGCCTTTGAAGGAAGAAAAAAAGCAGATGCCAAAGAAAAAGCATTAAGGAAAAAGGCAGGTGCAAAAGAAGGGAGAAAAGGAAAAACACGGGAAGAGGCAGAGGTCAAAAGATTAAGAAATATAAGATACAAGACAGATGCTCAACTTTATTCCCTTCACGACAGAATTCAGAAATTTTGTCTTGGGGATATTTTCAATGCGCATAGTGAATTTTGCGAGCTTCTTCCAAAGCATTTGGAAAAACATCTTGCAAAGAGCTGGAAAAAAGGCGCGAAAAAAGATCCCTATATTCTTAAAGGCGCTGCGCATATTATAACAACTTTTTTTACAGATAATTATAAGGTTGTATCTCCTGACTGGAGTGGCAGCCTTTCCAACAGGGAAGTAATAAATATAGGGTTTGAGGTGCCGGAGCTTGAAACCATAATCACATTGTGTATTGAGGAACTCCGCATCAGGCGCGCTGCAGCATAAAAAAGCTTCTTTATTCTGGATAGAAAATAGTCCCGGTATTACGGGGAAGTCAATAAAAAACGGAGCTGTCCGGGAAGTAAATCTTGGACAGCCCCTATTTTTTTATTTTACAAGACCAATCATAATGGAGCTACCCTGTCTGTCGATCTGAAAAATCTTTTTATTTGAGCCTGATTTATTGAGAGAGGAATAGAACATCCCTATATCTGTAGTTGGCGCATCATTTATTTCCTGGATAATGTCGCCTGCTTTTAGGCCCGCAACTGCGGCAGGGGATTCGGGAATAACAGAAGCAATAACAACCCCTTTTACGGAATCCGCTGTTTTTAATTCCTTTCGAATTTCATCAGTAAGATTTGTGACAATTATTCCTGGCCATAAATCTTTGTTTTTCTGGATTTCGTTTTCATCTGCTCTTTTTTCGATCTTAACATTTAATGTTATCTCTTTTTTATCCCTTATTATTTTAAAAAGAGGATTTGAACCTGGCGAGAGCCTTCCTACTATTTTTGTAAGCTGCTCTGCGTTTTCAATATTTTCATTATCAATTTGAATTATATAATCGCCCGGAAGCAATCCTGATTTTGACGCAGGAGAATTTTTAAAAAGGTTAAACACAATAGCCCCTTTTTTGTTTTCAAGGCCAAGCGATTTCCTTAAATCTTCCGAGCTGCTGCCGGAAAGGTCTTCTATTCTTACGCCAAGCCATCCATATGTTATCTTTCCTGTAGTAATAAACTCATTTATTGCTTTTTTGGAGTTATTTACAGGAATTGCAAAACCAACGCCATCGCTCCCGCCGGAAGCAGTTCTTATCCATGTATTGATTCCTACAACTTCTCCTTTCATGTTTATAAGAGCTCCGCCCGAGTTCCCTGGGTTTATCGATGCATCTGTCTGTATATAATCTGTAAATCCTGCAATACCTTTTAAAGCATGCCTTCCAAGAGCGCTTATGATACCCATTGTAACTGTTGATTCAAATCCATAAGGGCTTCCAACTGCAAGAACAATATCTCCTACTTCAAGTTCATCGGAATCGCCCAGCACAGCAACAGGGACTTTCTCTTTTGTTTCAAACATTATAAGGGCAAGATCTGTTCTGGAATCATTGCCAATTATTTTTGCATCAAACTCTCGTCCATCATTGAGTTTGACCTTAATTTCCTTTGCCTTTTCCGCAACATGATTATTGGTAAGAACATATACTTTATTCCCATCCTGTTTTACGATAACTCCAGAGCCAAGCCCTGGCTGTTCCCTTTTTTGCCCGCCCTGCTTCGGCGCTTCATTTCCAAAGAAAAAATCAAATGGGCTTCTGAAAGCTGGAATTATCTGTTCTACTACTGTATTGATTTGAACAACTATTGGAAGCGCCTCTTTTGCGACACTGCTGAATGAATAATATACCTGCTCTCTGGTATCCGGAACTGTCTTAACACGATTTTCATTATTATTTTGTGTGGTTTCTTTTGATGGGGAAGAAAAAAGCGTTTGAGAAAAAATTATTAAAGAAACTGCTATGAATAATAATATTACGCCCGAGAATTTTTTGGATTTTACCATTTTAATTAGCTCCTTGATCATGATTTATATCCTAATTTAGTTTTTGATTCGCAAGATAATCGAAAGATTATAATCGAAGATTATAAATCGAAAGATTTATAATAAGAAAATATACAAACACAATTTAAAATTGTCTAATTATAATTTAGTTACAAATTTAAACAAAATGTTAGTAAAAATTTATAGATTTATCATTAAAAATATCATATCGTATAATATTATTATTTATATAAAAAATTTTAATAGATCTATCCATAATGTATCTACATTATAGCGATGAAAACAGGAATAAATGGAAGAGGTTCGATTTTTATGAGATTTTTTCTATCAATTGTTCTTTTTTTATTTTATTGTTCTTTGGTATTTTCTCAGGAAAAAATCAATAATGAACAACAGGATAAAGTAAAAGTTATTAATGTTGACACAGCAGTTAAAATGGCTATTTCCGAGAATTTACTGCTTAAAGCTCAAAAACATTCGGTTTCAACAAAAAGAAGAAGTAACAGCACAAGGTATAATGCGCTTATGCCAACAGCTTCGCTTTCTTCTACCCTGGCAAAACCAAACGAAGTGCAAATGCCAACTCCGGATCACTGGAATTTATCGTGGCAGCTTAATACACAGCTTACCCTGTCTGCTTCAATATATAATGGCATAAAATATCTTGCCCAGGATTATGAGCTGGGACTTATAAATTATGCAGATTTTGAAAGCAGGCTAAAAAGAGATGTGAAAAAACTTTTTTATTCCTTACTGGTTCTGGAAGAGAATATAAAGGTTATGGAAAGTACAATAGAAATTGCGGAAAAAAGTTTTACACAGGCGGAAATCAATTTTAGAAACGGACTTACATCCGAGCTTGATAAACTCCAGGCGCAAGTAACGCTTGAAACCCTTAAGCCCGATTTTGTTGAAATGGCAAACAGTTACCAAAGCTCCATCCTTTCGTTTAAAGAGATACTTGGACTTGATATCGAAGATATTATAATGCTTGAAGGGGTGCTGGACCCGGAGCTTTATGAGCTGGATGTTGATGACCTTGTATCTTCATCGCTTTCAAACAGATATGATATTAAAAGGCTTATACAGCAAATAAAACTTTTTAAGACCGATCTCTCTGCTGCAAAAAACAGCAGGATACCCGCGCTTCTTTTGGGATATTCAAAAAATATGGTTTTTGTAAAAGATCCGTTTAAAGATAATCTTGGAGAGAGAGATGACTGGTATGATACCACAGGAAGATTTTATATTGCGTTATCTCTTGATGTGCTTGCCCTTTTTCCTTTTATGTCCAAAGATACAGAGATAAAAAATAAAAAAGAAAGAGTAAAGGAATATGAGGCAGAGCTGTCGAGCGCGATAAGACAGGCAGATATACAAATAAGAACAATTGCAATGAATATGGAAAAATCCATAAATAAAATTAGATCGCTGGAGCTGAATGAAAAACTTGCTCAACGCACATACGAACTTGCTTATCAGGGTTATAATGCAGGTACCGTAGAGTTGTTGGCTCTCGAAAAAGCAATGAATCAGCTTTCGGAAGCAAGAGTGAGAATTTTGCAGGAAAAATATAATTACCAGGCTGCGCTTCTCGACTTTGAATATGCAATCAATAAACCGCTGGAGGACTTGAATGAAAAAAAGAGCTAAATTTATACTGACTATAGGTCTAATAATTATATTGGCATTGGTAGCGCTGTCTGTTTATACAAGAAAAGATATGAAACCCAAGCAAAAGGGAGGAAGAGGGTCTGCCCACACGGTATTTACTGTAGAGACAACAAAAAGTATAAAAGGCGACATTATAGATTATGTAAAATTAAATGGCAATGTTGAGCCTGTAAGGAATATAGATATCTATCCTGATACTGCCGGAAAACTGAGCAGGCTTTCCGTGGCTCTTGGAGACAGCGTAAGGGCAGGACAAATCGTTGCTGAAATAGACCCGTCAAAACCAGGCCTTTCTTATGCATTAAGCCCTGTAAGGTCAACGATAACAGGGACAATTACTTCCCTTCCGTATGAGGTTGGGGCAACCATATCTTTGACCACTGCGGTAACTACAGTTGGAGACCTTTCGCTCTTGCAGATAAGAACAGAAATCGCAGAGCCCTATGCCGGGAAAATCCGGATAGGCACGCCGGCGGACGTTTCTTTTGTCGCATGGCCTGGAAAAACTTTTAAAACGCATATTGTTGAAATAAGTCCTGTTGTCAGCAATGTTACAAGAACAATAAGTTTAAAACTTGAATTTGATGAAAAACATCCGGAACT
>Ga0123353_10006361_pt1 | contig 15714 bp, 16 predicted proteins | sample TergutLab28metaG_3_FD_92763 | JGI IMG/M metagenome (GOLD analysis project Ga0123353, IMG submission 92763) | Labiotermes labralis P3 segment gut microbial communities from Petit-Saut dam, French Guiana - Lab288 P3 | ecosystem: Host-associated > Arthropoda: Insects > Digestive system > Gut ... | reverse complement strand
GGCAGCCTGGAAAGCAGGCAAAAAAAGGGCAAAAAAAATACCGATAATTGCCATGACGACAAGGAGTTCCACAAGGGTAAAAGCCGGCTTTCCCAGGTTTCCCCCCCCCCCCCGGTTAACAGTTTGTTCCGATAAACGTTCATAATTTTCTCCTTTTGGTTAGAGACCAGTGAAAAAAAACAGGACTGACACCCCCCCACAGCCTACCATGTGGCGAAATTGTTGTCAAGAGGTTGTTATAGAATTTTTTTCACGTTTTTCCGGCTAAAACCCGAGTAAAACCTTTTCCGCTTCCACGCACCATAAGCCGTTATTGCGTTTGATGATTTCCGCCAGTTTTTTGCACAGCGGTGAGTCGATTTTATCAAAATCTTCAATAGCGGTGAGCGGCATGTCCACATCCGAATAGATCAATTTCTTGCCGCCCGGTATGGTGTCAAGGGTTAGAATCGTTTCAATCACGCAGTCCAATCCGCCGACGTGAGTCAGCATCGTCGCCGGATTAATTTTGCCCTGCTCGATCATACGCAGCGATTCGAGCATATCGTCGGCATTTCCGCCGCTGACTCCGACCACATGGGTGGAAGCGTAATGCACATTATAGAAATTGAACGGTGCCGTAAAATCGGGACTCGTGGGACCTGAAAAAAAGTTGAGACAGCCGTCCTTTCCCAAAATCTTGTCTGCCAATGCCACGACGGAGACCACCGGCACATTCACGAAAACATCGTCGTATCCTTTTCCTCCCGTCAATGCCAACAGTTCTTTCGGGTCGGAGGTATTTTTATAAATCAATTCCACTCCACATTCCGATGCGTGTTCGACGGTGTACATCTCTGCTGCACGGCGTAACTTGATTTCGTCAATGTCCGTTACGACAATCAATTTAGGCTTTCGGTCGCAGTGGAGGGCGTAATCAATCGACCCGAATCCCATGGGACCCGCCGCCGCCAGCATCGCCATATTGCCCCCTTCACGGATTCCCATCTCGTGGATGTAACTACCGCCGGTGGTGTGGTAATTGGCATGAAATCCTCCTACGATACAACTCATTGGTTCCGCCAGCGATCCATAGAAGAATCCCTCTCCTTTGTACACCAGCAGGCAGCCCAATTCCATCACTTCATTGGGAATGATAATATAGGTTGCGTTTCCGCCGCAGTAGGGATACGAATAGCCGGGCGCATCCAAAGAACCCTTGTAATTCAGTGCCGGTTGAATGGTAAACCGATCCCCCGGCTTGTATTGGTGTTGCCATTTTGCGCCGACTTCGACTAACTCACCGCAGAACTCGTGTCCGATGATCGTTGGATTCGTCGCAATATCATTAGGGACACGTTTATGGTCTGCGCCTTGCAGTGCCGCCTTGTGACTGGACATACAAATACTGTCCGAGACGACTCTTGCCAGTATCTCATTGTCTTTGATTGCTGGCAATTCGAATTTTTCTAACCGTAAATCGTTTTTTCCGTATAACCTGACTGCTTTTGTTTTCATTTTGTCTTAATTCTAATTTATGTTGCCATTGTTCGTCAAGAGAAGCATCGTCCCCCGGGGATTTTGCTGCGCTCCATCCCCGGCTCTTTGAGGTACGTTCTATTTGAACATATACCGGTTGACGACGTTCTCGAAGAGTTCCTGCCGACCGGACTTGTTCGTTTCGGCATCGCCCTTTTTGAGCATGTACTTTTCCAGCGACTTGAAACTGTGCTTGCCTGACTCAATTTCCGCTCCGATTCCGGTGTCCCACGAAGCGTATCGGTCTTTGACCATCTGCACAATTTCGCCGGTCTTACGCATTTCGGCGGCAATTTTCAAGCCCAGTGCGAACGCATCCATTCCGCCGATGTGGGCATAGAAAAGGTCAATCGGCTCGAAACTTTCGCGGCGAACCTTGGCATCGAAATTGAATCCGCCCGTCTTGAAACCGCCGTACTTCAAGAGTATCCACATGATCTTCACCGTTTCATAGACGTTCGTCGGAAATTGGTCGGTATCCCAGCCGAGCAACAAATCGCCGGTGTTCGCATCGACCGAACCCAAGAATCCCTGGCTGCCCGCATAGTCCAACTCGTGCTCAATGGAATGACCCGCCAATGTCGCATGGTTCGTCTCGATGTTCATCTTGACATGCTTTTCCAAGCCATAGGCACGAAGGAAATTGATGCAAGCCGCCGAGTCGTAATCGTACTGGTGTTTCGTCGGCTCTTTCGGCTTCGGTTCAAAGTAAAACTGTCCCTTGAAACCGATCTCCTTTGCGTAATCGACTGCCATGTGCATGAATGCTGCGAGGTGATCGGTTTCCCGCTTCATGTCGGTGTTCCAGATGCACTGGTATCCTTCACGTCCTCCCCAGAATGTGTAGCCGTCGCCGCCGAGTGATTTGGTAACGTCCAACGCTTTCTTGACTTGCGCAGCGGCAAATGCAAACGCATCGGCATTGCAACTGGTGGCGGCACCATGCATATAACGGGGATTGCTGAAAAGGTTCGCCGTGCCCCAGAGCAGTTTAATGCCAGTGCGCTTTTGCTCTTCCTTGAACACGTTGACGACTTGGTCAAGGATGTCGTTCGACTCTTGCAGAGTTTTTCCTTCGGGAGCGATGTCGCGGTCGTGGAACGTGTAGAAGGGGATTTGCATTTTTTCGAGGAATTCGAAAAAGACTTTGACACGTTTTTGGGCGTTGGCGACGGTGTCTTTGCCGCCAGTACTTGTACTGTCCCAGGGGCGGTATGCTGTACCAGGTCCGAAGGGGTCGGCACCGCTTCCTCGCATGGTGTGCCAAAACGCGGCACTAAATCGGAAGTGTTCCTTCATCGTTTTTCCTTCGACTTTTTCGTCGGGATTGTAGAACCGAAAAGCGAGAGGATTCGTGGACTCGGGACCTTCGTATTGAACAGTCTTTTTGACTTCAGGAAATGCAGGCATTGGTTTCTCCAAAATGGTTAGTAGTGAGTTGAGTGCAGTAACAAACACGAGGAGTCATTATAACCCTAGAAAGGACGAATGGCAACGGGTGTGTTGCGCCACACCGCTCTTGTGCAAACTTGTCTGCGGACTGCACGTACCATTCACATCGAACCGTAGGATTGATTGAGAAGCGACCGCACAACGATTCGACGGACAATGACCGAAAGGTACGTCGTCACACTGCTGCGAGCCTTGAATTCCCGAAGCAAACGGAACTGATCGTGTCCCAAAGCAGTAAAGACCTGTTTGCACAGGGCGTTGCGGTCTTCCGACCGTAACCGAATGTCCCGCTTGGTCACAGTGTGGTCAATAACGTGGAGAACAAGCCCGAGAAACCTGTCCACAAAGTCTTCCCAAGCCCGATCCCGACCGTCTATGCAACGTTCTAAAAGCGTATGATCCAAGTGATTCGCTGACATCTCTCCCAAAAAAACGGAAATGGGGTATAATAGTCGGGAGATTACTGATTTTTTCCGATTTCGTCAAGAGAAAAACACGAATACGATGAGTGATTCCATTCCGATGACCCGAGAGGGATACAACAAGATTCGGGCAGAACTCGAACGCCTTGAAACCGAAGAGATGCCGGTGATTTTGGAACGCCTTGCCAATGCCCGAGCAGAAGGGGATTTGAGTGAAAACGCCGAATATCACGGTGCGCGGGAAAGTCAGGGGTTGCTCCAAGCCAAGATCAACGAATTGAAGGGGAAACTCGGTCGGGCAACGATTCTCGATCCGGCGGCGATGCCGAAGGGAGAAGTCCGATTCGGAGCGACGGTCAAAGTCCAGCGAAAGGGAGGCAAGAAACCCGAAACGTACACATTGGTCGGAGCGGGAGAAGACGACTACGATGCAGGTAAAATTCTTGTGACCAGTCCGCTGGCACAGGGCTTTCTCGGAAAAAAGAAAGGAGAAACCGTGACCGTTCAGTTGCCGAGCCGAACGACGGAATTCACCGTTCTGGACGTGAGTTACGAATAAGGTAGGCAATAGAACATTCAAACGATGGACGATTTTAACTATTTTATGCGTTTAGCCCTGCAAGAGGCGGAAGCGGCGGCGGACGAAAACGAGGTACCCGTCGGGGCGGTCGTCGTTCATGGAGAGCGCCGAGTCATCGCTTCGGATCATAACCGGCGTGAACAACTTCGTGATCCAACGGCACACGCCGAAATGTTAGCCATCACACAGGCAAGCGAAGCACTGGGTTCCTGGCGGCTCGACGATTGCACTCTTTATGTAACGCTCGAACCGTGTCCGATGTGTGCGGGTGCCATTATACAGGCAAGAATTCCCAGAGTGGTATATGGAGCGGACGACCCCAAGTCGGGAGCAGTGCAATCGCTGTTCAAACTGCTCAATGATGTTCGATTGAATCATCAATGTTCGGTGGTGTCGGGAGTGCTTTCAGAGCCGTGCGGCACCGTCTTGAATCGGTTTTTTCAACGTCAGCGGGCATTGGGAAAGAAATGAATAGGAAGTAAACTCTACTTTTCCCATCGCCATATGATTCTCATCAGCACCACCATCGGAAGATTGTGCCACGAAAAAAAATCAGCGACCGGACTTGTCCGGTGCCGAACCGCTGTTGCACTCGTCGCCGTCAAAACGCAACGGTTTGACCGGGAATGGCGTAAGGATACGACCCGTCGTCATTACGCTTGACCGGTGCCTCGGAGTCGAACGCCATGGAATCGATGTCGGAAAGTTTCAATTCCGAATTCACGATTTCGTCCCACGTTACAATCTTTCCCGAGTTGATTGCCGCCCTTGCCAATAACGACGCAAAGTTCGCCTCACATGCACGATGTCCTTCGTTGTACGGCTTGTCATTGCGGATGGCATCGAACAACAAATTGTGTTCGACCTGATACGGATTCGGCTCTCGACCGGGATACTCCCAAAGAAGATTTTCGGAAACCATCGCATGGGACTTGTACAGCCGCGACTTCGCCTGGGCAAGATTGTCCATCAACACGGCAGAACCTTTCGTTCCATAGGCGAAATCGTGATAGACATTAAAGCAGTTATCACGAGTGGCACAATGCGACGAGAGATGCGTCCCATCAGCGAATTCGAATTCGGCGTACCATGAATCGAACATTTGTCCGCCGAGATTCGGTTTTGAACGTCCGCCGAAACCGAGTGCCTTGACAGGCCAAGCCCCCTTCGCCCAACAGGCAACATCAATGTTGTGGATGCAATAGTCGATGAGAACGTTGCCGCCCGCCCAGTCGAAGTAATGAAAATTGCGAAGTTGGAAGGCAACTTCCGTTTCGTTCGCTTGCCGGGCTCTCGGACCGACCCCTTCTCCCATTCGGAAACCACGAAGGTTCGTTATTTGACCTATTTCGCCGTCGTGAATTCGTTTGACCGCTTCTTCTCTGGCGGCGCAGTGTCTCCACATCAATCCACAGGCAACTTTGAGGTTCTTTTCATCAGCCTTTTTAATGGCGGCTTGGAGTCTGCGTGTGCCGGGCGAGTCCGTTGCAAATGGCTTTTCCATGAAAATATGGAGTCCCTTGCTGACGGCGTATTCGACGTGCAGTGGTCTGAAGACTGGCGGCGATGCCAAAAGTACCACGTCGCCGGGACGCAGACAGTCGATTGCCTTTTTGTAGGCATCGAAACCGTGAAAAGTCCTTTCCGACGGTACACCGGCGCGGTCGCCGAGTGCTTCATTGAGCGATTTCGTCATGTTGATCGCCCTGTCTGCGAACACATCGGCGGTGGCAACGAGTTTCGACGGTCCCGTTGCCGGATTCATCGCATCGAACACTGCACCGCCGCCGCGTCCGCCGCAACCGACGAGCGCAATGTTGATCGTGTTGTTTTCGGCAGCATGAACATGCATGGTCGAAGCGAACATCGCTCCGGCGGTGAGAACGCTACTCTGTTTGAGAAAATCGCGGCGTGAGGAGCCAGCACTTCGATTGTCGGTGGGCATATAACATCTCCTTAGGTTAAATGGGTACTTCTGCAAAGCAACTAAGGCTATTGTACCATAAGGAGCCGCTACAAAACACTCCCACGAGCAAATTTGTACCGTGCACAAGAACAGCAGATGCAAGTTCGCCAGTAAAGGTACTACTTTACTGGTGTCAGCACAATCATTACCAGCGTATCGAGCGGCGGAATACGTTCGGTAAAGCAGCCGAACTGCAACCTCGTGTTTTCTGTACTACTTTCAATTGGCACGTCCAATATCGAACCGACAAAATTGGACAAAGCGAACAGTTCCCCTGTTTCGTCCGCCAAGTAACGATTCGTACCTTCGTCATCCTGATACGACCTGCTTCCGCTGAAAATCCAGTGCGTTGTCATCGGCTTTTTGGCATCTTCGGGACTGCCTCGCATGTCCCAGACCCAATCTTGCGCTGCAGACTCGTGTTGGGCACCCGATTCATCTTGCCAACGCAAGGTGATGTCGATTCTATCGCCGTTTGCTGGCACAAACTCCGGCGACATCTGCATCGGCTTTCCCTGTCGGGCATTCGTCGCCAGCAGGGCAGCGTGAATGAGAAACGGCTTGACTCGGACTGCTAAAATGGTCTCATGTTCTTTTGTTCTCACTCGGCATGCCAAGAGTTCCAAAAAGCCTTCACGTAGAACGACTCGACCGACCAGCACGACGCTTGTCCGATCCGGCGTGATCCAAATTCGATCCTGTGGATCCAGTGGAATCAATTTTTCGGGCTCGCCGACCATCGGCACGAACTTTCGTTCTTCTTCGATCAATGCCAATTCTGCCGCTCGTTCTTCGGCGAAGACTCGTTCTCGAAGTGCGTTGAGGTCTTCTTCATCGTTGGGGTTTGGAGGCAGGTCGAGAGGACTCGGTGAGTATTCCGGTTGTTCCACAGCATTCTGAATGTGCAAATCATCGGACGGACTCGGACAGCACTCTTGTTTTCCACACCCGACTGCGAACAACAGGATGAGGGACAGAACGAAAAGGAGACGGGACATGGGCGGCATGGGGATTAGGGATTGTCGAAGTTCAGGAAATCCGGATTTCATTGTTTGCTCCATTGTCTCTCGCACAAAACTATTGTACCAATTATTGTAGTTCCTGCACATTGATGTACCGATACTGTCCATCGTTTTGCTCTGCCAGTTGTTGAAGCGATCTCGACGGCGGATCGGTCAAGCCGCCGCTGCCGAATTGAATAACATTAATCTTCGCTCCCCGACCGACACTATTAGCACGCTCAATGCTACGAAGTTGACCGGCAGTCAAATCGTCTTGCATTTCTCCATCCGTCAAAAAGAAGATCACATCAGGACGGTGAGCAACCGCCTCTAACAAGGGTTCGAAATGCCGGGTTCCTCCCTGTGCAGGCATACTTTCAATAAATCGGACAGCATTGTTTTTCTCCGTCGGCGTTGCGAAGATCAGCCGTTTTCCTGTCCGCCACAGTTGATAATCGCCACTGTAAAACAATATGTTAAACTGATGCAAGTCGTCGAGTACCTCCAAACTTCGGATCAGTTCTGCCTTTGCCGCCCGAAGCGGTGCCCCCCCCATACTGTCGGAGCGGTCGAAAACGTACATAAATTTTGTCCCTTTTCCGCCGACATCAAAAACGTGGACGACGGCTTCTCCCGTCTGATTTCCGATACCGCTACCGATTCCGCTGCCTCTGCCCGCTGTACCTTTCCCTCCTGTGCCTTGTTGCAACGATCCTGAAATGTCGGTTGCCGATCCGTCACCGGGATGGGCGATCACTTGATTTTGTCCTCGATTCTGTCCCGGCGCAAGAGTGGGAGTCTGCGGTCGAACGTTCATATCGACGTTGGTAAATTTTTCTATTTCAACCGCTCTCTCATCGGATTCGTCCGTCGGCGAATCGTTGTGTCCCGCTTCTGCCTGTTGCCCGCCACCACCGCCGCCAGATTGAAACACGATGTTGCCCTCGGCGATACGTTCTCCCGGCGCGGAGCGGTCAGGACCAGGTGCAAGACAAAACGCAATCACGAGAAACAAAACCGCATGGAACAACATCGATCCGAACAGGGCGGGAAATTTCCGGTTGGAGATTCGTTGCTTGTTGATGAGCGGCATAGAACGTTACAACCGGTTTCGCGCTTCCGGTACTGCGGCGACGCAACGGTCTGCTTCGGCTTTGAGTTCGGGATACGTTTTTGCGGCGGCTTCTGCGTCTCCCTCTTTTCCGGCAGTTTCTATGGCAAAACAGAGTGCGTGAAGTTTCGTGGCACCGAGAACGCCTGCCGTACCTTTGAGCCTGTGTCCGACTTTACCTGCCTGCATCAAATCGCCGCTAGCGAGACAGGACTCCAATTCTTTGGTGTCGGCATCAACCTGCACCAAAAACTCGTCGAAAATGACACCGCCAACCTCTTTATTGCCGCCGCACTGTTCCAGTAATGTTTCTATTGTGAAGGGAAAATCGTCACTCATCCGTCTTCTCGAAAGATACTCCGCCGACACCGGCTGACATACTTATAGCATACTCTATCAACGAATCTTTTGCAAGGGGGCTTTCCGCCGTCGTGCCAGCCCCCAGCCCCAGTCCCGAAAAGCCGAGTACCTCGTTTAATAAACAAGTTTAATCGAGGAATCCGACGAGGTCTTGGCTTCGAACGGGCTGCTGCAACTTACGCACCGCCTTCGCCTCAATCTGACGAATACGCTCCCGAGTAACCTTGAATATGTGCCCCACCTCTTCCAAAGTGTAACTGTATCCATCGCCGAGACCGTAACGCAACTTGATGATCTCCCGCTCCCGATAACTCAACGTCTTCAAAACCTTCGCAATCCGAACCCGGAGCATCTCGTGCGTCGCCCCTACCACAGGATTTTCCGCTGTACTGTCCGGCAACAAGTCGCCGAAATGCGAATCTTCACTGTTCCCCACCGGTCGGTCAAGGCTAATCGGAAAACGATTCATGCCCAAAATACGCCGAGTCTCTTCTATCGAAAACTTTGCCTCCTTCGCAATCTCGTCTACCGACGGTTCCCGACCCGTCTCCTGTGCCAACCTTCGGGAGATGTTCCGCAACTTCATCATGGTTTCGACCATGTGAACAGGGATCCGAATCGTTCGGCTTTGATCCGCCACCGCCCGGGTAATCGCCTGACGAATCCACCACGTCGCATAGGTGCAAAACTTGAATCCGCGCCGATATTCAAACTTATCGACTGCCCGCATCAAGCCCGCGTTGCCTTCTTGAATCAAATCGAGAAAGGTCAAACCGCGATTCCGATACTTTTTCGCAATCGACACCACGAGCCGAAGGTTCCCTTCGGAAAGTCCCTTTTTCGCAATCTGATATTGCACAAACAGTTCCTTGACGTATTTAATTCGGTTTCGGAGACTGGTCGGTGTTTCCTGTGTCAGTTGCAGAATGTTCCGGTACTCATCAACGAGTTGCTGACGCTCATAATCAGGACGACCGCTTGCCCGATGATGCTTGATCTGTGCTTTCAACGCGTCCACCCGGTGACTGTACTCTTCCAATGTAGGAATCATCGACTCAATCCGCTGTGTCCGCAGTCCGAGTTCTTCGATGAGTCGAACGGTTCTGCGTCTCGAACGTCCCAACCGATGCCATGCCGCCTGTTTTTCTTCTGCCGACCGGGAAAGGCTCGTTGCGATTCGGTAGTCTCGGCGATTCCGACGAAACATTCCTTCGAGCGTCCGCAGGTTCGGTAAAAGTCGGCACATGATCTGCTGCTTTTCTAAATTATCGGAAACGGAAACCTGTACGGTACGGTCAAAAGGGAGATCGTCCCGCTGAACCCGTTTGAGAATACGGAACGCATGCTGCATGACGTAATCGCATTCCAGTAGTTTTGCGCGAAACTTCCGCCGGGTCGACTCGATTTTCCGTGCGAGTTGTACTTCTTCGTGCCGCTTGAGGAGCGGAATCTCCCCCATTTGGGTCAGATACATTCGCACCGGATCGTCCGACCACGTCTCGCTGGCTTCGAGTTCGAGTAGTTTCTCGTCAAAAAATTTGGGGAAACCGTCCTCGTCGTCCATCTCATCGACGAGCATGGCATCGACCATTTCTTCTTCGTCGATGTCTACGTCTTTGAGTTGAATAAGTTCGTCACCGGCTTCGAGAGGGTCGTTAAAATCGTCCAAAATAGAATCGTTGTCGTACATACTTGGGGGGAGCAAAGGGTTATAAAAATTAAAGGTGAAAACAACAACTACTACGTTCTGTACAGGAGGATGTAGGGCGTTTTTGGCGAATTTTGCACTTTTTGGCGTAAATTCTGTCGCCAAAAGGCACATTTTTCACTTTTTTGTGTTCCTGTGGTAAATTTAACCGCAAAGATCCCCAAAAGTTCCGCTCCAATTTCGGCGCACCAATCCTTGACACACCAAGTTTGGCAATGCCGCCGTCCCCCGTTACTGCTATTATACTCTACAAATAATTTTTCGCACCAAAATTCTGCCGAAAAATAGAATTTTGTACCAAAACAACGTTTGCTTCCTGCGAAAAACTGCCTATTTTAACACACGGAAACGGCAAAAAGCGCACCACCCTTCTCAAGTTCCATTATAACACAGGTTTCGGGACTAATCAAGGGGCGGAGGTTTTCTCACCGGGAATCTGGGAATCTCGGGAAAATAGGAATCCCTGCGAAGGTACTGATTCGCTCCCCGCTTGTCTTTTTTCCGGTTTGTGGTACAATGCCTCCCGAATAGACAGTGGAAAAAGAAAAGAACTACTCAACAGAGTAAAAAGATCGTTCATGACACTACTTACCAAAGAAGAAAAGCAAGAACTAATCGGAACATTCAAGCGTTCCGATGGAGACACCGGCTCTTCGGAAGTCCAGATTGCCATCCTGACCAAGAAAATCAACCTTTTGACGGAGCATCTCAAAGCCAACAAGCGCGACTACTCTGGTCGGCGCGGTCTTATGACGATGGTTAGCCGACGACGGCGATTGCTCGACTACCTCAAAACAAGAGAACCCCAGCGGTACGTCGATGTCATTCAAGCGTTAGGAATACGTAAGTAATAACAGAGCCGCAATCTTTAGATTGCGCGATCCGTCCGCAATCTAAAGATTGCGGCTCTGACTCACATCTCAAAATGCGTCATCAAACGCAACAACATTATGCCTAAAATCAGGGTCGAAAAGAAAATTGGTGCTGGTATCCTTTGGATTGAAACCGGCGAACTCGCAAAACAAGCCGCAGGAAGCATTCTCATTGGTTATGATGAAACCATCGTCCTCTGCGCCGTTACTACTGGTACTCCACGACCGGGAATAGACTTTTTCCCGCTCTCCTGCGACTATCGGGAACGCACCGCCGCCGCCGGTAAATTTCCCGGAGGATTCCTCAAAAGAGAAGGAAAACCATCACTCAAAGAAGTCCTCACCTCACGTCTCATCGACCGACCGATGAGACCCCTTTTTCCCAAAGGGTTTTTCAACGAAGTCCAAGTCCAGAGCATTGTCCTCTCCTCCGACAAAAACGTCGATCCCGACGTTTTGGCAATGATCGGGTCAGCAACGGCAGTCTCCATTACTACGTTGCCGTTCGATGGTCCGCTTGCCTCCGTTCGGATTGGATACATCAACGACAGGTTCATTCCCTTTCCGACGGCGGAACAGTTGGAAGAGAGCGAACTTGATCTCATCGTCTCCGGGAACCGGGACAAAATCCTGATGATCGAAGGCTTTGCACGCGAATTCCCAGAAGACTTGATGTTGGAAGCCCTTGTATCGGCACATTCTTACATTCAGGAAGTCATTGACTTGCAATGTGAATTGATCGCCCAAGTCAATCCGGCGCGGATGCAGTATGATGAACCCGCCTACGAAAAACTGTACGAAGCGTTGAAAGAAAAATACTACGACGGTTTCTGGGCGGCAAAGCGCACCATTGGAAAATTGGACCGTGCCGAAGCCTGCGCTGCTTTGAAAACTGCTGCTCGGAGTGAATTTTTTCCCGCTATGAAAGTAGCCGGAGTACCGGCTAAATGCGCAAATGAAGGAGACGAAGCCGCCGCACTCGATCCGCCCGCCGATGCGAAATCGGCTTGGACCGCCGATATGTTCGACCTTGCATGGCACGATCTCGAAGAACGAATAGTGCGCGACCAGATTCTTTCAGGAACACGTCCCGACGGACGAGGAATGAAAGACCTGCGGGAAATCGAATGTCGCACCGGCGTACTGCCGCGGGTTCACGGTTCGTCCCTGTTCCAGCGAGGCGAAACGCAAGCATTGGTGACGGTTACGCTCGGAACGGCAAGGGACGAACAGCGAGTCGATGGACTCTTGGACGAGTACACCAAAAAGTTTATGCTCGATTATAACTTCCCCAGTTTTTCGGTCGGCGAATGTAAGCCGAATCGGGGACCTGGTCGCCGGGAATACGGACACGGTGCCTTGGCGGAGCGGAGTGTGAATCCGGTGATTCCCAGTCCCGAAAAGTTTCCGTACACGATTCGGGTGATTTCCGATATTTTGGAATCGAATGGTTCGAGTTCGATGGCATCGGTTTGCGGGGCGACGCTCGGTCTGATGTCGGCGGGAGTGCCGATTGTCAATCCGGTGGCGGGAATTTCTATTGGGTTGGTCAAGGAAGCGGACGACCGATGGGTTCTGCTGACGGACATCATGGGAGACGAAGATCACTTCGGCGATATGGATTTCAAGGTTGCTGGTACGCAAAACGGAATTACTGGCATTCAACTCGACCTGAAAATTGACGGAATCAGTCAGGCAATTATCGAGGCGACGTTGGCGCAGGCGCGGGAGGCGAGAATTGAAATTCTCAAAAAGATGCTTCGTGCCATGCCGCGACCGGCGAGAGAGATTTCGTCGTTTGCCCCGCGACTGTTCAAAACGAAGATCGATCCTGACAAGATTGGTGCCTTGATAGGTCCCGGCGGTAAAATCATTCGCGGCATTCAGGATCGGACAGGTGCGTTGATCGAGATCGAAAACGATGGAACGGTCATTATTGCGGCATCGGATGAGGCGAGTGGTCAGGCGGCTCTGAACGAAGTGACTCGTGCGACCGGTTCGGTCGAAGTCGGCAAAATTTACGAAGGACAGATTACGAGCATCAAGGAGTTCGGCGTGTTCGTGGAAGTGTTGCCCGGCAGAGATGGTATGTGCCACGTCAGTGAACTTGCGGACGAATATGTGGACACCGCTTACGTTCGTAACAATTTCAAGGTCGGCGATATTATTTCGGTGAAGGTGCTTGCGATTGACGAACAAAGTCGCATTAAATTGAGTCGCAAAGCCGCCCTGCGGGACATGCAACGCGACGAAATTTAAGTGGAAACGCTTACCGTGTCGATAATGCCCGCCGGACAGATAGAGCAAGACAAAGATTCTGAAACTGGAATTTTTTATCTCTTTTGCCGTCGGGCATTGTCGATGAAGACTGTGGTATAATAGCCGCTGAAAAGCATCGTTTTTCAACGTTCGGTCTCATGTTGGAAGCAGCGAAACGGTTTTTGCAGTATCTCCGAGCAGAGCGGAATGTTTCTGAATTGACCCTCAAAAGTTACAAGGAAGACCTTGAAGCCCTCGCCGAATATCTGTTCGATCTGTACGACGGACGGATTCCGAATCCGTCTGAAGTTACGACCATGCAGTTGCGCGGTTACGTGGCGGCAATGCACGAGGCAAAATACGCACGCTCCACCATTGCCCGGCGTTTGGCATCACTGCGGAGTTTTTACCGTTTCGGACAGCGGGAACGTTGGACGGACGAAAATCCGGCAAAGCCGATCAGCAATCCGAATAAAATTAAACGCAATCTGCCGCATATACTTTCGACCGAAGAGGTAGGAAAACTGCTGAAAGCCCCAGTAACAAGCGACCCTTTCGGTCTTCGGGATCGGGCAATGCTGGAAACGATGTACTCTGCCGGTCTTCGGGTGAGTGAACTCGTCGGAATGAATCTTGGCGATCTTAGTTTGACGAATGGTTTGGTCATGGTACGCGGAAAGGGACGTAAGGAACGCTGGGCACCACTCGGCTCTTATGCGGTCAAGGCGATCCGGTCGTGGTTTGTTCCGCGTAAAGAATTGCTAGCCGGTAATATGGATATATTAGGGCGTGTTCGTGCCGTGCCGAAACGTTCAAAAGCAGCGAAGATTCCATCGAAAACATTGCCCGCCGACACGCCGCTGTTCCTCAACAAGTTCGGTGGACGAATGACCACCCGAAGCACTGCCAGAATGTTGATAAAGTATCTGAAACAGACCGCACTCGATGCCAGAACGACTCCGCACACCTTGCGGCACAGTTTTGCGACGCATCTTTTGCACAACGGGGCGGACATTCGGAGCGTTCAGGAACTGCTGGGTCACAAAAGTTTAATCACGACGCAAATTTACACGCACTTGGATACCGAAAAACTGATTAAAATCTATAATAAAGCCCATCCGAGAGCGAAATGACGGCAGCCCCACGGTCGAAAAATTTTTGGTACAATATCGAGTCGTACAGATTTTTCATCCTATGAACATTCTTGCCATTGACATTGGCGGTTCTCAATTTCAGACTGCCCTCACCACTGTTTCCGACACCGGCTTACAGTTTGCTACTGCCTCGAAGCGGACTCTGACTCCTGACTGTACAAAAGAAAAACTTTTCTCCATGTTGGAAGAGAGCATTGCCGAATCCGCTCCGTGCAACAGTTACGAACGCATCGGGATTACGATTCCCGGTTTGGCAGACCCCGCAACTGGTATGTGGATTTACGCTTGCTTTTCCGGGATTCGCAATGTACCTATCGCCAGAATTCTGTCGGAAAAATACGGAAACAAGCCCGTACACATTGACAACGATGTCAACGCCTGTGCTTATGCGGAGCGAAAATTCGGTATCTGCAAGGAGACAAAAGATTTTCTTTGGATCACAGTCAGCAATGGTATTGGCGGCGGTCTCATCCTCGGCGGCGAAGTCTATCGGGGTTCCTTCGGCAATGCCGGAGAAATCGGACATTTTAACGTCGTCGAAGAACATGGTTTTCGCTGTGGTTGCGGAAATTACGGTTGTTTGGAAGCGGAAGCCGCCGGACCCGGCATTGCCCAACGTTATGCCGTACTGATGAAAAAGGAGTCGCCTGCCCTTTCCGCCAGAGAAATTGCGGAGTTAGCAAGAGCGGGCGACAAAACGGCAAAATCCGTGTACGACACGACGGGTCGGCTCATTGGGAAAGCGGCGAGTTATGCCGTCAATCTGTTGAATCTGGAAAAAGTGGTGATTGGCGGCGGTGTCTCAAACTCTTTTGATCTGTTGTTGCCTTCGATGGAATCTACCTTACGGGCAAAGATTTTTCGGGATGCCAACCCAAACGTCATTTTTACAAAGACGGGGCTTGGACTCGATGCTGGTCTTGCCGGTGCGGTTGCTCTGGCGATGAAATAATTGTTCTACCGCTCGTCAAATATCGCGGCATAGTCTCTTGCTCCGTGAATGACTCGCACGATTTCTAATAGATCGCCTGTGGGCAGGTAGAAAATCAAATAGTTCGAAAATTTGGACACTTGCCAGATACGCATTCCCTTTGTCTCAGGGTTACGAAACCGACAACGTTCGCCGAGGTTTGGTGACGCAGTGAGCATTTGGATAGTTTTATCCAGTTCCTGATAAAAACGATTTTCGAGGGAGCGTTTGTCATTTAGTGGTTTTTTCACGCGGCTTGATTTATTTTTACGGAGCCTTGTTTTTCAATGTATTTCCATCGATTCGCCTTGTACAAGCACCGCAGGAGCAACATATCATTC
>Ga0123353_10006358_pt1 | contig 15718 bp, 6 predicted proteins | sample TergutLab28metaG_3_FD_92763 | JGI IMG/M metagenome (GOLD analysis project Ga0123353, IMG submission 92763) | Labiotermes labralis P3 segment gut microbial communities from Petit-Saut dam, French Guiana - Lab288 P3 | ecosystem: Host-associated > Arthropoda: Insects > Digestive system > Gut ... | reverse complement strand
GGGAGGGGCGGAATGGAGGATGGGGAAGAGGCTACAGAGGGGGGGTCGTTCGAGGCGTCAACCCCCCCCTTTTTTTTCTGGGGGAGAAAAACGGGGGGGGGGGGGGGGGGGGGGGCCCCCCCGGGGGGGGGGGGGGGAGGAACCCGCCCGCGGGGGGGGGGGGGGGGGGGGGGGGGGAACAAGGCACCACAGAGCTCACAGCCTCATATCCATTGGGTACCAAGGTCTATCTCCCGCGTGGGTAATGTTATCCTGCTATCCGAATGTACGTCTTCCAAATAATCATGGTTTGGCAGCGACTGGCACAGGGTTCAACGGTGACCAGTATCTTTATGTGCGTCATCCCCGTTGTGTGATATACAATTAGTATGGCAATATATGTGCGTGGCACTTACCGTCAAACACCCATTACCAATAAGTAGCATGTAATATAGCCTACTGTAGTTCGTGATACAACCTGATAATGGCCCAGGAATAGGGCCGAAACATGTAGTTGTAAACCTTCCAACAATTAGCCAATAAAATAGTTGTGTTTGACGGTAAGTGCCACGCACATGTATTGCCATACTAAAGGTGACCAGTATGTATTTACTTTAGGATCAGCGGTCAAATTTAGGATCTGCAGTCGCAGTCACGTTATTTAATAGCCACACCTCTTACATGCCACATCCATTTCATTATGCCTTGTTGTTGTTGATGATGATAAGTATGATGTTGATGATGATAACAATAATAAAAAAAATAATAATGCTTAATATGTGTATAGTACTAATTATGAAGCTGTGCGTTATGTAATTTTCTCCACGCTCCTCTCACTTCATTTTGTTTGTATGCATTCCCATCAGGAATGCAGCACGGAGGTTGAGGGTGGTACAGGAACAAAACCTGTTATGTTCTGTGCATTCTGACGTACGGTGTTTACAAAGTGTTTTCACCTAAGGGCATGTCTCCCTGCTGGCAGGTAGAACATTGCACAGAATGCGTACTATTCCTTTTAAAAGCGTTGGGCTATTCTTGTCTTATAGGAAAGCAACAGGGTATTCCTTGAAAATGCTGCTCATGGAACATATACACGTGCATGAGGTCTATGAGAAATGCGAAGAACGTATAAAATCGGAAGGGTGGACATCATTTAGAAGGTCTAAATGTCGATGAGGGGATAATGTTATTACAATGGATTTTACAGAAACAGGTTTTGTGGTTGCGGAGTGGATTCATGTGGCTCAGGGGCCGTAGAAATGCAACCGGACTGTTGGCGGTTAGTGGCTGAACATGTGCCTTACGAATAAAGCCGGGCCTGTTACCGTTTATGGCTGGTCAGCAGGTGCCTCACACACGGACAGAATGTTGGCGGTTATGGCTACTCTGGGGTCGTACAATATGCAGCCGGACTGTAGGCGCTTAGTGGCAGCATATTCGCGGTGTCGCGCCAAGAATAAAAATATTTCACTGGGACCTTTCCATGGGTAGGACATCAAAATTGTTCGACAACTCGAATAGGTCTAAGCCATTCCGTAGATGGTCAAGGAGTTGAAGGGGTAAAAAACGCAGTTTCCAGTCACACCGTTTCTGCAAAGTACGAAAGATACTAAAAACACTAAATTTTTTTCTGGGGGGAGGGGGGAATCATTCTTTCGCGGATTTTTTGTTTTCGCGTGAGGTTTGTCTGGACACTTATCCCCGCAAAGAGAAGCGCAGTAGCACTGTTATTTACTATAAGGTCACAAGCAATGGGGCTTGGCAGGTAGAGCGTTCACACTACACCTTCATGCGTTGGAGTAACTACCGCTCGGTGAACATAATTACTGGGCAACCTGTCGTGTTTTTACCTGACACAGCTCACTTTGTAACTTCCTTCAACAGGAAGCAATGCCTCATCAGTTTCTTCACAGCACATCAACTAGTAAGGTTAAAATTCTTCACTGTGTGATAACCAGTGCTTAGCATTACAGCATGAAGACGGATAGGGACAGAGAAGGTAATGCTCTACGCATTCCAAGTTACCGTATAAACACGTGCTAAGACTAAATATTGAATTCTTATTGGCTACCAGCCAGTGATGTTACAATGAGAGCCATTTACATGATGTGTGTGTGTGTGTGTGTTCCTTACCAGTTAGTAAACCAGAGCGTAATGATAGAGCTGACGTGAAGTAACTAACGTTCAAGATGTCACAACTCCTTTGTTACAGCTATTGGCTCAAAGCGAACTAGGATTTCCTAACGTCAAAATGCTTTCCGCACTTATATTCACTACATAAAGTATTAGAAGTATTAGTAACTCAATAGAGTGTTTGGTGTCGGTGGCGGTGGTAACGCCCCTGCTGGGGTTGGAGCCCCGGTCTTAACGGTACATATCTGAACATATTACTGACTGAGCTATCGCGGTTTCAAGACAAGGTCTATGATGGTTAAGAACTCTCTTAAAGAAACATGAGGAGAATGTGCGTGATTAATGATATTAACCATTCGAGGTATGCAGTTAGTCTAAAGTGCATATAAAATCCAATTTCTGTAACAGAGAAAACATATCGTCTACAGTACAATGAGCAAATGAGGTAAATAATAGTTATATTTTGTGAAAAGCATACTGAACACGTAATACACTCAATCTGTGGGCAAAGTGCAGTGTTTTCTTAACTGTAAAGTAGATAGTGCATGTAGTTGGAGCTCTACTTTAAATAAATAATAATAGCAGACGCGCAGGGGGGGGGGGCTGCGGCCCTGAAGTCCTCCACCCCCCCAAATCGAAATTAAAAAAAAAAAAGATTTTGTAGACACAGCATGAGTACGTGATTTATCCTTCAACCTGTACCAGTCACTGAAATCATCTGATGACTAGTACATTGGAGTGTTGAAAAATAAAATAAAAGCTTAGGGATATGTGCATTTTTTAAAAATCTTTTTCTGTTTTAATTTGCTCCGTAACCAAATTTTTGGTCTGTAACTACAGCAAAATTCCATTTTTTCCGACTGGTAAGGGACTGCACAGGTGCTGAATTGTAGAATATTCTGGAATATAAGCACAAGTCAGCAAAGTACTAAGATTCGCCTGTACTTTCCGAATTTTAGCACATGATCTTGTGGCTTAGTACTGTGCTGACTTTCGTTAAGTAAGTAGCCCGCTGGCAAGATACCGGTACCGGTACCGACGGTATTGGCTATCGCAACCATCTTCCCGCGTTTTATGTACAATTTGTACATTTATGTATTTTTAAATGTTTGTTAATGTTTATATTTTAGTTATTTTAATGTTTTTAACATTAGCTTTCTGTATATCAAGATAAGTCACATTTATGTAACTACTCTACAAAGACATGTCTACATGGCATCCATCTGACTCTTTTACACAACGTCAGCTGTATACAAAAGTGACTAATTTGGTTTTACGCTGCATTGTTTTGGTTTGATTCCCTGACGATGTTCCCTTGCGGACCGAAACATGTAGAAATGTTGAATGTGATATTGTAATATAAATGTCTAAGGAACAAGTTTGTGCATTTTGTTGGTTTAGTACCGTGAATTAGTCATCGATAATGTACGGAATGAACAATATAAAGCAGAGTTATTGTTACTGGCCCTATACTCAGGCTGTAAAACTAATCCAAAGGGTATTCCATATGATATTGCCTTCATCGGCTGGTTCAGAGTCATCAGGGTTGTTTTCTGTGCTTTCTGGAGTCTTCACAGCTGAAGAAGTTGATAGAGCAGGAGACAACGTTTCGATAGAAATCACAACGGTTGATGTACAGCAGAAACTTCTGGAGCAAGTCCATAGCCAGACCATGGAGCACAGTGAATGCAGAGGCTTCTACTGCGGGTGCACCAAAGAACAGACGTTTATATTGTACTCTACTATATTCATTATTTAGATTATTCTTTTTTTATACATATACTATGTGCATGTATTATATATGCGTAAGCATGAAAAGCGCCTTTGTCGGGATCCAAAATCAAGACTTTAATTACGTAATGCACTTCATAACATTGCACAGAACATCTTGCACATACAATACATTTTTTTTAGAAGCAGCGAGCTTGCTTATCTCAGTAGTCCGCTTCGTAGATGATGCACACTGGCCAGCTTTCCCAACTCTAGCCGAAGGTGACACACGCGTGCCAGAATAAGTATAAGAGTTACTATGCGCTGTTAGTGGAAGCTTCTGGACTACTGCTGACGAAAGGGTTCCTAGAAGTAGAATTCACTCCAGCACCATAACCAACGCACCCACGCTTCAGCCATAGCCCTCGAACAAGAATGATACCGCATATAAGATTTGCGCGGCATTCTGTACGTGTGACACCAGCACATATCTATAGTTCGTTGCTCGTGCTGTCTGCCAAACGTAACTGTTCTTTTTTCGTGGATCGTCTTCGTGGTATTGTCTTGACGGAGCTCACCTGTGATCAGCGTGTTTGTATTTTGCACAATCCAAGTGGGTGCAGTGCATCCACTTACACCCCCTAACCACAGGCCTGTCTTGGAGGACTTACAGGTCATGTACTTGAAATCGGCCTGTTTCAGTGTTAAAGGGCAAAATTTCTGGTCTTAAAAATACTTCCGTCAAGTGCCGGAATATCAGGATTTCTGGATTATCGGAGGTAGGCTTAAAGAATTTTGCTATACTAATTAACTGTCGGGTCGGAGATTTTGAAGCGGGATCAGAAGATTACTGTGTAGTCGAAATTCCAGGTAGGCTGTTTATTTAGTGGCGGATCCAGTGTATTGTTTAAGGAGGAGTACATGTGTTTAATGGCAAAAAAATGAAATTTGGTAGGAAAAACTACGATTAGTGTGAATTAGTGTTTTATTCTTAAAAATATATCATGCAAACAAGAATAGAACATTTTTATTAATATCAAATATTACCAGTTTCACTACTGTGTCCACGTATTAGGTGAATTAAGAGTTGAAGTGAAATATGAATTAAAGGAAACTTTGATAACTAATCACAAAAATAAAATGAATAAAACCTGAGAAGATAGAATCTAATTTTGCATATAAAGTAAAATAAATTTTATTATAAGTGTAATTTTCTCTTCTATTTTAGTGAATCGGTAAACAACATTCTCTACATTTACTATTTCTGTTTATATTAAGCATCACTATCCCATGTAATCTTTTCTGCACCAATGTCGACCTGAGCGAAGTCTTCAAATACCTAAGTGTAAGAGAAAATTCTCTTGGCAGTTGCAATAAAGATCGAAGACTAGCTAAAATTTTGAGGAAATTCAAGACACTGGGAAAGTATTCTTCATCATGATACAGCGTTTCCACCGCTGTTTCAGTTTTGTTTGTTTTGAACTGTTTTCTGATAGGGTAATGTTTCACCGACCAGTTCATTTAATGTAGGGTTAAAGGTCATTTAATACCGAACGCAACCATTTTTTCCAAAATGTTTTCTATGCTGTTCGGTAGAAAAGTGTTTAACAAAAGAACGTTTACATTGTTCCCAGAGAACCTGAAATCTATACACCTGAATGTGACTCTCTTCACATAGGCCACAGGCGAAACACACTTAATAGCACCAGAAAAATTTTGCCAGTGCACTTGCCTTGAACTTGCAAGTCGAGCAAGCCTTTTAGGTGAAGCATTAAGAAAGGAAACTTCTTCGTGTATAATTTTCATTGCATTGTTGAGGTATCATACTCTAAATCCGATAGAATCTGACAGATTAAAAGTGTGATTATAACATGGACAAATATTTGCATTTTTGGTTTAATTCTGAATCTCAAAGGCTGCTTTTCACAGTTTGGACATGTGTAAAGAAAAATCATCACGTCCTATGCCATGCCATCAGTTAACCGTTTGGGGCTGGAATTATTTTTTTTTTAATTTTAGCACACCCTGTATATAAAATGTGAATAATACAGGAACCAAACAAGTTAGAATTATGAAACAAACTGCATTTTGAAAAGAAAAAAACGGAGAGTATATACCATGTTTACAATATTCGGTAGCCATATTTGTTGAATAAATATATAAAATGCAACTTTGGAGGTTAGCGGTGCGGTACGTCAACTATAGTTGACGTTAGGCGTCTAAAGGTTAAAGACAATCCAAGTGATTTAATTTGTGCTAAAATTCCACTGATTACTGCACGATCACTTTTCCCTTTTTTGTTTTGATCGTAATTTGTTATATGTGAGTAAAACCAATGAAATATACAAATATATTTCCTCCGTAGACATAGCTTATAAGGTAGGGCGGGACTACCACTCATTTCAAATTTGAGACAATGAATGATGGGCTAGAACATATGCTGAAAAAAATCACACCATTTGCAAAGTGCAGGTCATTTATTGCTTTTTTCTAACCCAGTTTACAGAAAGTGAACAACGTTTTACTGTATAGTTACAATCAAATATCAGTCTAAGTGATGTAGTAAATAGACATAAAAATAGTGGGCTATTCCGCTCAGCTGTGTGGCTGTTCTCTTTTCTCTTAAATGAAAGCTGCAGAATCACTGGCATATTCCGCATATGAACTGCTTTCCGTCCACGGCCCCAATACAAACTTCAAGATATTGCGTATCACATATCTGGCACCAGTCGTCACATTTTTGCACAGTGTGTAGTGAACTGTATTTCAAGCCACAGAATTCACATGGCGTGTGTTCTTCACTGTCTTCTTGAAGGTCTGGAAAGAAGCCCTTGACATTAGGAGCTCAGCGTTTTTTTATTTTTAGGAATGCATTTCGCATTGCCTTCCTTCTACATGTTCAGTTGCCTTTTAGCTACTGTTTTTTTTATGAGTCCAAAGTAGCATGTCTTGTCTCTTGTCTCTTTGGAATTTCTTACTAGACGCTTCCCTCTCTGGTGTTGGAATTATAATACTTAAAACAATGGTTTTCACTGCTTTAGGTTTTGCTTGGGTATTTGTGGATTGTACTGCTTCGTTTAAGTCTGAAGTCGACTGCAGAACTGGTGGTCCTGAAGGTTTATGTCTTTCGGATGGGATCTTATGAGTACTCGTAGAGGGGAAGTTGGCTGAATTTTGTGGAAAGTATGTAGAGGGTAGAAATTTGTCTTCGGGGATAGCAGAAGGGTCAAAAGAAATATACCTGTGCACTCAAAACCTCTGACAACGTTTCCAACTTTTGTGCCTTTTTTCCAAGCTGAGGAGAAAAGTTTCCCGATACTAAATTTTCCGATTGCAATATTAGGATTGTCTTACACGAACTTTGTTGGTTTTTGGTGGTAATATATCTTGATGGGCTTGAGCACAGTTCTGTCGAGAGGTAGGACACGTGTCGTGTGAGTAGGCGGAAACAACGTTTCATTTCCCGCCTGTCTGCAGCAGTTTAAAGACATTAACCATGAATAAGAAGAATGCCCATCCTCTCCTGGAGACCGGTGCTTCTGAAAATATTGAAGATGTTGGAGAAAAATGTCGTCATTGATATAACCCGACGCGATCATTGCGATTTCAGATCTTGCAGGTAAAACCCGCTTGTATATTTCCTTGAAACCCATTTGAAAATAACAAAAGGGGGAATAAGTGCACCACTTGAGCTGCAACATGCAACAATAGTCACATTCTTGCCCTTTTCGCTACTGGTGAAATTAATAACATCTCTAATTCCTTTAGTGATGACGATTTCCGGAGGGACATTATTAAGAGGAAACACTGTCTCGTCTATTTTGAAAATAAAGTGTGGCATGTCATGGACGTTGATTTCCTACACAGATTTCTACACAAATCAAAAAGTCGGCAAATGCCTTTTGATTCGTTACCTGTCCTCTTTCTCTCGATAAACCTTCTGGCTTTCTCAATGCAATGCCATTTCTTTTCAGGAAATCTGAAAACCTTTCCTTGCCTGCAAATATATTGTCGTTTCCCAAGGATGATTTATATCATTCATATTATGAAACAAGAAAGCCGCTTTACGGATCTGCTTAGGAGTGCATCTGAAAACTCTTCCTGCAAAATCCTTCAACCTGGCAGCCAAAACGTGTTCTTCCCCCACGGTAAAAATTGTAGGATGACCAGCAGATTTAGTCTTTATTCCCTTTCGTACGGCATTCTGTTTTGGTGATGTTCACTCGGTCTCTGACATAGAATATGGGATTTGAAAAACAAAGCTGTATCCCTCGCACACACATCTTTTCATTACGCTAGAAACTTTTAGGTCCATGTTTTTCTCTGTCCATTTCCTACATGAATGTTTCCTTTTTTACATCCGTACCATCTGCAACGCGGAAACAAAACAACATTACAGTGTTATGTGGAATAAGTTATCAGTGACATCATTGAAAGGTATCATTCTAGCCGAGAGGAATAGCCCTTCTCTCAATGGGCGAAATAGTCCCAGATGCTGGGTTTCGTAATTACGTTCCGTTTGAAGGCAGTGACAAAAGACGGACACCATCTTATATGCAGAGACACTGTATAGGCCTTATTCTACAACCGGTAGTGAGATTTACACCCGAAAATATCAACTATTCTGCAAGCTGTACCTTATCTAAGAGGACGCGTTTTTATGTCAAGACCAAAAACACAATAAAAATCACCGACCTTTCAAAGTTTGAGCTCTGGATACTTAAGATGCCAACTTTCAAGCTCCAAGATAAAGACTGGCGGTGTCGCAGACATACACAGGGACACGACTGCAAGAAACCAGGTGTCAGCTGCGAAAACCTGTTGTGCAGGACGTAATTTGCTTATTTCGGGCGGAATATCCCCAACATACTATACACATACTGAGCTGAGATTTACAAGAAATGTCGGCAGTTTCGTCAAGCAGTATTGCGTAGTACTTGGACTGTCGAGGTTTACTGATAAGATTGTCTCACCACAACCGTGTATTAGTTCACTGGCTGGTTTTACTCATGCAGGCAGCTTCAGAACCGATGCATTTTAAATGTTCTTCAAGCTTCTGTTTTCTCCAAATATTCGATACCGCAACAGGTCTCGGAAACAGTCGTCCCTGTTCTTGATCAAATCACTTGCATCGTTCAGCAAACTGCCATCATCTTTCTGGCCCCTAAGAGGTATGTTTTGTTGACCGTGTAGGATTATGTTTCTCGGTATGAGCAAATCCATTCCCCGTTTTCTAGAATTTGCTTTTTAGTGTTTTTATAGCTGATTCTTTATATGTATATTTGGTTTCTCATAAGTGTGCATGAAGAGCCTTGCTAAAAATATTATTACGGTTGGTTTTTATGAAGAAATGCAAGCACACAAACATTTTTTTTGACAATAATCTGATTAAAATCAGTTAATAAAAAGTTCACATGGTCATTTTTACAAAATATTTTTAGAACTAAATGCTTGAACAATGGGGGGAAAACCAGTGATTCGAGGCGGGGTGCACCCGGTGCGCCCCCTCCCTGGATCTACTCCTGCCTTTATTTGGTGATTGTCCAGCGATCTTCAGTGCATTTCGTAATTATATTTGCAGTTCAGAGAGCTGGCAAAATTATGAACTAAATAGTTCTGTCATTTTAAGGACTAGAGTTTAGTTGATAGGCAGGGAACCATTAAGTCTTACCATGCTGGTTGCCTAGTGTTCGAATGACAAGAAAATGTACCATATAATTTCATAACGCATTTTTACCATGCGCTTCAGTATATCGGGGAAATAAGCCCATAAAATACACAATATGCCACTCGTTTAATATCAGTGCAACATGTTTACGCCGAAAAGGCCATCAACATGGATAACACGTTGGATCGAGAGCAAACGAGTGGAAAATGATGTACCTTTTTTGGTTATTTTCCTGGCGTGTTACAGATTTGGGCCCTGTTTATGGGATGAAAACGTGGGGCACTTTTTTTTTCTGTCTGAGAGCCTTCAGATGTGTACAGACTTAACGACAGAGATGGTGTGTTCATTGTTCGGTAAGATACTAAGTGGCTTTATTAAGCATTTTCGTTGCGCATTTCACTTGATTTTCCAAATGTTGCAGTTGTATTCGTAAAAGAGGTTTAGTTAGCCTCACCCCCGTATGATGAAATTGTCCTTACAGTTTTTGAATTTGTTCTAACAGTCCTGTCACCTCACGGTAAGCGGACTGTTAGAATGCATACAATAATTATCACGTAAGTTCAGTTTATACTTACGAAAAACTACGAATAAACTAAGCAGATTTTTTTTTACAAGCAACTAAATAGGCAAAAACCCGCACAAGCTAAATTAAATAGGAAAAGATTAATAACATTTAATAAAACTAACTTTTCCCGTATAAATACCCCAACAATCTCATCCCGGTTATTCTTCCTGCTTACGCCGCCTATGAAGATGGAAGAGTGTTCCGAAACGTCAGCTCATAAAATTCAGATGCTGGGGAATCATCCAAAAGAAAGAATACAATTCTTTTTGTTTTCGGAAGACAAAGAATACCGTTATGTGGTTATAAAACTACGGGGTATTTCCCACACCGTACCAGCAAAGTGTAAACAAAGGCAACTTTACCGACCACGACGATACCGGATTGACCACAGAGACGGAGATTTAAAGGAGTGTAATCGAACGTGCGGTAAAATGCAACAAACCCAAATTGTGAACATTTGTAATGGTCTTCAATTGCACAAAAAATAGTGTCCAGAGTAAACTTCGCTAAATGTTTTCCAGTACCTTTTTTAAAAAATCTTCCAGCTTAATGAGGCAATGTTTAAACATATGGTACAGCAGGCTGGACCACAGATGACAATATACTGCAGCGCAGAAAAGATGCGATTTGCATACGGGATAACCGAAACAAAAATACACACACTTATTATAATTAATATTTATTTCTTCAGAATCGATCAACTTCGCCTGATCTCGTAAAATATTTCACTGCAACAATTTACAGAAACGGAGAAACTGCACAACGACTTATCTGTCACTACCATCTGCTTAGCCAAACTGTAGTTATAAAAATGGCCATGAACAAACGGTCTGTTGTGTCAAAGCGCATTGGGCACTTGAAGACCTACGAACATTCTGGTGTTGCCGGCGACATAACTTTACCATAAAAGAATTGTTGTGCAACATTCAATATCTTTATGGACTTGACGGTGGCGTGCAGCTCAAAAAGAAACACAAAATACATTGTTGTGTTTCTACTTCAACAGTGGTTACGTGAACTTGTTGTAACATTACGTTATACGTACATTGCCTTTCCTGTTAAGAGTTTGTACCAATAACTAACACATCAGGCGAGGAACTGGACGATGCAATTGTTGAAAGTTTAAAAACTTTCTGCATTGAACTGCATACTTGCGAGGTCAAGGTTAAGATACAGCAGCATCAGTGACTGGAAAGTTCAAAGGCGCGCAAAGCACCATACGGTCTTTTCATTCCGGAGACTTTGTGTTCACTGCGACTATCAAGCTTTAAATTTGACCGCTGGAAACGTAGCAAATCTACAGCGTACAACAAACTCCACTGGACTACGGTAAAGACGTAGTTTTTTTTTAATACACTCGAACGATAGGGACTGTTGCAAAGAATGATTTCCTAGAATGTTGCAGAATCAAATAAAGCAAGACAAGTAACGCTGTCTCCAACACCATGGGTAGAGCGCAGTGAAACTGTAATGGTAATGGTAGAACTACTTGATCCTCTATATTATATTTTGTAAGAAATTAGTACCTGGCAAGTTAAGATTCTCTCTAACCTGCACTGAATCTTGGAAGAAATTAACACCTGGCAAGTTAAGATTCTTTCTAACCTGCACTGATTCTTGGAAGAAATTAACACCTGGCAAGTTAAGATTCTTTCTAACCTGCACTGATTCTTGTGAATTCAGTTCTTGAAATATTTCTCATTATTTCGCTGCTTACAATTCGAAGTTTTCAGTAAAACATCGCAGACCACTGATTGACATTTGTGTCTCCACGAAATCACATTTCTCTTTTCATGGCAGAATAACAAGATGCAAAATATTTCGCAAGTCACGTTCCACAATATCTACGAACTGGCTAAGAGCCAAATTGCTTGGAACGAAATTAAAGCGACTAAGAAGTATTTCAAAACAAACACATGGGGATATTATGTCAGCACACTCTGTAGAAGAAAACTACTGCATATCTCTTTTCATGCCATTCAGTAACCATATTATAAGCCAAATAATTGACAGGTTTATTAACCTTTAGAAGCCTACCGCTAACCTACAAAGTTGGATTTTATATATTTATTCAGCAAATAGAGGTACTGAATATTTTAAACATTGTATATACTCTCCGTTTTTTTTTCTCTTCAAAATGCAGTTTGTATCATAATTCTAACATATTTGGTTCCTGTATTATTCACATTTTATATGCAGGGTGTGTTAAAATTAAAAAAAAAAATAATTCCGGCGTCAAAAGGTGAAGCATAAAGTTTCCGCCACGATGTAAAGGAGATCTTCGTTCTTCTGGGATATTACGCAGTGTAATGTGTTTAGTTTCGGGACAACCCATCCGTCTCCTTAGACTGCTTCACGCTTGTCCGGAAACGTAGGTAAAGTAACTACCAATCTACGCTGCATAACATGCCAGAAGAACAAAGATCTCATGTCGCTGATTCATTTTCCTCCCTGTTGCCTTTTGGAAGAGACTTGGTCAAGGCTCAAATAGGAAGATCACTCAAGCTTGTCAGATTTCATAATACGTATCTTCCTGAGTGCAACAACGTCATTTTTGAAGGGAGGTAAATAAGTGGCACCAAAGTTACAGCAATAAAAACAGCGTCAGGAATTCCACCAAAAACTGCGATTGATGCTCTTGGTCAGTGCGGTGAAAATTATCGTCCAAATGTTTTTGTCCTGCCAAAAAATATTCGCGACTCTACCAAATAAGGAATACGAGCGAGAGAACTTTTTCTACATTGTGGGGAATAACAACACAGTAGCGAAACGCAATGGAACAGGGTTGACTGAAGAGACTGGCCCTTCTCCATATCCACAGGGAAATTGAAGTTAGTCCCAAAGCAGGCTTAGATGAACTTCAGACATGAACAATAAAGATTAGACCTTGTGATGTAAATTAGGCGATTGAGTTATGGAACAGGTAGTTCTGTATATGTGAATGTAGTTGCCAGTATTGTTATGTTGAGTTTTAACGTATATCTATGACATGATTTTTGTAACATAGATTTTAAATTCAAACATAAATTGTATGTAACCTCAGGGTCAGGCCTTTTCACCGAAGTAAAAATTAGGGTGCTCGCCTAAATACTAGTATCAACTACTGACGTCAAACGCACATACAGATATCGGATTCTATTCTAAAAGGCTCGACGCTGGTTTGTGACATCTGAATTCAGAAGTGGGATTACACTCTGCATACGTCCTGCTTTTCTATATTATCACAGGTATCTTTATGCTCCCGACAGAACGCCTTGTCATGAAGTGGTTCGTCCGGAAACCGACTACTGACTCACCCCGACTTCTCAGCCTGTCTCCGCTTCGGTGTGGGGCAGACGCGACGGATGTCTCGGGGGAACCCACATGTTACCGACAATCCAGCGCCTGCGCCGATCTGTCTCATCATCATCGTCATCATCAATATCGCTCCAGAATAGGTGAGCCGAAATATCGACGCAAGAGCACATGATACTATAAAACAGGATCGCAGACGTCCAGACATAAAAAAATCCCAGTTTTCATCATTACATATGATCTTGATTCGGTTCAGCCCTGTACTTTTAGATCTTCCAACTGACCTATTTCCAAACCTTATTCCTATCACACTCTGTATACCTTTACATTTCACATCTCCACATGTCCAGCACCCCCAACTGTGATTATATATCAGCCGGATTCCTTTTATCCTGGAGTTATTTCCTATATTAACCCACTCTTCTTTTTCCTAGCATATACGTTGCTATTCTGTAGGTAAATATATAGCCTTGAAATACCCTTTCAAAAAATTTAATTTTGCCCACGCATCGTATTTGTGTGTGCCGTATGGTTTTCACAGTAAAGTGACCATTTCCCCAAACAGCATTAAAAGGTTAAATTTTTAAAGGGAGATGCGGAACCCTCTAAAGGGCGAGGTGAGAAGGGCATTTGTCTCCGGAGGACAAAACTTAGGGGCCCAATAAAAATAAATGTAAAATTTGCATCTGCTGTCCCAAGCACGCTATGCCATTACAAAAAGGGCCCAATTATATAAATTGAAATTTAACCAAGCCCTGCAAATTTCAAATGTCTCTTGGTATCGTGTATTTTTGTGGTTGCACTTTGCTTGCTTCCTCTCACTCTGCTGTTTTCGAGAATATTTGCCACTTCCGGTTGTTGACCCGTTCCGGTCTCACATATCCAGAAGTCTCAAAATTGGTCTTCGCTGGTTCCTTTGCCTTTCGGCCTGTAGTATTTTTATTATCCTGGCTAATCTTTTACGAGGCATTCTGTTTACATGTCGCAGCCATTGTCTTCTGTAGTCCTGTATTTTGTCCAAAACTGGGGTTTATTCTTTTTTTTTTTTTGTGTTTTGTTTTGTAATCTGTCCAAGTGCATTCTGCTGTTTTTCTCGTATATTTCATTTCTGCCTCTGTTACTCTTCTTGCGTCTCTTGCCTTAATGGTCAAATTTTCACTACCGTATAAGAAATGTGGAAGGGCTGGTGTATTGTATGATTTCATTCTTGTTTTCCTTGGGGGTTTCTGTGGTCTAAACACAAAGTTTACAATACCTGTAATTTTCTCCAGAGAAAGTGAAAGAGAAACGGCTAAGATCGTTTAGGTCATCAGTGCCAGGCGACTCGTATTAATGTTTCTGGTTGACTAACGGTAAGTACACTTAAGACATAAAACCCTATTTATTTTGTTAAATGTTTGACGAATTTTTAGACGGTCAGAACAAGAGCCTTCACCATGAATTCTAAAGGACCGCCTGGGGCAGCATAATGTGAGCGGTGAAAAGCTTCAGTATCAGATGAACTGTCGAAGAAACTGGGTGACTATCTAATGAAAAATACGTCGAACGCTCGAAATACGCCAATAGTTGACATCTCCGACGTCACAGGCTCGGCACCGATGTGTGATATTGACAGTGACAATTATCATGTAACGTCAGTGATTTCTGCGGCGGGTAACCAACTCTCTGATCTCAAGGTCTCAACTTCGCCACCGATTACGACGTCAGAATGGCTGCGACTGGCAGTAAAATTCATAATGCCAATCACTTTCACCGAAATGCCATCGTTACCCTCTGTAAAGAATATTAGACGCCACCTAATTTTAACGTGGACCTGAGCAGGAACAGCTGCGGATTTTCATGAAACAGCATCGTCAGTTGGGAGAAACTTGTCAGGAAAAGCATTTAAAAAAAATGTAGCGATGAAACCGTAGAGTGCGACTGCTTCTATGCTGCAACTAGTTAATCCTATTTTATGGTTTCGATGCATGTTATTCGAACAATGCCTTTCCAAACCGAATATTTCGAAACAGAAAATAAAATTTAATGGCTGTAACAAATTTAAACGTGTTGTAGAAAACTACTGATGTCTGTGGAATTTTCTGTGTGGAAATCCTCACATAAACGGGAAGTGTATCGATGGTGCACGACAGGAAGCAAAATGGAGACATATTCTGAAAAATATTTCTGGATGCTGTGGTATTTTGTGTGTCATTACAGAAGGCAATAATACTTGCTTACTTACTCCATGGTGTAGAGCCCATTTCGAGAAGCTAACTGGTTTGCAGCTAGTCAAGAAATTCCCCGCATTTCACGGAACCCGAAGGTTCATTACCGCACTCACAAGCGTCCGCCACCTGTCTCTATCCTGGGCCAGCCCATTCCAGTCC
>Ga0123353_10006357_pt1 | contig 15719 bp, 3 predicted proteins | sample TergutLab28metaG_3_FD_92763 | JGI IMG/M metagenome (GOLD analysis project Ga0123353, IMG submission 92763) | Labiotermes labralis P3 segment gut microbial communities from Petit-Saut dam, French Guiana - Lab288 P3 | ecosystem: Host-associated > Arthropoda: Insects > Digestive system > Gut ... | reverse complement strand
TAGAAGGATGTATATTTCTTGGCGCCTGAGTAATGCGTCGAGCATCGCTATTCTCGTGGGAGATATCATGCCATTTATGTTTAAAGTGGCAATTTGATTGAGGCCATCAGGTCGAACTACGCAGGGGGGCGGGTGAGGGGATCGGCAACGGCTTTTGTACTTTGTCCTTACGAGGTTGCGCTACTCTCGTTCTACTTCTCTTCCGTTCCCGTCGTATTCCATTGCTTTTTTCCAATTTTATCTTTTTATTTCGGCTTGGGGTTCGTCCCGGGTCGTCCGTTGTGAGGTCTTCATCCCGAGGGTTGGGTGCGTGGATTCGATCCCGGACCGTCCGGTCCGTAGTCAGTCGCTATACTGACTGAGCTACCCGGTCCACACACCTAGTTTATTACGTTATTATAATTAGAGTGGCAGCATGTTTCGACCTATTGGGTCATCATCAGGCCTTCACTGTAAACCAGTTAACTGTAAAGCTGCATACATTCTTGGAATCCCAAACAAATTACGGCTCGTCAAGCTCGCTCCATCAATCACTATAAGAACTTACGAACCAAAGTTATGGTTTGCTACTTGAATATCTATTTCAATCGCCAATGCCTAATTAAGGAAGTGGTTCACAGATATGCTAGTATAAATAAACATTGTTTGGGATCCCAAGAATGTATGCAGCTGTACAGTTAAGTGGTTCCTAGTGAAGACCTGATGATGACCCAGTAGGTTCGAAACATGTTGCCACTCTAATTATAATAAAGTAATAAACTAGGTGTCGCGGTTACACAGTGGTTAAGGTGCTGTCCTACAAATCGGGAAGTCGTTGGTTCGATCCCAGCTGGTGTCACTGGAATTTTTCATTCACATAAAATCCTTCCGATCGCACTATGGCCCTGAGGTCGACTCAGCCTCTAACAGAATTGAGTACCAGGAACATTTCCTGAGGGTAAAGGCGGCCGCTGCCTAGGGCTGATAACCTTACCACCTTCGTGCGTCGTTGTCATGAAATCTGGGAACCTCAACTTCCTGGAACCCTCTGGCCACTCCAGGCCTGTAACGGGACTGATTTACCTTTAATAAACTAGGTGCGTTTGACGGAAACTTTTATTATTATTAGTTCCTAGTGAAAACACATCGAGATGGATTGACACAACATTTTGGCAGAAGGTTTATTTGTCAACCAACTGTCTAGTAATTAGGGAATGTAGTTTTGACGTGTTGTTTGGGTTACGTTAACCTGTTGTTTCATGAGCATTATTTGCCCAATTCTTGGACATGACGACAGCAGCAGACATGCCATTAAGAAATATTACTGCTTCTACTCAGTCTGGGATAACACATTGAAGTAGGTCGCTGCCAATTCCTCTGAGATCTTGACTAGTTTATAATTCACAACCAACCACACGTTGAGACAAAGAGATATACCGACAGTGACATTTCCTTCAATTGGCCGCGACAGTAAAATATATTGTCTGAGAAATGTCTGGTAGAGACGGACTACTGTCTGTCTAGTCTTGCGTCACAATGGGATGTTTCAGTGTAGGATGTACCTGCCGTATGTGTCTTTATAGCAGCATCCCGGAGTACAGTAAAGGCGTCTTGCACTGCCACTGTGGAAGTGGCGTCTTCGCATTTAGGACGTACCGACTAGCACTCCAAATGTTTTACTCTATCTCTCCTGGACGGTAACTTGATATAAATCATCCCCACACGTTTTTAAATACCTCTCGTCTCACTACTTATTCACATGTGATGCTCTGTAAATAACAATATGCAACAACGCCTTTAAATAAGCAACAAAATCAATGAAATGATGTGCGGGAAGAAGTGGGATAAGGTGCAGTTGTTCGTCTGTCTGAACACTGTGCCATAAATACGTATGGGGGAACGGAGCTGAAGAAACACACACTGCTCTAAATGTAGGTCAGCAGTAACCGTCATGTCCCAGCCCATTTACCCATAGAAATGTAGTACACGACATTTCCCTCCCTGGTGCAAAACAGGGGGACGAGGTAAAAGGGGAGTGGAGAAGAGTACATATTGAGGAGCTTAATGAACTCTACTCTTCACCCAATATTGTTGGGGCGATAAAATCGCAAATAACTAGATGGGCTGGGCATGTAACGCGTATGGGGGCGAAGAGAGCTTTATACAGGGTTTTGGTGGGGAAACCTGAGGGAAAGAGACCACTTGGAAGACGCATACGTAGATGGGAAGATGATATTAAGATGGATCTTCAGGAAGTGGGATGTGGGGTATGGACTCGATCGATCTGGCTCAGGATAGGGACAGGTGGCGAGCACGTGTGAATGCGGTAATGAACATTCGGCTTCCATAAAATGCGGGGAATTTCTCGACTTGCTGAGAATCGGTTAGCTTCTCAAGAAGGACTCTGCTGCATGGAGTGAGTAAGTTAAGTAATTAAGAAAGAAACTACGTAAGAGGGCGGGTCTAGCCAAGAACCGCTTCAGGCCAGATATACCTCATCGCAGTAGCGGTCCCTTAGCCAGTCACTGTACCGAATGACTTATCCCTCCAAGCCTAAAATTTGCTTCACGCGCTAAAAACTTAAAAGTACAAGAAAAATTCTTCGTACAGGGTGTGTTTTGTGTGGATGTAAAGACGGAGATTAGATCTCCGTTGTTGTTGCATTGTTGTACCGCTTCACTGGGTCATCTGTGTTCAACGATTCGATACAACTTACCTTCTCACCTTCGGGATTCGAAGTCCAGTACGTTTTCTCGAAACAAATTACCTACCACACCTCAGAAGATCGGAGACTTTATCTACACCGCTGCGAAAGCCACGAACCGCGAATTTTTCCCTATATATTACTAAAAATTGGTTTTTAGAAAGCGGTATAAACCTGAAGATTCACGTATAATTCAGGTTCATGTTAGTCTTTAAATTGTAAAGAGGTGAAAATCGAAATTTTGAAGGCACAGAATTGGATTGTATTCAACAGACAGTTCAGTGTCCCCAACCCCTGCTACACCCACTCAAACTGAGTCACGAACCTGAGTCAACTCACTCACAGATCCATATCCAGCCACTGGATCAACACAGGCAGAGATTCCAACGGGACGCGCTGCTGCGGGTTGGGTCGCCTCTTTGACAATGTTCTCTCCCTTAACCCTACCCAACCCCTTCCAGAGGGTGAAAGCGAATCTGTTCCACGGGGGTTGGTAATGGCTTCCTGTCTGTCCGCGGCACACGTGTCGGATTACATGTGTATTGAGTTTTTCATGGAGTTTTGTATTGATGGTCTCTTATTGTGTTTTCTCTCACGGCGCTGTCAGCGCAATTGAAAAGAACGTTAATTCTGACTGGAGTATAGGGAAGGACTTCAGAGCAAAGTGAATATATCACGTTCTTATTAGACATAAGAGGTTCAAGCTGTTAACAAAAGTATTTTTCTCTTATTCATGAAAATGTATCGAAATTTTTCTGTATCATAAGTACATTGATATTGTTAACCTTACTTTATTATCCTTAACACAGGCTTTCATTATCAATTTTTATAATTTACTTATCCATCTGGGTGGACCCGGTAGCTCAGTCGGTATAGCGACTGACTACGGGCTGGACGGTCCGGGATCGAATCCCGGTGGGGACGAGATTTTCCGCCCGTCCAGACCGGCCCTGGGGCCCACCTAGCCTCCTGTACAATGGGTACCGGGTCTTTCCCGGGGGTAAAGTGCGGTCGGGGCGTGCTGCTGACCACTCACCCCCTTCTAGTGCCGCGGTCATGGAACAGCAGAGCTATACTTCTACCCACCCTCTGGGCCACACCGGGCCTGTAACGGTATCACTTTATCCTTTTTACTTATCCATGTGGGGTACTCGGTGGCGCAGTTGGTTGAGGCACTGAGTTACAAGGCGGGAAGTTGCGGTTTCGATTCTCGATGGTGTCATTGGAATTTTTCTTTGACGTAATCTTTTCGGCCGCAATATGGCCCTGGGGTTAACACATACTATAAAAGAAATGAGTTCCAGGAATATTTCCTGGGGGGGGGGGGGTCTAAAAGCGGCCGGTGTGTATAGCTGCCAACCTTACCATCTTCGTGTGCCAACTGTCATGAAATCTGGGAGCCTTAAGCTCCTGGAACCCTCTGGGCCTGTCCAGGCCTGTAATGGGATAACTTGACCTTTACTTATCCATCTGTTCCAGAAAGTCGTTGTGCTGGGTCACAACAAGAACAGGCAGCCATATAAGGCTAATTCTTTTGTGATTTTTTTGACACAGATAAAACATTCCCAGCACACATCCGCACAATCCATAAACAGGGCATTTTTCAGAATCTGGCAGTCACTCATCTGGTCAAATCCCAAAATTAATGGCAATCGAATATTCGTTACGACGTTCTCAAGGACTAACGCTTCATGCAATTATAAATTCCTTGAATCCAGTCCACAACTTATAAATTGAACTTCAATATCAATATCGTCTTATGCACCCCACAATATCTAGTTTTATCAAGTGGGTTTCTCCTTTCAGATTTCCCAGCTACAATTTTTACGTATTTCTTACCTTTCTCATGCTTTTGTAATAGCCGGCCTATCTTATGGAACCTGAAGCTATGCTAAAGATAACAGATTCAGTGATATGTTACCACCCTGATATTATCCCTTTCGTTGAAGGGCACAAACTATGAATCAGTTTCTCTGTATAATTTTTTTTTCTCTTCCTTCATCTCATTTGATTTCCATGTTCTGTCCGCACTTTTGTTCTCAAATGCCATCAATCCACTCATTTCCTTTCGGATAACACCAAGTCGCTGCTACACAAAACGACAGGTAAAATTATATCTTAATTTGTTACGTGAGAGGAGGAAAGACACCAGTTCTTTACGTCATGATACCGAGTATTCTTGGACTTTAATAAAAGCTTCTGGCTCAAAGACATTGTGGTTCATGTCAGTTTGAGATTCTCTTGCATACCCAACAAGCTTTAACGCGTGTCTGTGTCATTTGAATGTTCCGATAAGATTCCTGATGTAGGAAAATTGCTGCCGATATATGTATATGTTCAGGGGGGTTGCATCCGAGAGGCGTTCAACTCGCTTTGAAAGATGGAAAAATGCAACCCGCTGGGTTTTCATGTGAGATGATGAAAGCTGGGAGTGTTGAGAGGTGGGAGGTGTTAATGGTTGAGTGTGGAGAGATGGCAGAAGAAACTAGAGGAGAGAGAATGTATTGGTGCTTCTATCAACAAAATACGCTGTGTCATGTGTTCGGGACATTATACAGGGTAAGCACTTTTAGCTTAAGAATGAACTTCTCGAAAAATGTATCTAATTTTACAACCGTCCCACGGATATTGCATAAGATCTTATACAGGGTAAGCCCACTTAGCATACGAAGGAACGTCTCGTAAAATATATCTAATTTTACATTTCAGAGCGGAGTGTAAAGACAGCCGTGCCATGGGTATTGCATAAGAGTTATACAGGGTGGGCCCCTTTAGCATCGAACACACTTGTCGTAAGATATGTCTAATTGTTCGCATGTGTAAAGATAGCCGTTCCAAGGATATTGTGTAAGATCTCAGAGTCTAGACAAAAATTTGATATACGTTTCGATGGGTGTGGAGTGGCATTGTAATATTTTTTATGAAAATTAAAAACCTCAGATACATAAGTTTTAAAAATGAAGATTTTTATTTCACGCAACTTAAACCCTAAATTCGATTACAAATAATGAAGTAACTTTCAAAAATATCGGTTGCTTGTCGGTAGGTATTGCTGCTGGAAAGCACTGTTTGCGACCGCATAGTTTGACTACTTTTTAGCACAATCTATAATTTTGACTGTTGTTTTGTGTGGATGTGAAACTTGGACGCTGACAATGAGGGAGGAACGTAGGGTGAGGGTGTTGGGAATAGGGTGCTAAGGAGAATATTTGGGTCTAGGAGGGACGAGATAACAGGGTAGTGGAAAAAAACTACATAATGGAGAGCTTAATGATTTGTACCCCTCACCAATTTATTGTTCGGGTAATAAAATCGAGAAGAATGACATGGGCTGGGCATGTAGCACGTATGGGTGAGAGGAGAGGCGTATACAGGATTTTGGTGGGTAAACTTGAGGGAAAGAGGCCACTTTTCCAGTTCCATAGTTTATGGTAATTTAATATTATCCAAATTCCGTGCAGCGAGATAATGTTGCAGTGTTTGTTACAGCAACTGAAAAACGGATACAAAAGTATACTATCATATAGTAAGCCTCCCACATGTTTCGGCTTTTTGCGGCCATCTTCAGCGACGTATTCGCAAAACACGCAACAATGGCTAATTATGTCGTACTTTTTGACCATTTTTGTACAATTTTAACGTCATTTTTTACCTCTACAATAGCACATCTCTGACACGGTCAGTGTTGTGTTTTTCTTTGTCGAATCCCTCCCAGATTTTGGCCGAAAAAAGAAGAAGCTTTTCGGAGGCTTCTTGTATGATTTATACTGCTGTCTACATTTGTTGTGCAGTTGTTGGTATCAACATTATAAACCTTCTGGGAATGTTCTTAATTCTGTAAATAGGGACAGCACAAAGCAGGATGTCTTCATATATATATATTATTATTATTTATGTTCAGTCGTGAGAAACATTCGAATTTTTGAAACTGAACAACGACCATAAGCGGAAAACGTATCGGGATTATGAAGACAAAATGCGGGATTTCTCTTTATTGCAGTTATAATAAGTCAATTATACTTGCAAAGCGCCATGATGGCACTGAGAGGAAGTAGAGGTATAGCTGTGAACCTACCGTCGGCATTAGAAGGGGGAGTAGGGTCAGCGCCACCTCCGGTCACACTGTTGCCGGGAAGTAGACTCCATCCCCATGGTTGGCCGGGATAACATGGACGGAAGAGTGACTCGCTACAGGCTGGACGGTCTGGGGGCGAAATTTTCGCACCAGTCCAGAACGGCCCTAAGTTCCACCCAGCTTCCTGTTTAATAGGCACCGGTTGTCTTTTCCGGGGGTAAAGCTGCCTGGGCGTGGACTTGACCAACCAACCCTTGATTTAGCGCCCAGGTTAGAGAAAGAGTAGAGCTGTAGCTTTAATCCACTTCTGTGCCTTCGTGGCCTGTTGTGATCTTTACCAGTTGTATAAGAGGCTGGGTTGTCCTCGGGACCGGTCTACTAGAACGACAACGATCTAGTTTGTGGCATTCGCCTAAGGAAACTCACTGCTGTGCAGCACAACAAGCGGGTCTTCGCTCCACCTTCGCGTTGGGGCAGTAATTTAAAAGCTCGGAATCTTTTCTGACTGACTTCGCAGATGGCTGAAGAAAATCTCTGCCTCACCGCGTTTCGAACCCCAGAAGGTCCGTCTTGTAGCGACCGTAGTTATGAGAATTACGTTTGTTCTTCTGTTGGCAGTATACTCTTTCAGTTAGCTGTTTCTACATTGACGTAGATTTTCTGACTCATGCGAACGGATACGCAGGCTAAAACAAGGATCTCATTGTCCCCGAAATTTATTGCAAGGCGCAAGGAACGCTACTGCATTGAAATAATGTTAAATGCCAACTTCAAGCAATAAGGTAATTTTATTGATGTATTCTTAGCTCGACATGTTTCGGGTACATACGCCCATCATCAGGAGTATTAGATATTAAGTTGCAGCATATGGTTTTCTGCACCGAGTTTTTGGATGGGTGGTGGTTCTGAGATCCGCTGCGTGGGTCGTGTGTACGGTGCGGATGGTGCCGTGCGACCGTACACACGACCTACGCAGCGGCTGTCAGAACCACCACCCATCCAAAAACTCGGTGCAGAAAACCATATGCTACAACTTAATATCTAATGCTCCTGATGATGGGCGTATGTACCCGAAACATGTCGAGCTGAGAATACATCATTATAATTACCTTATTGCATCATGTTGGCATTTCACATTATTTCATGAGGAAGATGCACGCTCACACAACCCTCAAGCTACTATATTGTCTGCGGCTATACGGAGGCGAACTATTTATGGGATAAGGAAACTTTATTTACTTATGTGTAAGTTTGAGGAGATAAGTCGAGTGCGCTTGCGGAATTTTGCAAACTAAAACAGAAAGGCCCGTTTACCTCCTTTTGTTTGCCTAGGCTTTGCCGTAAGTACTGCGAAAACTTGATGTTTGCTTCGCAATTGTGTAACTGCACGAGATATCTACGAATCTGAAGGCACGTACCTTAACATCTGAACGTATTTATGGCGTGCATTCCGCTGCACCGCACTGCAGGACTGCCTACCATGAATGTTATCAACGTTCAAGTGGTGTGGTGATTGGTGATGGTCATGTGTCTTGGCACATACTGAAGAAGGAAACTGATGCTAAAAGAAAGTAAAACAGCAAATGAAACAGATATTGTGCTAGTCTTCTCAGTTTTGATATGAAGTGGGATGGTGGGACGAAGACGCTTACTGCCTTAGGGTATATGCTGAACAGGATAGAAACTTATTCCGTCACACTGAATATGTGGAAAGTAGTTTTCTCCGAAACGGTGATGTAGCCGTACGATCACTTATCGTGAAAAAAAACCGGAATTCTGTCTTTTGATCAGTTCTGAAAGTAAAAGTCCGAAACTGCAGTAAACTCCATGAAATATCACCTTAACCTACCCACGCTGTTTGCGTCAGGCAGTTTTCTGATTGAAAATTGATGGAATTTTAAACTCACTTTATCCAAAACGCTTATTATAGTGTCTTGTTGCCGGTTTGTTCTGCAGTCGAATTCCACAGGGCCGGCCGGCTTCAAATTCAGCACTGAAATCTTCAGTATTGATCTACCTGTTCCCTACCCATTCCCCTTTGAGAAGCTACCTTCGAACTGATGGCTCTCAAATGGCTACCGAAAGTGTTGTGTGTGAAAGCGTGTAACATATTCGACAATGATTTGTGGAGAGACCAGCCACAGCCGCTCGGCCAACCCGGAGTATTGTATCGTGATAAGCCGCTCATTTAAGGGAATAGTGAGTTTGGCGGTGTCGCCACCGAGAGATCCGCACGAAGTGAACCACATATAGCTCCTTAATTGGTATGTTACTTGCAGTTTTTGTTTGTGTAAGGACTGTGTCAGTACCTGCAACTACATAAGTACACGAATACTAGAAACGAGTAATAAAGAAATTAAAAGGGTAAGAAGAACGGTAATCCTGGACCAGTTTGGGGTACTATCATTGTGTAATTTGAGGTAATATCTTGGCCTGATTGGGCATATTATCGTGGCAGAATTTCAGGTATTATATTTATCAAAGATGAGACACTGTTGTGGCCTAAATTGAGGCATTATTGTTGCATAATTTGAGGTACTGTAGTGGTATAATTGGAGGTAATATCTTGACCCAATTTGAAATACTGATGTGGTCTAATTTCAGGTACATTATGACCCAATTGAATATATTTTATTGGCCAAATTTTAGGTGCTGTCTTGGCCCAATTTGTGGTACTGTCCAGGCCCAGTTCGAGGTACTATCTAGGTACAATTTGAGGTAGTATAGTAGCCCAATTTGAGGTATCATCTTGGCCCTGTTTGAGGTGCTATCGTGGCCAAATTTGGGATGTTATCTTTGTAAAATTTGAGTTAGTGTTGTGGCACAATCGAGATAGTATCTTGGCCCTATTGCAGGTAATGCCGTCGCCCTGTTTGGGGTAATATTTTGGCATTCGTCTGGATCAGGGCTTAAATCGTGTGCCATAGACCTCTTTGAAAGTCTGGCGAAACCTACGAATCCCTTAACAGAAAAATGTATTTAAGTGCATAAAAGAGAGGTAGTAAGGCATATTGTAGTTAACAAACATTTTTGGAGTCTAGAGATAAAAAATTACTTTTTTTGCCTACATTTATTGTTGAATTAAAAGCTAAATTATAGTTAGAGGTTAGTGAAAATTTGGAATGTGTTTTTTTTTTCCCCATTAAAGTTCACGGACACCCTGAAATCTATCCTTCAACTCTCAGGGTCCGTGGAGCCCAGGTTAAGATCGGCTAGTCTGGAGAGACTCAGCAAACCACGATAGCCAGCCTTCGAATTTGAGCCTTGGACATTATACGTACGAAGTAATAGTGGATTAGTCGGTCATGTAATACAGTTCCTTGTTGGTCAGTTCGTAATATACCAGGACGGTATTGGAATCGATTCCGGGACCTACTTGCCTGATTGCGGCGGAGTTGTAAGAAGCCAATACCGTAACCATAGCGACCCACCGGTATGAGATACCGACTGCTTTTTGCTCATTAGACGACAGAATGCAGTCTGAAATATATTTTTATGTGGGGGAATATAGCTTAGGCAGCCGAAACCACACCACGTGCTATGATAAAGTCGGCATACTCTATCGCGTTTCGGTCTGGAAACGACATTTGCATTATTCATAATTACGGCATAATTTTCATTTTGTAATATTGGCAGCAACATTGCAACTGTGAATTATAGGAAGTTCGTATGACGCTAAATTGCAGGCGTGGGTGTTCAGTGCGGGGAGGAGGGATAGATCAACGTAAAATATTAAATTTCCCTAAAAAAAAGAGAAATCAAATTGAATCATGTTAAAACGTCTAATTCGTACCGAACAGTAGTCTTTCTTAAAGTTGTTCTTAGATACTTACAAAGCACATAAGTACACTGTGTGAGCAGCAGGTATAATCTGTATTTATCACACCTGGTGGTACATAAAGTAACCACTAGGCGTTCAAGGATTAATGTACATATGTATCGAAGCAAGTTCCATTGATGCAAAGAATCTCCCCAACATCAACTTCATGTAATTCTTACGTGCTTCATTTGAGACTTCCGTCGCAGTGTTACGCAGCGTTGATTGTTAGCTACCGACGTTTCGGGAGAACTTTTCGGTCCCGTGTTGAACATCTCAAAAAAGCGATGTTCTCATTTGCCCTAATATATCATTTCCGATAACCCACGCGGTCGCTTTAAGCTGGACGATCAACCACGCATCATGCGAGCAAACACATAACTCCCATAAAAAAAGGTAAAGTGATCCCGTTACAGGCCCGGTATGGCCCAGAGGGTGGGTAAAGGTATAGCTGTACTCTTCCTTGACCGCGGCACTAGAAGGGGGAAAGCGGTCAGCCCCACGCCCCGGCCGTTCTTTACCCCCGGGAAAGACCCGGTACCCATTTTACAGGAGGCTGGATCGTTCCCAGGGCCGATCTGGACGGGCAGAAAATCTCGTCCCCACCGGGATTCGATCCCTGACCGTCCATCCCCTAGTCAGTCGCTATGCCGACTGAGCTACCCGACCCACACGTAACGCCCATAGAGGAAGCAAAACATACAGAGAGGTTAACATTAATCCCGGTCTTAATACTAGGACGTGGACTGGATTTAATTAGTGGCTCATCATAATAGGCGAGGAATCTTTTGAAGGACGAAACTCGGTGCATTAGTGTAGATATATCGGTTCTTCTGGTACGACGCCAGGGTCTTTATACTGCAGTGTGTGTGAATTTTTATTCTGTTATTAAAGCTATCATAAAGGACATTTTGCTTTGACATTTCACAGAAATTTACCAAAGTTTCGGAGAAGGCAGCTGTCTCCGCGATGCATGTAGGTTATCCGAAATTATGAAATTCTGTAATTTCGTTTCACACCTCACAGCCTCTCGTAAGACAAACTTTTGCTCTCTTGTGCAGACGCAGGCATTTGTGCATGCATGTCATCCGTCTGTAGTAGAAACCGCGAATAGCTGAACCAAATAATGTAATGTAGTGACCTTCAAAGCCACTTGTTAAAGCAGGCACATTATTTGAGCGCCAGCAGAAAGTTCACTTCCTCGAGTGATTTCGCCACTGCAGCCGGTTTACCGTCGCTATAGACCTACACTTGCTGGAGTCAGTATGGCTGTCACCTCCTACAGCCGCACTGCCTCCGGATTGTCAGTGTTGTTGCTGAAAGGGTAAAATGCTGAATTTAACCCTAGAACAGACCATGAGGGCCCAGATGGGGAGTACAGGTACAGTATTACTCTTTCCTTAACCTCGGCGCTAGACGGGGCTGAGTGATCAATGCCAAGACATGGCCGCTTTACCCCGGGCAAGAAACCCGGTACCCATTTTACAGAAGACTGGGTGTGCCCCAGGAATGGTCTGTACGGGTGCGAAAAATCTAGCTCCCACCAGCCTTTGATCCCCGGACGATTCAGCCTGTAGCGAGTCGCTATATGGACTCCGCTATCCCAGTCCACGGTATTATTATTATTATTATTATTTTTATTATTACTATTATTATTATTAGTAGTAGTAGTAGTAGTAGTAGTAGCAGTAGTATTATGGTGGTGGTAATGGTAATAGAAGTCGAAATATTAGTAAATATTGTTGCATTCCGTCACGTAAAGGGTACGTGGTTAACGTACCCTTTACGTGACGGAATGCAATAATGTTTACGTGCAATTCAACGACCCCATTATCGTCGTTTCTCTAGCCTGGTCGCAAATTGAAGGATGGCTGTGTTTACCTGAGTGCTACCGTCTGGTTGTGTTACAATTACTATAGAATATTATGGACTAGCTTGTGACTCACTGACTCACTCACTTACCTCCCCCCCCCCCCTTCACTCACACAGGGAGCCTGTAATCTTTCCTTTAAGGACAGTAAACATATCAACCAAGCAAACAAGTTTCTGACGTTACTTACAAAGCTCTCTCATCGACGCATGACACCATGCTCGATCGATGCTAAACATTTTCTTCAGCCTTGTCTCGAACCTCACAGAGGACACAGTCAATGCTTACCTGTTTCTTCGGCCTCAGCGCCCACTTACCTGCTAGCATGTCTACGGGCGCGTGACTCACACATCCTTAGGGTGTTATGCTTAACGACATCACTGCTTGTATTGTGGGACTAAAAGCATCAATGTTAAGCAATTTAAAACGTACTGCCCTTCACCCGTACTTGCTCTAAATATTCTCTGGTATTCAAAATTGATATTTAACAGTACCTACTCTTGACTTAACGCGTCAATCACTTTACGTTACTGTGCTTACAGTCTAAGTAAATTTCGCTGTACTGAGGCAGATCATAAGACCATGCAACTTTTTTCACGTCACCCTGTAGGGCCTACACGAGTCTAGGTTTGTGATTTTTATTTGATTTTCTTACAATATTGCGTCATTCTTTCACAATTTAATTTGGGAAGAATGTGCAGAAGGTTCCTGTCTGAAGGGAACTGCAGATCTATTTCCGGTGCAGGCTTCGTTTCCTGCAGAGTACTTCTTGACAGGGGCGTAGGTTGGGTGGGTGGTGGGGGCGGGGGTTAGTGCGGCTACCCCTGTCGGCAGAGTCCAAGGGGCGCCCAAATGGGCGGAAAAATTAGTGCTTTAAATAAAAAATTTATTTTCTGGGCGAAAGAAGTTATTTACCCATGCAAATGAAATGATTTTCAGTAAGTGTTCGTGGCAGTTCACGATGTTTGGTAGCACCGGCCATTGTGACTATTCGCACCACATACCAAAAACGTAGCTACGCCTCTTCTGCTAGGATGTCTAATCCATAAGCGTTCTGGTAACGATGTCCTAAGTTTAATTGTGACTCACCAAATAAGTTTTTGTAAACTGTTGCCACCAGCCTGCTAGATGCAAAATTACAACGCCTACTTTCCCTAAAATTATCTCTTAAAATTTCATGGCTTTACTTTCTCCCGCCGGTTGCCTGACCACATATCCAGCAACGCATGGAGCGGGTTTCTGCTTGAGAAGCTGATGTTCGCTCCGCTGGTCGAGAAATTTTCCGCCCTTGAGTATTAATTAGCATATTCGAAAGGTCTCGTAACGTGTCTGCTCTGATCCATTCAGTCTATCCTTCCACTCTCTCTTAAGATCTATTTTAGTACTATTTTTCCATATTCACCTAGGTCTTCTGTGGGTGTTTTCTGTTCAAGGTTTCCGTCTGAACGTGTGTATAATGTGCTCCTCTCTTTGCGAATTTTTGAAGCGGAAATTGTTTGAAGAATTTTAAAATTTTATCCATTGGTAGATATATTATTTAACAGATAGGATCCAAGAATAAGTATGGGAAGGTATAGAGATATTTAAAATACGATCGCCTCATTATTAAATATCAAAAGTTACTCTGAACATTATATGCTGCTTACTAGAATTTCTAAATTTTTCCTTTATTTCGAAAGTCGATGTTTAGGAATGGGCAATCTGTCCCTCACGTAACGATGTCTGGATGTAGTAGAGTCTTACTTCCACTCCGAACAGACACATCCATGCCTTTTTATTAGGGCAGCAGGGTAGCTTTTGTTCACTTTTCTGTGTTCTACTAAAGAATGGATGCAATCTCCGAGTTAATTGTACTGACAGACACTTATTTGAAAGAATATAATTGGCTGTCCTGCTAATACCTAATGTTTGACATAAATTTATGAGTCTGTATGAACCTCTTTTTACTTGTTACCTTAGACTACATTCAGTCATTCATCATCAGTCCATGAATATCTACGCAGCCACCTTAAAATTAGTTTAAGTGTTTGTTATTAAGCACCTTAGAATAAAATTTAATTACAGTAGAACAGTAACTATATCAGGTATAGTATTTTCTTTTGAATTCCTTTGTAATTATATATGATTAGATAATAAAACGTATGGATTTATTCTTAATTCTGTTGTAAGCAATGTAGCATATGGTACTGCGGAGGAACGAACTCGATCCCAGTGTATGGCATTAGGTATTTGCACTGTGATATGTTTGATCCGAGTACTTTAGTCGACCTCTCTCACTGTCTTCCATCATTGCTGCATCTAATAATGAACGTGTATAACCTTAAGAATTTAACAGCGTCGTTAAATAAAAAACAAAAATTAATTTTTATAACATTTAACATCAAAATTAAAACAAGGTGTTGTCGTCTACTTCATTTGTCATTTATAGGTACAGGGTCATTATTTTAAGACCCGCAATCGTTAGTTATTTCTCGTCTTGACAATTATGTTATACAACAAGCTTACGAGTTTTCACCAATTATCTCTCACACTGCTTACCGGAGAGTTTGCCTGCCTGCAGTTGAACTTCAGCCAGCCTATATACGGATTTCTGTACGATAAATATCCTATATACAGGGCCATCGAAAATGATGGGCGTACTTTAGAGCAGTAATAAATTCATGAGAAGGGAGACGTAGAGACTGGATTATCTATAATATATTCAACATACAAAGTATTCTTCAAAACGGACACTCGTATGTTATGCATTCCCTAATGAGGATGCTCCATGCACTGCCGCGGTTAGTACGACAGCGCATGCGCCTTCGAAAGCACATTGCGTCATTTTACTGGCCGACAGAAAGTCCTTTATAACAGCGCAGCACATTTTCCGTTTTATATGTGGGCGAGAATCTGCTGTCGGCGAAATGACTCGAGGCTGGTGTAAGAGGTTTAAGGGACGTGGAAATGTGGGAAAGAACAAATCAGCTGGAAAGCCTCGTTCGCCGAACGCTTACGGCTGTCGTATGAACGTGGTCCAAAGATTTTGCGCGTGGGTGTCTGACTGACGCGGCGATCCGGAATATTAGCCACAAGACACTAAGTTTGTGCCCTCACGAAATTCTAGCTCAACACGAAGTCAAAATTACAGGTCGAAACACAAGATTTGGTTTTGCAAATTTGCTCCCGAATGCACTTTCTTGTGGCAAATGATGCAGAGAAATGAAACGACCTTCCGTATGAGCGGTTGCATAAACAGGCACAACTTGTATGGACGGTGGGGGGGGGGGGGGTG